>OBLN01000382.1_pt1 | contig 16327 bp, 17 predicted proteins | sample 1519301 | NCBI WGS metagenome assembly OBLN01 (sample SAMEA2452533, study PRJEB22499) | sediment metagenome | reverse complement strand
ACGAGCGGGGCCCTCTTCACCTTTGCCCTGGCCCCTTTCCGGCAGGCTCCCTATTGTTCCGGAGGAAATATGGCTGTCTCCGTAAAAGCCTTCAGAGCATCGGGAGGGTATGAAGGAACGCCGGCCATGGCTTCCGGAGATGATATGTTTCTTCTTCAAAAAATTCAAAAATCATTTATGATTAAACCTATGTATGGAAGGGAGACAGCTGTTGTGACTCATAGGCTTTACACTCCCGGCGAATACGTGGAAAAGAATAAAAGAAAATACGGGAAGAATTTTTACGTCCGCCCCTGGCAGCTGGCAGCCTTTTTTGCGGGAATACTCTATTTTTTCCTAATTCCCGTAGCAGTTGTGAAGGCGTGGGGCTCCTCTCCTCTTCTCCCGGCAGTGCTTGCGGGAAAAGCTCTCCTGGAGTGGACCGCCTTCTCCATCGGAGCTGTGCGGATGGGGAGAATAAGAGAGATCCCCTTTTTCCCTGTATTTGCGCTCTTGTATCCTCTGAAGATCATTCTTTTTTCGATCTGGGGGGCTTGGAAAGGATACCGGTGGAAGAGTGAGCGAAAGATCCACTAAAATCATCATCAACCTGGTCAAAGTCCTTCTTCTGGGTGTTGTCATCTGGTATATCACCGTAGAAGTGGATTACAAAAAGCTTCTTCTCTATATGAGGACCATGGATTTTCTCTGGTTGTTTTTAGCCATAGGGGCTTTTCTGACGGGGATGTTTTTCAATATCAACAAGTGGCGCTTTCTTCTCTCCCGGTATATTCCGGTCTCTTTCAAACAGGCCGCCCTCTCCATGATGGGAGGATACACCCTTTCGCTTTTGACGCCGGCCAGGCTGGGAGAGGTGGGACGCTGCTTTTTTATCTCCTCTCTGGAAAGAAGGAAGACAGTCTCCCTGGTGGGGATAGACAAGATGTTCAATGTCTCCATCACGACTTTTCTCGGAGTCTTTTTTCTCCAGTTCATGCCTATCCCCTATCCCATCACTGTAAAGGTCATCGTCTACTTTTTCTCGCTTCTTATCCTCACTTTTATCGTCCTCTATACCCGTTATCCCGCTCTTCTCCACCGGCTTCTTTCCCGTGTCTCCTTTCTTCGCAAAGGAAGGGGGGAGGAGTTTCTCGTCGCTGTGAAGAACAGTAATAAAAAGGATAATATCATCATCTTTCTCATGACCCTCGCTATGTACCTCTTCTATCTTGCTGAGTTTGTCTTCTTCTCCATGGCTCTGGCTCCGGGGAGTTTTATCGTGGCTCTCAACGGTTATGTCATCTCTCTCTTTTTAAAGACAGCCCTTCCCCTTACTGTAGCAGACTGGGGGATCAAAGAAGTCTCGCTCATGGAGTTCTATATGTTTTTCGGACTTTCTTCGGAGATCGCTCTGGGAGCGGCTCTTTTCATCTACTTTTTGAATATTCTCCTTCCCGCGGCCCTGGGCCTTATACCTGTCCTCAAATTGAAGAAAGGGGATCTGTTCTATGGAAAAGAATAATGCTCTTTTTATCGCGGTGACGGGGTCGTTGATCCTGCTAGCCTTCGTCTTCTCTCCCGTCCTCGCTCCGCCGCTTCTGGCCTTCGCCTTCTTCTACTTCTTCTATCCCTTTCTCTCGAAGAATGTCTTTGTGAGAAGGGCCTTCAGCGTAACGGCCTTTTTCCTGGTCCTCTGGCTATGGCGGGAACTCAAGGGGATCCTTATTCCCTTTGTCATCGCTCTTTTCCTGGCTTACCTCCTGGATCCGATAGCGGATCTTCTCCAAAAGAGGATGAAGCGTCCCGTTGCCGTCCTGATCATTATGGCGGTGATCGTGGGATTAAGCGCCCTTTCTCTTCTTGTGATCGTGCCAAAGGTCATTGAACAGATGACTCAGCTTGTGAATACCGTGGGGAAAAACCAGGATCAGATCCTTGCCTTTGCCAAAAAATACTGGGAGGCAGTGGAGAAGAGCGGCCTGGTGGACACCCAGGCGATTTTAGCCTCTGTCAAGGAATTTATGAATGATCTGACCAAGCAGATCTCTCTTCTTTTTACAGGCTTTTCAGCTCTTTTCAAACAGCTGTTCAACCTGGTCATTATTCCCGTGGTAACTTTCTATCTGTTACGGGACTTTGACAAGATCCGCATGTGGGCTTTTTCGCGGTTTGAAAAGAACCAGAAGAAAGTCGAGGAGGGATACAGCCATTTCAACAGGATCTTCGGCCGGTATGTCCGGGGAGTCCTTCTTGACTCCCTGATCGTAGGGACGCTGACCTTTGGCGGTCTCCTTATCGCGGGGATCCCCTATGCCCTTTTCATAGGGATCATTACCTTTATCTTCAACCTGATCCCCTATGTGGGGATCTGGCTCTCCTTCGGGCTTGCTGTGATCATCGTTCTCTCTTCGGGGCTTGGAATAGGGATGATCCTCGTCATGGGGCTGATCTATTTTGCTGTCCAGATGATCGAAAGCATCTTTCTCTACCCTCGCATCGTCGGGAAGATGGTGGGGCTTTATCCGGTGGCTGTCATGGTCATGCTTCTGATCTTATCCCGGTTCCTGGGGATCTTCGGACTTTTCCTGGGCGTCCCGATTTCGGCCTTACTGTGGTATATGGTTGACAGGAAAATGAAAACAACATAAAAGGAGTTACTATGGGACAAAAAACGATTATTGAGATGGTGACCAGCCTGGGAGATATTAAAGCGGAGCTTTTTCATGACAAAGCGCCGGAGACAGTGGATAACTTCCTCTCTTACGTCCGGGAAGGGTTCTACGAGGGGACTCTCTTTCATCGGATCATCCCGGGATTCGTGATCCAGGGCGGAGGGCTCGAACCTTCGGGGGAAGCCAAGGCGACCCGTCCCCCGGTGAAGAACGAAGCCGGTAACGGAATGAAAAACGAGCGGGGGACTCTGTCCATGGCGCGGACATCGGTGATCGACAGCGCCACATCGCAGTTCTTTATCAATCTTGCCGATAATGCCTTTCTGGATCATAAAGACGAGACAGGAGCCGGATTCGGTTATTGCGTTTTCGGCCGCGTGATCGCCGGAATGGATGTGGTAGACCGTATCGCTGAGGTCCCCACAGGTACACGGGGCCCCCATCGGGATTTCCCTCTGGAAGACATACTGATCAAAGAGGTCAAGATCTGCTGATGACAAAGGAGATCCACCCCCATCGCCTGGGGCTCATCTATGCTTTCGCTGCCCTATTCCTGTGGGGGATACATGGGCCGGCAGGACGTTATCTGGCCCTTCAGGGGGTGAATATGTATGTGGTCACGGCTCTGCGCTTCTGGCTGGGGGCTTTTGTCTTTTTCCTCTACACACTCCGCCATGGCCATCTCAGGAAAGTCAGGTTCAAAGAGCGGATAAAGCTTGTACTTCTTATAGCTTTTGTGGGGGTCGCCCTCAATTCTCTTTTCTATCACCTGACTCTGATCTATCTGCCCGGGACACTGGTGATGATCCTGGAGAACCTTTCTCCGGTCTTTGTCCTGGCTTTCTCATTTCTGCTGGAGCGCATCAGGCCCCGGTTTGTAGAGCTTCTTTCGCTGGCGCTTTCTTTCGGCGGGGTGCTTCTTATCGTCCTGGGCAAGGAGCATTTCGAAGACCTCCACAGCCTTTTCTATTTCGGGATCTTTTTGGGTATCATCACAGGCCTTACCTTCGGAGTCTATGTCTACTTTTCTGCTGTCCTGGTCCGGCCTCTCCGGGGGAGGCCTGATGATATCGTCGCTTTTCTCATGAAGATCTTCACCATAACAGCCCTGATCATGTCGCCTCTTCTGCTTATCCCCGGCCGGTGGCCCCAGAGTTTCTGGGAGTGGTTCTGGCTTATTGAGATGGGGATCTTCCAGTCCGGAGCGGCCTATATCCTCTGGAATTATGCCCTTTCTCTTTTACCGACGAATGAAACATCCATTTTATTTTTGATGACGATCCTTTTTACAACAGTGAACGAGATGCTTTTTTTGGGGTTGAAACTCAACCGGTTTTTAGTGACCGGAGGGATTTTGATCATGGCCGGAGGATATTTTTTGACCCGGCGCAGGAAAAAGCGCGCGGCGCCTGAGGCAATGATATGAAGGCTCTTCTGTACGCTGCCGGTGCTTTGGTCTTGATTCTTGTCTTAACTGTGGTTTTCAAACCTCCTCCGCCTTTTGCCGCTGATTATTATAATGAGGACCTTGACCCGGCCCGGGCTCCTGTACAGGAAGAAACGGATGAAGAAGCGTTTCCCATCCGCGTTTCCCACGGGACGATGATGCTTACGCCGCTGGCTTCTTATGATATCACAGCTGTAGTCCTTTCTAAAAAGAGATATTATTTCGGTTGGAGTGCTGAGATCGCTCCCTACGATTTCGCCCTGGGCTGGAAGGGGATGGCCAAAGAGAATACACGGAAGACTGTTCATATCCGCCAGCGCAGCCGGTGGTATTATTTTCAGATCAAGGGAGAAAGCCCCTATACACCGGGATATGTCAGCCGGAATTCTGCCAATACCCATGTGATCGCCGCCACAGAGAATCTCAGGCGGGCGTTGCGGAGAGTAAAAAAAGACGATTATATAAGGCTCAGCGGTTTTCTTGTCAAGGCCCGGGGGTTTATCCGGGGAAGGGAAGTCTTCTGGAATTCCAGCATCAGCCGGACTGATACAGGTGACGGAGCCTGCGAGGTGCTGTATGCTTACCGGCTCTATCATGAGGGAAAGATCTATGAATAGGGACGACGGGCGAAGATAAGGGCTATGTGAAGACAGAGAAATAAAGGGGAACTATGAAGAGAATGCTGCTATTTATCGGATGGAGCCTTTGCGCTGCTGTCCCTCTCTATCTCTGGAGCGCAACTATGGCAGCCCAGGGAGGAGAGATCGCCCTTCTTGATGTGGCCGGGCTTCTCGGCCACCTGGCCTATGCCTTCCTTTTCCTTCAGGCCTGTGTCATTCTGGCTTTCCCCTGGACCGAGCCCCTTTTGGGGACACAGTCAAGCTATGAGATCCATGAAAAATTCGGGCTCATGGCTCTGACGGCGCTCTTGGCTCACGGTTTTCTTTTCGCGGCTGTCTACGGAGAACTCCCCCGGGGGCTCTTTCTCTGGCCGGCTCATGCCGCTTTCTTTCTTCTTTGTCTCAATCTTCTCCTGAGTTACGGCGCCAAGGCAGGAGTGATCGGGTATCATCTCTGGGCAGAAACACACAAAAGCGGTGCTCTGATTTTCCCGCTATTTTTTCTCCATGGGGCCCTCATCTTCCGCGGCTCCTATTCGAACCCCATAGCCGTCTACTATGGCGTGCTTTTTCTCCTTTATATAATCCTTGCCATCTGCCGTCTGAAAAGAGGGGAGCGGCTGAAGAGGCATGCTCACAAAATCCTTGACATCATCAAAGAGAACCATGAAGTCTGGACTGTCGTGTGCGAAAAGAAGGGGTTCAAGTATGTCCCCGGCCAGTATGCTTTTATCCGGACGATACACAATGGAAGGATTTCCGCTCCCCACCCCTTTTCCATGACTTCTCAACCCCGTGAAAAAAATGTGGCCTTTACCGTCAAGTGGGTCGGTGATTTCAGTTCGACTATCCATCATCTGAAACCGGGGGATTCTCTGGTTATCGACGGCCCTTACGGACAGTTCAGTTTTCTGAAGTATGACTCTCCGGAAATGGTCTTTATCGCCGGGGGGATCGGGATCACACCGCTCTTTTCCATGCTCAGGTATGCCCATGCCGTGAAAAGCCGCCATCCTATCCTTCTGCTCTGGGGGAACAAAAGAAAGGATGATATCATCTTCCGCCAGGAGTTAAAACAGATGACTCTGGATATGGAGCGTTTTAAGGTGGTCCATATCCTCTCCAGGGAAAAGTCCAAAAGGGGAGAGAGGGGGCATGTGGATGAAGAAAGGATCAAAAAATATGTGGAGCAGCCCTATCGGGCCCACTACTTCATCTGCGGACCGGCGGGATTACAAAAGAATACTGTCAGGGTTTTAAAAGAGATGGGTGTCGAGGAGAAAAGGATCCATGTGGAAAAATTCTCTGTTGTATAGATTCCAGGTTGAAGAGACTGCCGCTTTTTGATATGCTTAAGAGACTCTGTAACGAGAAACGGAAGAGAGAACGGCGTGAAAAAGAAACTTTTTGAACGACAGATGGAAGAAGCCAAATCCCTTCTGGGAAGTGACCCCGGAAGAGCAGCTTTGCTTCTGGAGGAATTGCTCAGGACTCCCCGTATCTCCAAAAGAGAGAGAGCTCAGCTGCTTATCGAGCTTGCCCGTTCCTATCGGCATACATCGCAGTTTCGCCGGTCCCTGGAATCCTTTCAGGAAGCCCTTGAACTGGCAGAGAAGAAGGGATTTACCGACATTATCACCGACGCCCTGAACGGGCTGGGTATCGTCTATCGTCATCTGGAAGATTATGAAAACGCCCTTCGGGAATATTTCCGTCTCCTCCCCATTTATGAAAAAATGGATGATTATAAAAAGATCGCCGTGACCTACAATAATATCGGAGTGGTCTACCGTCACCTTGAGGAGAGGGAAAAGACCCTGGAGTTTTACTTTAAAGCCCTGGATCTCTATGAGCTGGCCAGAGAAGAGCGGGGATATAATGATACACTATGCAATATCGGCCTGATCTTTTGCGACCTGGGAGAGTATGATTCAGCGGGGGAATATGTGCAGCGATCCCTTAGATTAAGAGCTCAGGCCGGGGATGAAAAGGGCATCGGGATCTCTGAGCATAACCTGGGGCTTATCGAACTGAAAAAGAGAAATTTCCAAGAATCCAGAAAGCATTACAGGCGCTCTCTTCATATTTTTCACAAAAGAAACGATTCTTATGCTATTGCAAAAAACCTGGAAGCTTTGGCAGAATGCTTTCAGGAAGAGGGGCGGAACACCAGGGCTCTGCACTTATATCAAAGAGCCTTGTCCATTGCTGAGTCTCTGGCTCTTCCCGAAATGCATCGGGATATCCAGGAGAAGGTCGCGTTCCTCTATGAGAAGAGCGGAGATGCTGTCCTCGCTTTGGCCCACTACAAGATCTTCCACGAAGAAAATGAAAAATTGGTGGCCCGGAACAAAGAAGACACCCTGGAAAAGATCATGATGCAGCATGAGATCGAACGGAAAAAACAGGAAGCGGAGATCTACAGGCTGAGAAATGTTGAATTGAATAAGGCTAAGACCATGCTTCAGAAGAAGAAGAGGGAGCTGGAGGTGGCTTATGCCAGGCTTCAGGAACTGGCCAACCACGATACCCTCACCGGCCTGGCCAACCGGCGCTATTTTATGGAGCATGTAGAGAGTGAATTGATCCGTTTTGAGCGTAACCATAAGAATTTTGTCATCATTGTGGGAGACCTTGACGGATTCAAGCGCTTTAATGACCAGTATGGGCATGATTGCGGTGATTTTCTCCTGCTTCAGGTAGCCCGGGCAATTCAGAAGGCTTTGAGAAAGCAGGATGTGGCAGCCCGATGGGGAGGCGAAGAGTTTATCCTGCTCCTTCCCGAGACGGACTTGAAGGGGGGGGAAGTGACGGCGGAGAAGATCCGGCAAAATCTGGAACAGAAGGTTTTTGATTATAAAGGAAAAGACCTCAAGGTGACCATCACTTTCGGAGTCAGTGTCTACGACGGAACGATTCCTGTGGCACAGACCATCATCGAAGCGGATCAGGCTCTCTATCTCGGCAAACGGATGGGGAAAAACAGGGTCCAGGCGGGCAAAGAGCCTGTAACCGGGTAATCGAGGCAGATGGATGGACGTAAGAGAAGAGATCCGGGGAAGTCTTTTTGCCGGAGCGGCCTTCTCCTTGTGGGGGGTGCTTCCTCTCTACTGGAAGCTTCTGAGCCGCATTTCCGCTGCTGAGATCCTCTCACACAGGATCATCTGGTCTTTTATTTTTACTACGGGGTTTCTCTTTTTATATGGGGAAAAAAAGAATCTGTATACCCTTTTCCGGGATCAAGCCAAAATGAAATATATCGCGCTGGGGGCATTTTTTGTCAGCGTGAACTGGCTCGTCTATATATGGGCTGTGAACAACAACCGGATCGTAGAAGCAAGCCTGGGCTATTATATCAACCCCCTGATCAGCTTTCTCATCGGTGTGATGCTTCTGGGGGAAACTACAGATAAAGTCAAGACATCGGCCATTCTGCTGGCTCTGGGCGGTGTGGCTCTTATCGCAGCAGGAAGCGGCCGCCCTCCCTGGGTCTCTCTGACACTGGCCTTCAGCTTTGCTCTCTACGGTTTGATGAAAAAAAAAGCACGGGCTGATGCTCTACCGGCTTTAGCCCTTGAAACGGCATTGGCTGCTCCCTTCGCCCTGGGTTACATCCTTCTGACAGCAGGGCCCGGCGCCGCTGTGGGTAATGCTACTCTCTCCATCCATTTTCTGCTCTTTTTTTCCGGAATCGTCACGGCATTCCCTCTCTTTCTTTTCGCTCTGGCGGCAAACCGGATATCATTGAGCACTATAGCTTTTCTGCAATATCTTACTCCCACGATCAATCTTGCCCTGGCGACCCTCCTTTACAAGGAGCCGTTTACAGATCTTCACGTGGCAAGCTTCACCCTGATCTGGGCCGGGATCCTGCTTTTCTCCTTTTCCCGGTGGCGGGACTACCGAAAGCTGCGCCCCCGGAGGCTGGCAGGAGCCGGAAAAGGAGAGGACATATGACGGTTATCCTCTTTCTTGTCCTGGGATTACTCATCGGCTGGAAGCTTAAGCTTGCAGGAACCCCGCGGAAAATAATCCATCAGGCCCTGACCTTGTCCATCTGGGTCCTCCTCTTTTTCATGGGGCTGGATATAGGCTCGGACAAGAATGTTTTGCAGCAATGGGGGCGCATCGGCGGGGAGGCTGCTGTGATAACCTTCTTTTCGCTTTTGGGAAGCTTTGCAGCAGGCTTTATCGTGTGGAAAAAGGTGATGGACAGATGAATATGATCAGAGAGAATCTTTTTCCCCTGCTGGCTTTCGGAGCCGGGATCGGGGCGGCCAGACTGGGGTTGGCCCCTGTAGAAAGGGGAGGGATGATCGTCCTCTGCCTCCTTGTCTTCCTGGTGGGGTTGAGTGTCGGCGGGACTCCGGGCATCCTGGCTCTCATGAAAAAGATGAAAGGCCGGATTTTCCTGATCCCCCTGGGAGTCATCCTGGGGACAGCAGCAGGGAATATCATGGCAGCCCTTCTCTTTTCGGGGATCAGCTTAAGAGAGGCTTTGCTGGGAGGGGCCGGATACGGGTATTACAGTCTTTCGGCGATCTTGATCACCGAACAGGGAGAACCGGTTCTCGGGGCCATGGCCCTCGTCTCCAATATGATGCGTGAACTGGTCACTTTAGCCGGAGCAGGGCTCATGGCGCGCTTTCTGACTCCCCTGGGGCCTATCATGGCCGGCGGGGCGACTTCCATGGATGTCACTCTCCCGGCTGTCACCCGTTTTTCAGGTCCGGAGTATGCTCCTCTCTCATTTGTGAGCGGGCTTCTTCTCAGTATTGCTGTCCCCTTTATGATCGCCTTGATCAGCATGATCCTTCCCTGAAGGACAAGGAGGATGTATGAATCCTTTGACAGAAAGAATCATTCAAATCATTCAAACGATACCCCGGGGCCGGGTAGCTACATACGGGGGCGTCGCTGCCTGTGCGGGAAACCCCAAAGCGGCCCGGCAGGTGGCCCGTATCCTTCACACATGCAGCCGCAGCCATCATCTTCCCTGGCACAGGGTCGTGGGATCCGGGGGGCGTATCGTCCTCAAAGGCGGGGGATTTGAGGAGCAGAAGAGGCTGCTGGAAAAGGAAGGCGTGAAGGTGAGCCATCGTGGCCTTATCGATATGGAGTCCTTCGGGACAGCGGGCCCTGACGATGGGCCGCTCATCTGAAGTAAGCGAAATCTGAAAGAAGGATCTCTTGACAATAGGCTATTTTCCTTTCACAATATGGTGAAAGGTGAGGAGGACTTTATGATCGTTGTCACAGGCGGAGCGGGCTTTATCGGGAGCAATATCGTACGGGGCCTGAACCGGACCGGTTATACGGATATTCTCATCGTGGATGATCTCAGCAAGGGGGAAAAGTGCCGGAATTTGAACGCCCTCCGGTTTTCCGATTATGTGGATAAAGACTTCTTTCTGAACCATGCTGACCGCTTCCTTTCCCGTAAGACAGAAGCAGTGATCCATCAGGGAGCCTGTACCGATACCATGGAACATGACGGGTTGAAGATGATGGCTCTGAACTTTGAGTATACAAAAAAGCTCTTTGAAAAAGCCATGAAAAAGAAGATCAGGTTTATCTATGCCTCTTCGGCTTCAGTCTACGGAAACGGTGCCCATGGGTTCAGTGAGGATCCGCGCAATGAAAACCCCCTCAATGTCTATGCCTTTTCCAAATACCTTTTTGATGCCTACTTGAGAAAGAACAGAGCCCATTGTCCTGTGCAGACAGCCGGCTTGCGGTACTTCAATGTCTACGGACAGCAGGAAAACCATAAAGGGCGCATGGCCTCTACTGTCTATCACTTTTATCATCAGCTGAAAGAGACAGGGGAGGCCCGGCTTTTTGAGGGGAGCGATAAATTCCTCCGTGATTTCATTTATGTGGATGATGTGGTGGAGGTCAATCTCTTTTTGCTTGATCATCCTGAAATAAGCGGGATCTATAACTGCGGGACAGGAAAGGCTGAGAGCTTTACCCTCATCGCCCGGACTTTGACAGAACTCATGGGGCAGGGAAAGCTGAAAACGGTTCCCTTCCCCGAAGAGCTCAGAGGGAAATATCAGTCCTTTACCCAGGCCGAGACGACAGCATTAAGGCAGGCCGGTTATACCCGAACCTTTACGGAATTGAAGGAGGGGGTCTCTCTCTATTATGAGTACCTGGATAAACATGAAGGGTTTTTCCCCTATGAAGTGAGAGAGGAAGAACTGTAAACGAGGAAAAGAGAAGACAGGCACAACGAAAGGAAGGCTTCTGTGGGACATTCATTGGCCTCATTGCTGAGACAGGCGTATCAGTTTACTTCAGGGTGTACAGAACCGGCAGCCATAGGCTTGAATGCAGCCATCGCCGGTTTTTATCTTAGCGGGGCCCTTCCCGATTCCTTTGAGATTGAGATAGACCTGTTGACCTATAAAAATGCCTACAATGCGGGGATTCCCAACGGCGAGGGGGAACATGGCACGGTCTGGGCGGCGCTTTACGGCTATCTGACCGCCCGTCCCCAGCTGAAGCTGGAAATATTCAACGGTGTGGACAACGATATCGTCCTCAAAGCCAAATCCTTTCTGGACAATCATGAGATACGGGTCAAGGTCCTTGAAAAGGAATCTCTCTACATCAGGACGACAATCCGGGCCGGCTCTTCCGAAGCAGTAGTGGAGACAAGAGACAATCATCTCAATATCACAGAAATTCGTCTAAACGGAGTAACCAAGCCCCTTCCCTGGAGACAAAAGGGGGAAGAAGAGCAGAAAAAAAGCGAACCCTTTTATCCCGATGAAGTCTATTTCCACGAAGAATATTGGATCGAGATGGTCGAGAAACTTTCCCGGGATCTGACTCTCATGGCTAAATTGCGTAAGGGAATGGAGATCAATCTGAAGGCGGCCTCTTATGGAAAACGATATGATACAAGCACCGACGATTTCGGCGTTGCGGGTGCTGTCTATGCCCGTATGCATGGGGATACCATACCGGTCATGAGTGTGTCCGGGTCAGGGAACAAAGGCTTGATCAGTATCATCCCGCCGGCACAGTATGGTGCCGGGAAGGGGGCTTCACAGGAAGAGGTGGAGAAGAGTGTCCTTCTCTCGACGTTGGTTACCATGCTGATCACCTATAAATTCGGGTCGGTCTCATCTATCTGCGGCGGAGTCTATGGAGCGGGGCCAGGAGCTATGGCGGGGCTTCTTTATCTGGACAAGAGCCTGGACTGCTTTTTTGATGCCTTCAGAAACTATATCTCCTCTATCTGCGGCATTTTCTGCGACGGGGCCAAGGGCAGTTGTGCCCTGAAAGCCTCAGCAGCCGTCCTCATGGTCCGACGCTCCATCGACCTTGTCGGGAAAGGCTTTTCAGTCGACGCCAAAGACGGCTTTTTGGGGGAGAATTTTTACGGGACCCTTGAAAACCTGGTCCGGTACAATGAGCATTTTGCCCGTTTCGATAAAAGTACCGTAGAGATCCTTCAGTCAAAGAGTTGAATTGTCTCCGGGAGGAGCCCGGAAATGTTGTCATAGAGAAGACGAGGAGGAAAAAATGGCTGATTTATCAACCAGATACATGGGGCTGAAGCTGAAAAGTCCCATTATCGTCGCCAGCAGTGATTTTACCAAAAGCACCGGACAGATAGAAAAATGCCGGGATAACGGCGCCGGGGCTGTGGTCCTCAAATCGATATTTCAGGAGGAGTTTACCGCTGAAAGTATCAGGACAGAGCTGGAATCAGGGTATCCCCAGTATGCGGAAAGCTTCGACTATGTAGAACAGATGATCGCCCATAGGGGGCAGGAGGCCTACCTGGAACTGATCAGGGAGGCTAAAAAAAGAGTTGATATCCCGGTCATCGCCAGTATCAACGCCTATTCTTCAAGGGGATGGGCAGAATATGCCCGGCACGTGGAGGAGGCGGGGGCCGATGCCCTGGAGCTCAATACGGCTCTACTGCCGGCTTCTCCCTATGAGACTTCTGAAGAGATCGAAAAGCGCTATGTGGATATTATAAAGACGGTCAAGAAGGAGGTCTCCCTTCCTGTCGCCATGAAGATCGGCCCTTACTTTACATCAGTCTTCCGTATCGCAGACCGTCTGTATGCGTCCGGAGCCGATGCCCTGGTCCTCTTCAACCGTTTTTATCAGTTTGATTTTGATATCGATAAGATCAGCCTGACCTACGGAGGGTTTTTAAGCACGCCGTCGGAGATGTCCAATACTCTCAGGTGGATGGCCCTTCTCTATGGTGTGGTTGACGGCGATCTTGCGGCAGCCACGGGAATCCACTCCTCAGAAGGTGTCATCAAACAGCTCCTGGCCGGTGCCACGACAGTCCAGGTCTGCTCTGCTCTCTACAAAAACGGCCTGGATCATCTCAAAAAAATGAATGAAGGCTTATCCGACTGGATGGATAAGCACGGGTTTACTTCGGTGGATGCTTTCCGGGGTAGACTCAGTAAAGAAAAAGCTCACTACCCCGATGAGATCGAACGCCTTCAGTTTATGAAAGCTCTTCTGGCAGAGGGAGAACGGAAAGGCCGCTGAGAATGACTGCTGAAGGGGAACACGGGGAATTTTTCTACAACCGGTTAAAAAAGAAGAAACGGCTCCTGTTCCCCTGGGCAGAAAGGCACGGCCTCGACGCTTTCCGTCTCTATGACAGGGACCTTCCTGAGGTCCCTCTCACCGTTGATATCTATGGTGATTATGTGATGATCTGCGATTACCGGAAGGATAAACGCCCCCGTGAATGGCTGGGGGAGATGAAAAAGAAGGTTCTGGCTGCCACAGGAGTTCCGGATGCGCGATTGTTTATCCATGAGCGGCACTCCCGTGCCGGAGGACAGTATGAAAAAGAGGAGAATCCGCCGCATGAAATCATCGTTCGTGAGCAGGGGGCCCGGTTTTTAGTGAAGCTTGGGACTTATGCGGACACCGGATTATTTTCTGATCACCGCCTGACACGTCAGTGGGTGAAAGAAAGGGCTGCAGGAAAAAATGTACTTAACTTATACGCCTATACCGGGTCTTTTTCCGTCTACGCGGCGCTGGGGGGGGCAGCTTCCACCCTTTCGGTCGACCTCTCCCGTCCTTATTGCCGGTGGGCGGAACGGAACCTGGAGCTGAACGGAGTCACAGGGGAGAAAAACAAGGTGGAAACGAGCGATGTCTTTGCCTTTCTCGATCGGCCCCGGGGGCCCTTTTGGGAGTTGATCATCATCGACCCCCCGACCTTTTCCACAAGCAAGAAGATGGATTATGTCTTCGACGTCAAAAAAGCTCATCTCCCCCTTATCAGGAAGTCTCTCTCCCTTTTAAGGGATGAAGGGATGATACTCTTTTCCACCAATGCAAGAAAATTTAAAATGGATCCGGCTTTGTCCAATGAAGCTCAGATCCGGGAGATCACAGAAGAGACGATACCGGCCGATTTTCAACAGCACAGGCCCCATCGATGCTGGGTGATCAGGAAGAGTAAATAAACAAGCGTCCTGAAGAAGGCGCAGGAAGGATGAGCCGTGAGTATCACGATAAAAGAGATGAAGAGCAAAAGAGATCTGAAACGATTTATCAAGTTCCCTTTTTCTTTGTATAAGGATAACGACTTCTGGGTTCCCCCTCTCTTTATGGATGAGATCAATACGCTGACCCCCGGCAAGAATGCAGCTCTTGAATTCTGCAACGCCGCCTACTGGATGGCTTTTAAAGACGGGAAGCCGGCCGGCCGGATCGCCGGGATCATCAACAACCGTTTCATCGAACAGTGGGGCAGCAAACAGGCCCGGTTCGGCTGGTTTGACGTCATCGATGACATCGATGTCACCAAAGCTCTCCTGGAAACCGTTGAACAGTGGGCAGTCCGGAAGGGAATAGATGCTCTTCACGGACCCCTGGGATTTACCGACATGGATAAAGAGGGGATTCTGGTGGAGGGTTTCAACGAGCTGGGGACCTTTGCCACTATCTATAATCACCCCTATTATGCCCGGCACCTGGAAGAGCTGGGCTATGTCAAAGATACCGACTGGGTGGAATATGAGATCACTGTCCCTCAAGAACCTGTTGAAAAACTGGAACGGCTCACTGATATCGTCCTGAAAAAAAACAGGCTCACCATCTTTAAGCCGAAGAATAAAAAAGAGCTTGTTAAACGTTACGGCCATGAGCTCTTCACCCTGATCAATGATGCTTACGGCCATCTCTATGGATTTGTCACGCTGACCGAAAAACAGATCAATCAATATATCGATCAATACCTGGGGTTCCTCAGGCTGGATTATATCTGTGTAGTCATCGATGAAGAGGAGAAGGTGGCCGGGGTGGGGATCACCATGCCCTCTTTGTCAAAAGCCATGCAGCGGTGCCGGGGGCGTCTTTTCCCCAGAGGGGTCTTCGATATCCTCCGGGCTATCAAAAAAGTGGATCTGGTGGATCTCTATCTTGTCGCTGTGCGCCATGAACTCCAGGGAAAAGGTGTCAACGCTGTTCTCATCAACACTTTTCTCCATAATTTTATCCGTTTGGGAATAACCAAAGCGGAAAGCAATCCTGAGCTGGAAGAAAATGCCAATGTCCAGGGCCAGTGGAGGTTTTTCCCTCACCGGCAGCATAAACGCCGCCGCTGTTATATCAAACACCTTCGCCATTATGGAGACCCGGTCAAAGGAGAGTAGGATGCATCACCATTTTACACCGTTGCGCCGCCTGACACGTTATTTCACAGCCAGCCTTCTGGGAACTGCCGCCGACCTTTTTTTCCTCTGGCTCTTTACTCTTTTGGTACAGAGTTATTCAGCGACCTATATCGTCGGGCCCATTTTCTCCTTTCAACTGGCCATGCTTATCAACTTTACAGTCTCCTGTCTCTGGATCTGGCCGGACCGTCTTCAAAAGGGTTTAAAGCACCATTTCTGGAAACGGTTCGCTGCCTATGATATCGCAGCTCTCATGATCCTCGGAATCAAGATGATCCTGATCATCCTATTGGAGCAGATGACTCATTGGGGTGTTCTTTTGTGTAATCTTGTGGCCCTGACCATTACAGGGACATTGAACTTCTTCATCCGGGAACGCTTTATATTCAACCCTGAAGCCTTCCCCTTGCCTCTTGAAATCCATCCCGAAGATGGTATAATGAAGATAAAAGGGGAGTAAGCAAGGAGGTCTTTGAGTATGAATGAAAATGAAAACAAAGGAACCATGCATAAGGTGTGGGATAAAGTCAAAAAAATCAGCTCTGAGGCGTATGAAAAAGGACGGGAATATACAGCCATCGCCGAGTTGAAGATCAAGATCAGTTCATTGAACAAAGAAAAGAACAATCTTTATGCCGAAATGGGTGAATATCTCTACGATTTGATCAGCCGGAAAGAAGAGGATATCTGCAATCGGACGGAGATCAAAGCCCGGTATGAGAAGATCAGTGATATCAATGAGAAGATCAATAATCTGGAGTTTGATATAAACCGGATCAAGGAAGAGCACGATATCGATGATGCCGACCTGAAACGCATGGCAGAAGAAGATAAGGAAGAAGAGGACAAGGCGAAAAAAGAGAAAGAGGATATAAAAAAGGCCTCGTCAACCACAAAAAAAAGCGCCTCAGCCTCCAAAAG
>OBLN01000381.1_pt1 | contig 16330 bp, 10 predicted proteins | sample 1519301 | NCBI WGS metagenome assembly OBLN01 (sample SAMEA2452533, study PRJEB22499) | sediment metagenome | reverse complement strand
CGATGCCATATTTCCCTTTGCGGGCCCCCAGGATCAGAGCACCGGTCAGCGCAGCCCAGCCACCCACGGAATGAACGATGGTGGATCCGGCATAATCAGAGAAGCCCATTTCGCTCAGCCAGCCGCCGCCCCAGCTCCAGGCTCCCTGAATGGGATAGATCAGGCCGGTGAGGACAACGACAAAGATCAGGAAAGGCCACAGGCGGATGCGCTCAGCAACGGTGCCTGAAACAACCGAAGCCGCTGTTGCCACAAACACCATCTGAAAAAACCAGTCGGAGCCGCTGGCATAACCGGCCGAGAAATCTCCGCTCAGAGCTGCGACGTCATCGGGTCCCCAGAAGCCGAGACTCCCCCAGAACCCGCCATCGACCCCTGCGTACATGAGGTTGTACCCGATCAGGTAATACAGGATGCCGGCGATGGCATAGAGCGAGATATTTTTCAGACAGATGGTCGCCACGTTTTTGGTGCGCACCATTCCTGCCTCGAGCATGGCGAACCCCGCCGCCATCCACATGACCAGTACGCCGCTGACCAGGAACGAAAAGGTATTGAGGATATAGGCGACCTCCGGCCCGACCTCCACCTGGGCCAGCGCCGGTGAAGTCGACAGCAGCAGAACCGAAACAGCGAGGACAGGAGTTGATATTTTCTTCATGACTAAACCTCCGAGATAATTTAGGTGATCGTCTTTATGAACTTGCTCAGCAGCGGGATTAAAGAGAGTCAGCCCCCTGTTCGCCCGTACGAATCCGGATCGACTGATCCACCGGGGTGACGAAGATCTTGCCGTCGCCGATTCTGCCGGTGCAGGCTTCTTTCTGGATGGCGGCCACGACTTCAGGGACCTGCTCATCCTCCACAACCACTTCGAGGCGGATTTTGGGGATGAAGTCGATCTGGTATTCCGCACCGCGATAAAGCTCAGTGTGCCCCTTCTGACGGCCGAAGCCGCGAACTTCGCCAACGGTCATGCCGGGAATCCCCATCTCGGTCAGTGCGTTTTTAACGTCATCGAGTTTGAAAGGCTTGATGATGCATTCCACTTTTTTCATGCCTGTCTTCTCCTTGTAAGCCGGTGGATTTTTTCGGCTGAAACTAAAAAACGCCCGCATCCACATTCCATGGAATCCATGGAAGAGATACGGGCGCCGTTGCCCTTGTTGCCGGCGGAAACCGAAACGTCGTTGTTTCATCCCACCAGAGTTAATTGTCCTGTCGCCAGATTTTTAGCACTGAACGTGCCAACAATGAAAAGCAGGTCAATTCAGTGGTTTACAAGACACTCATCTCTTAATCTGATATTAATTTCCTCACCGTAAAACAACTATGCCGGTTTTTTATGCAGATTGAGCGGCCGGCAGACGAATGTGAAAGGTTGTTCCCTCTCCGGGCGTCGATTCGACCCAGATTCTTCCCCCATGATCGGAGACGATGGAACGGCAGATGTAAAGTCCCAATCCGGTTCCCTCGCCCTCTTTCTTGGTGGTGTAAAACGGTTCGAACATCCTCTGCTGGACTTCTGAATCGATTCCAGGCCCGTCATCGGCAACAGAAAGCTCAACCATATCGGGCTCCGGCTCGAACGTCTTCAGAGTGATGTTGCCCCGCTCTCCAAGTGCCTGGATGGCATTCATGACAAGGTTGATCACCACCTGCTTGATCTTATTGGCATCCATCCGTACAAGAGGAAGCACCGCCAGGCATTCGTGCAGCTCTATCTGCTTGCGCGCCGTTTCAAAACGCAACAGGCGCAATGCGTCCCTGACGGTCTCATTGATGTCGGTCAAACGCTGCCGGCTTTCACCGGACCTGGAAAACGAAAGGAGGCCGCCGGTCAGAGTTTTCAGCCGGTCTGTCTCGTTTTCAATGCGCTCCAGCATCTCGATCTGAAACGGCGGCAGACCCTGCTCTCTCAAAAGCAGCTGGGTTGCATAGGAGATCACACTGAGAGGATTGTTGATTTCATGGGCGATTCCGGCAGAGAGGCGACCGATTTCCACCAGCTTTTCAGATTGAATGGTCTGGTCGAGAAGATTTTTGAAATCGGTGATATCTTCCACGATCACAACAGCTCCGGCGGTCACGCCGTTTTCTTCAAGAAGGGGAGCGATGCGGCGTTTCTGGATGCGACGTTCTCCCCGATAATCGCGATGAACAAGGCGCAGCTTTTCAGGTTTTCCCCGCATGAGAACGCGGCGTATGCGAAGGGCAATCCCCTCCTGTTCCACAAACGGAAAGAGCTCGGTGAGCACATGCCCCAAGGCTTTGGACCGTTCGATTCCACTCATCTGCTCCATGGCCGGATTCCAGGAGGTAATCCGAAGTCCTTCATCAACCGTATAGATGCCAAGGTTGACGCTGTTGAGAATGCGCTCGTTGAATTGGTGCAAACTCTGGTACCGGTCGCTCATTGTGCGCAGGCGCGCATGAAGGCGCGCATTTGCGATGGCAGTCGCAGCCTGTCTCCCCAGAATTTCAAGTGTCGACTGATCTTCCTCGCTGAAAGCGTCCAAACGGGTACTTTCAACATTGAAGACGCCGACCAGGCGCTCCCGCGCCATCAAAGGGACAGCCAACTCACTGCGGGCTTCCTGGATCCCTTCGACGTAATCCTGGGCGGATCTCACATCTTGCACCCGCATGGGAGACTGCCTGCACGCCACCTGCCCCATAATGCCATATCCCAAGGCGATCTCCCGCGCCACGGCATGGGGGCCGTATCCATAACTGGCTGCGGTGATCAACTTTTTACCTGATTCATCAAGCAGACGGATGATGGCGTTATCAAATTGGAAAACGTCGCGTGAGACATCCAGAACCCGCTGCAGAAGAGATTGCAGGTCGGTGGTCGAAACCAGTTCCTGTCCGATCTCGATCAGGGCCTCCAGCAGTTTTTCCTTTTTCCCAATGGTGAAGCTCGCCATGCAGGCTCCTCTCTTTTTCAAAATTCAATGATTTTTTACAACCGCATAAGCCATGCCATTTTAAGATTATGCTATAAGCTGCCGATACTTCATGGCCTCTATAAATTTGAGGTTGTGACAGAGCAGAACGCTGCCAAACAATTCACACTGCAATGATGAAAAAAAGAGCAGAAAGAGGCTCAAAATAGGGCTTGCTCAGCGGGCAGCGATCTGCTAATACTCAAACTCATAGAGGTTGGACTCTCTACCCTACAGGTGAGGCCAGGAACGCCCACGCGGAATAATTTTTAATCGGGATTCTCAGAGGGTTGCTGTGTGCAAGCCCGCCTTTGAGCGGGACGCCTGATGCAGCCTGCGAGGAGCCCACCTGGTTGGTACTCGTAGTGAGGCCAACGGCCCACGGTAGGTGTGGAGAGACTAAAAAGGCGCCGTGCAATACAGGCGCCTTTTTTGCGTTCTGGTCTGGGAAAGGCAGTGATTTTTTATCCGCCCTCACACCAAAGCGGGATGCGATTTTTTCAGCGACGCATCCCGCAGTTGTGTTACCATCCGGCACGAATCCTGTTCACAGAAAAGAGAAATGGCAGACATGGACCAATCCGATATTCATCGAATCTGTATTGACGACAAAGAAATTATTCTGATCGGCACGGCTCATATCTCGCGTGAATCGGCCGAGACAGTTACCCGCGTCATTGAGGAAACGGCCCCGGATACGGTTTGCGTTGAACTTGACGAGCAGCGTTTCAAAGCCTTGCAGTACCGCAACCAGTGGGAATCGCTCAACCTCAAGCAGGTCATCCGCAATGGGCAGGTGCCCTTTCTGATGGCGAACCTGGCACTCTCCGCCTTTCAGAAACGAATGGGGCTGCAAACCGGCACGCGGCCGGGTGCCGAGATGGCGGCCGCCGCCGAAGCAGCCGAAAAACTCGGCCTGCAGGTCGAGCTGGTCGACCGCAGCATTCGCACGACGCTGCTGCGCGTCTGGCGCAAGACGGGGTTCTGGAAAAAAACTCAGATCATGGCTTCGCTGGTGGCGAGCCTGTTCGAAAAAAGCGAAATCAACGAGGAAGAACTGGCCCGACTACGGCAAAACGATACACTTTCAGCCATGCTGGAGGAAATGAGCCGCATGCTTCCGTCGGTGAAAAGCATTCTGGTCGATGAACGCGATCTGTTCATGGCGCACCATATCCGCAATGCCCCTGGGAAACGGATCGTTGCGGTGCTCGGCGCAGCTCACATTCCCGGCATAAAACGGCTGCTGCATGAAGAAATCAGCACAGAAAAAATCGAGGAGATTTCGGAAATTCCTCCGAAACCCCTGCTTTCAAAAATAATCCCATGGGTCATTCCGTCGGTCGTTGCAGCGCTGTTCATTTTCGGTTTTCTACTCGGCGACCGTCAGCAGGTTACAGATGCCGCCCTCGCCTGGGTAATGGCCAATGGGCTTCTCTCGGCGCTGGGGGCTTTTGCGGCGCTGGGGCATCCGCTGACGATTCTTTCTGCATTCATCGCAGCCCCCATTACATCTCTGAACCCCACCATCGGTGCCGGCTTTGTCACCGGGCTGGTGCAGGCGATTGTGGCCAGCCCCACGGTACGGGATATGGAGCGTCTGGGGGAGGACCTGGTCGCCGTGCGTGGCTGGTGGGAAAACCGCCTGGCCCGCGTGCTGCTGGTGTTTTTTTTCTCGTCCCTGGGGTCAACCGCGGGGACCTTCCTTGCTTTTCACTGGCTCAAGGATTTGATCTAAAGCCCTTGCTCCACGAGCTTTTGAACGGGTCCGGCCTGCGCACCGGAATAACGTCTTGATTGCCGCTGGTTTTCCAACGCCCGGATCAGTTCGGCATCGCGCGCGTAGACATCCGACCGGAACTGAACAGAACCCGACGCATCAACCCACGCGGTCCAGTACAGCAGATGAACCTGCAGGGGTTTCGCAAGGTCCACCCTGCGAGGTTCGGCACCATTGAACAGATCCAGCAGCGTCGAGCAATCCCCCCACTCTTCATCACCTTCCAGCAGATACTGAGCCAGATCAATTGGCCGCTCGATACGAATACAGCCGGAGCTGTATAAACGCCTGCTGTGCGCAAACAGATGGCGTTCAGGCGTATCGTGCAGGTAGACGTCGAATTCGTTCGGAAACATGAATTTAACCTGCCCCAGAGGATTCCAGGGGCCTGGACGCATCCGCAGCAGCCCTGGAAAATCTTCGGCCGTCACGCGATCCCAGTTAATCGTCCGCGGATCGATACGCGCCCATCCCGGACCGTTCCAGGGGATAATTTCAAAATTATGCGCATCAAGGTAATTGATATTCTTTCTTATTTCAGGAAGCTTATCTTCTTCCAGGATTGTCTGCGGCACCCCCCAGTAAGGTGCAAATTCCAGGTAGGTCATGCGGTCGGAAAACACCGGGGTTTCTCGATAGGACGTCCCGACGACAACCGGCATGGACATCACGGTGCGCTCACCTTCTCGGACCTGTAACTTGAAATCAGCAATATTGACGCGAATGTGCCTGTCGCCCAAGTCCTTGGACAGCCAGCGCCAACGCTCGAGATTGATCTCGATCTGCTCAATCCGTTCCTCGACAGTCCGGTTGAGCTCCCGCAGTGTTTTGGGCCCCAGAACGCGGTCCACGCTCAAACCGTGGCGCGCCTGAAATCTGCCCAACGCCCGAACGGTCAGTTCATCATAACGAAGATCATTCTCGTCTCCCGAATAGGACAAATCCCCCTCGATCCAGAGCCGCTTGCGCAACAGCGGCAAACGTGGGTCCGAGGCTCCCGGGCGCAAAATATTTCCTGGCGGCACAGACGGCCATCCCCCGATTTGAGAAACGAGGCGGTAGCGCTGCAGGGCTTCCCGCAACCGATGGTATTCGGCATAAGCCGGAACCATCCCTTTAAGCGTTGCAGCGACACACTTATTTTCAAGACTGAAAGATAGAAGGCGCCGTACATCGGCTTGCCTGGGTCTGGCGTGCCATTGTCCGGCATGGACCAGATTGGGATCAACACGCCCAGCCGTCAAGTGGGCGGCATAGAACAGAAAAGCGTCGCTGAGCAGCAGATCAAGCTGTGCAAGTCGAAACGGGTCGGGGGGCAGGCCGTAGCGCCGGTAATCTTCCACCAGTTCCAGAAGCTGTCGGATGGGCTCAAAATGGTAGTCTTCGGGATGCAGGCCCTGCTCCCCCGCATCGCGCACCACCGAGTGCAGAGAGCGCGCCTGGCCTGAAACCCAGCCCGTGTCCGGGTTGAACCAGACAGGCTGAAAATCACCTTCGATATAAAAACGCGCCAGGTCTTCGTGCAGCTGCAGAGTCTGGCTGCCGATTCGCAGGGCCGGCGGCGAAAACTGCCGGGTCAGAGTCTGAATGTCCAGCGCAATACGCGCAGCCAGGGAAGACTCCGAACGATCGGCGCCGAAAGCATCTACAATGGAAACCAGCAGACAGAAAAAAAACAGGCCGAAGATCCTGACAAAGGACATAAACTCTTCCCGTTGCTCAAGGGTGGTCAATAACAAACTCTTGCCAGGACCTATTATAACAGCAAAAATGCCGGTTCAGCAGCCGGATCTGATGGCGGATCCTGAACAAAGCCCCCTGAAGCCCATCAAAAAAAGGGCTTCAGGGGAGCAAAGCTCTATTTTCCGATTTCCGCAGCCGGGTCAGCGCACCCAGACGGTCTGGATATTCACGAACTCCTTGATGCCGTAGTGGGAAAGTTCGCGGCCATAACCTGAGATTTTCACGCCACCGAAAGGCAGGCGCGGATCGCTCTTGACCATACCGTTGACAAAGACCGCTCCCGCCTCGATGCGGGCGGCGATCTCTTCTCCGCGCGTGCTGTCGGCCGTCCAGACGCAGCCACCCAACCCGAAGGGGCTGGCATTGGCAACTGCCACAGCCTCTTCGGCATCGGCGACGCGGATCAGCGAGGCGACCGGACCGAACAGTTCCTCGTCATAGGCCGGCATGCCCGGCTTGAGGTCAGCCAGCAGGGTCGGAGGATAGAAGCTGCCCTTGCCTTCCTGCGGGCTTCCGCCCAGCAGCACCCGGGCCCCCATCCTGACCGATTTCTCCACCTGTTCGTGCAGTTCCTCCATCAGGTCGCGCCGAGCCTGAGGACCGACCTGCGTTTCTTCAGCCAGAGGATCGCCCACCTTGAGAGATGAAAGAGCCGCCTTGAATTTTTCCGTCCAGACTTCATAAACGGCATCGACCACAATAAAGCGCTTGGCGGCAATGCAGCTCTGACCGGAGTTAATGCAGCGCGCCTTGGCCGCCACCTGGGCCGATTCTTCCAGGTCGGCGTCCTCCAGCACGATAAAGGGGTCGCTGCCGCCGAGTTCCATGACGGTCTTCTTTAGCATCTCGCCGGCCTTGGCCGCGACCTTTCGCCCGGCGATATCGCTCCCGGTCAAAGTCACAGCCTTGATCAGGTCGTTTTCGATCACTGCATCGACCTTGCGGGAACCGATCATCAGAGTACGAAAAACATCAGGCGGAAACCCCGCCTTGACAAACACTTCCTCGATGGCCAGGGCGCTGCGCGGCACGTTGGAGGAATGCTTGAGCACCCCGGTGTTGCCGGCCATCAGGGCCGGGGCGGCAAAACGGAACACCTGCCAGAAAGGGAAATTCCACGGCATGACCGCCAGCACCGTACCAATGGGGCGAAAGCCGACATAGGATTTGGAGCCGTCGCTTTCGATCGGTTCATCGGCCAGCATTCTTTCAGCCTGTTCAGCGTAGTACTCGCAGACCCATGCGCATTTCTCCACCTCTCCGCGCCCGTCGTTGATGGGCTTGCCCATCTCGAGCGCCATGATGCGCGCGTATTCATCCTTGTTATCCCGCAGAACGGCTGCGGCACGATTCATCAGCTCACGCCGCTTCTCAAAGGAGGTCAGCCGCCACCGCTGAAAGGCCGCATCCACCTCACCAATGACTTTTGCAGTCTGTTCCGCAGACCATTCGTCGAAGGTTTCCATCAGCTCATCCGTTGCCGGATTGATTGATTCCAGGGCCATGTCGTCGTCTCCTCCAGGATAAGAGTTAAATTCAAATGCATTCGAGATTTATCAGGTACACTACCCTGATAGCACAACAGTTTGCCTAAATCACCTGTGGATTTCAAGTTCCACGGCAATAAACCGAAGCAGCGACCTCAAAGCTTCTGCCCTTTATACGTTGCTCAAATCGAGGGGCTGAGTTAGTCTTTATCCTTTCCAACTTCGATCTTACAAGGAGAAGATATTCGTGAACTGGCAACGCCAAATCAAAAGACAACTTTCGGGTGGGCACGGATTCAGCGCGCAGTCGTTATCGGTGACCCGGACCATTATTTTCATCAATCTCATTCTTTTTACCCTGATGGTGCTGCACGGCACTGTAGCCGGCCTGCAGATGCGTGCGATCATGAATCCTCCGGTCGCATTGCTGCTGCACTGGGGCGGGCAGCTATGGCAACCCCTGGTGCTGCAGGCCGACCAGTGGTGGCGCTGTGTCACCTATGCCTTCACCCACGGTGGACTCATCCACCTGGCGTTCAACATGATCGTCCTTTACCAGGTCGGTTCGCGCCTGGAATTTGAGATCGGCCGCCCGGCCTTCATCAACCTGTATTTCATCACTGCCATCACCGGCACCCTGGCGGGTTTGCTGTGGCATCCCCACACGCCGGTGGTTGGAGCATCCACCTCGCTGTTCGGGCTGATCGGTTTTTCGGTCATGTATTATCACCGCATCGGCACCTCCATCGCCATCTCCATGCGCAATTTCATGTTCCAATGGGCTGTTTTTGCTTTTATTTTCGGTCTGCTGGTCGGCGCCGACAATGCCGGACATCTCGGCGGCGCGGTCGGCGGGGTTCTGCTCGGCATGCTCATGCCGGTCATCAGCACCCGCCAGCGGGCCATCGAACCGGCCCTGCGAACGACTGCCTGGGTCTGTGTGGTCCTGACGGGCCTGTCGTTTGTCGGCATGGTCTTCGCCTGGTTTCAATAAAAATCATGAGTAAGGAAAAGACACTGGTCACACCGGCCATTCGGATACTGCGAAAAGAAAAGGTCAGTTTTCAGCCACACCTCTACGCCTATGAAGAGAAAGGCCGCACGGAGGTCTCCGCCCACCGCCGTGCAAGTTGCACAGGAGTTGGTATAGTGAAGGTTAGGTCAGGATTGAGCTTCGGGAAAAGCATGGATATTTGAGGAGGAGGCATGTCACAGAAGGAGCTGTTCCACGCTGCCGCGCAGACCATCGCCGAGGCGCGCGCCCTGATTGTCACAGCCGGTGCCGGAATCGGCGTGGATTCGGGCCTGCCCGACTTTCGCGGCGATCATGGTTTCTGGAAAGCCTACCCCATGTATCAGAGGCTTGGCATTAATTTCGTCAATGCCGCCAACCCGACTCACTTCGAGCAGGACCCTGCTTTCGGCTGGGGATTTTACGGTCACCGCACTAACCTCTATCGCGCAACGACGCCCCACGAAGGTTTTTCGCTGCTGCGGCAGTGGATCAAACGCTATGACCTGAATCATTTCGTGGTCACCTCCAATGTCGACGGGCAGTTTCAAAAAGCCGGTTTCGACGAAGGAGCGATCCTTGAAGTGCATGGTTCGATTCACCACCTGCAATGCCTCAAGCCCTGCTGCATGGCGATCTGGCCGAACAAAGAGGAGATCCCCGTCGATTTCAACACCATGCGGGCAGGGCACATTCCCCGCTGCATTCACTGCGGGTATACGGCGCGCCCCAATATCCTCATGTTCGGCGACTACTCCTGGATCAGTGACCGCACGCAACACCAGGAGGAGCACTTCGAGGCCTTTCTGGACACCCACAGGGATCAGCCCATCACGGTGCTGGAAATCGGTGCCGGAACGATGGTTCCCACCATCCGGTTCCTGAGCGAGCGGCTGGGGCGCCGCAGAGGCATCAAGGTGATTCGCATCAACCCTCGCGAGCCGCATATCGACGCGCCCCATATCTCCTTGAGTTGCGGAGGTCTCGAAGGATTGAGAGGAATTGAGCAGCAGCTCGACACTCTGTAAACCACATAGGGGACAGGAGACAGAATGCGCTATTCAGCCCTGATGACCGATCTGTACGAACTCACCATGCTGGCCGGCTATTTTGATGGAGGGATGCACGACAGGACGGCCGTCTTCGATCTTTTCTTTCGCAAAGCGCCCTTTCAGGGAAGCTATGCCGTGTTTGCCGGCCTTGCGCCGGCACTCGAATATCTCGAACAGCTCCAATTCACGGGAAAGGATCTCGACTACCTTTCTTCCCTCGGATTGTTCAAGCCGCGTTTTCTTGAATTTCTGCGGGAATTCAACTTTCGCGGTTCGGTGACGGCCCCCCCGGAAGGGACGGTGGTCTTTCCGACCGAACCCCTGTTGACGGTCGAAGGGACCCTTGCCGAGGCGCAATTTGTGGAAACAGCACTGCTCAACATCATCAACTTTCAAACGCTGGTGGCGACCAAGGCCGCTCGCCTGACCACCGCGGCCGGGCCGGACAGCACGGTCATCGAGTTCGGCCTGCGACGGGCCCAGGGCCCCGACGGCGGCCTCAGCGTAGCGCGTGCAGCGGCCATCGGCGGTGTTTTCGGCACCAGCAATGTGTGGGGTGGGCAGGTGCACGGCATCCCCGTCAAAGGAACCCACGCCCACAGCTGGGTCATGGCTTTTGATGAGGAACTGCAAGCCTTTCGCGCCTACGCGGAATGTTTTCCCGAGAGCTGTCTGCTGCTGGTGGACACCTACGATACGCTTAAATCCGGTATGCCCAATGCGATTACGGTCGCCAGGGAGTTGCGCGAACGCGGTCATGAGATTCTCGGCGTGCGCCTCGATTCGGGCGATCTGGCCTACCTCAGCCGGGAAGCGCGCCGCATGTTTGACGAAGCGGGCTTTCCTGAAGCTAAAATTGTGGCTTCCAACGAACTGGATGAGCACGTGATTCATTCCATCCGCGATGAAGGCGGCCGGGTGGATATTTATGGTGTCGGCACCAAGTTGGCCACCTGCCACGGTGAAGGCGGCGGTGCTCTGGGAGGCGTCTACAAACTGGTGCAGTTCGATGGAAAACCTCGCATGAAGACCACCTCCGACATATCCAAGGCAACCCTGCCCGACCGCAAGAGTGTCTGGCGCGTCCTGGAGAAAAGCGGCGACTTCCACCTGGACCTGATCACCAGTGATGGCGAGGAACCCAAGCCAGGGGATCGGGTTTATGATCCGGCCAATCCCGTGCGGCAGAAAATACTTCCGCACGATGCGCAGTTTGAATCGCCACGCAGACAGGTTATGCAGGACGGAAACATCTGTGTGGAGCTCTCCACCCTGGAACAGGCCCGCGACCGCTGCATGGATCAGCTGCAGCGACTCCCTGCCGGATCTCTTCGACTGACCAACCCGCACATCTACAAGGTTTCCATCAGTCAAAAACTTCACCAGCTGCGTGATTCCCTGGCCGCCCGTCATGAGCCCTGAGGACCAACTCAGGGCTTGCTGATTTTCATCCCGCAGGGCCTGGACTCAATCCAGCGGCACCACCCTGTTCTCCAGCAACCCGAAACCGCTGCGCCCGAGGCCCCCAGCCAGCATTTCATCAAGAACACCCGCCTCACAGGGCCGGCAGAAGTGATACCCCTTCATGTGGCGACAACCCTGCCGCAGCAGCAGATCAACCTGCCGCGGGCTTTCCACCCCCTCGGCGACCACATCCACTCCCAGGCTGTTTCCCAACGCCAGAACTGCAGCGGCTGGACCGATGGTCCGACGTGTCTCCATCATCTCAACAAAGTTGCGCGCAATTTTGATCCGCTGAATGGGCCACTCGCTCAATCGCAGCACCGAGCAATAGCCGCTGCCGAAATTATCAATGGTCAGCTGTACCCCGAGATCACGTAACTCCCTTAAACGACGTGTGATTTCAACATCATCGCCAATCAGGGCGTCCTCCGGCAGCTCCAGGTCAAGTGCGCCGGGGTCCAATCCGCTCTCCCGCAGAACCCGCACCAGGGTCCCGAAAAACTTGAAGCTTCGAAATTCCTCCGCACTCAGGTTGATGGAAACGAGAAAGGGAGTGTTTTGCTGTTTTCGCCACCGTTGTGCAGCGCAGCATGCGGCCCGCAGAATCCACTCCCCCAGCACAGAGCTGATGGAGCTTTGCTGGGCGAGAGGAAGGAAAAAACCAGGGGAGAGCAGTCCATGCTCAGGGTGCCGCCAGCGGAGAAGACTCTCAACGCGGCGGACCTGCTTTCCGGCCAGATCGATTTCAGGCTGAAAATGCAGTTCAAGTTCCCCCGTGTTCATGGCCTGAAGAATATTCTGCTCGAAACGATCAGATTGCCGGGCGCGCATGTTCAGGGAAGGGGAGAAGAACTGAAACCTTCGCCCTCCCCTTTTCTTGGCTTGATACATGGCGATATCGGCGTGGTGAAGGAGGGTTTCCGGATCTTCGCCATCCTGCGGGAACAACGCCATTCCCATACTGACCGCGCACGGAATTTCACGCTTTTTCCAGGTCACCGGTGAAGACAGGACATCGAGCAGTTTGCCCGCCAGGGCGACCGCATCCTCGGTTCCTTTCAGTGGAGAGAAAACGGCAACGAACTCATCTCCCCCAATACGGGCAATCGTATCGCCACGGCGCAGTTCCGCTTCCATGCGCTTGGCGATGCGGCGAAGAAACCAGTCTCCTGCCGCATGCCCCAAACTGTCGTTGACTTCCTTAAAACTGTCACAGTCGATGACCAGGACGGCTACCATGGCTTTTTCACGTCGCGCCTGCGCCAGCGCCTGGTGCAGACGATCGTCGAGGAGAACGCGATTAGGCAGGCCGGTCAAAGGATCAGTATAGGCCTGGCGCAAAATCTCCTTTTCGGCCATTTTGCGCCGACTGATGTCGCTGAGAAGCCCCACCACCGCTGTCACGGCACCCCTATCACGGGTCACGGGACTCAGCGACAGCAACCCCCAGAAATCCCTCCCGTCACGGCCACGCAGCAAGACATCCAGCTTGGACCTTGTACCGGCGTGGACCTGCGCAAGCAGCGTCCTTATTTTTCCTGCCTGTTCTTCATCGGTGGCAAAATCCCACAGGAAAGCGCCTTGCAGGTCGGTGGACACCAGCCCGAACTGCGTAGCCAGGGCGTCGTTGGCGTATTCGACCCGCCCGTATCCATCGAGAAGAAAGAGCCCATCAGGAACATCTTCAACCAGACGTCGGTAGAGATCGTCATCCTCCCTGAGCAGAAGAGAGGCATCCGCCAATGATGACAGAACCGCCGACCAGCCTGCTTGCCGCTGGCGGCGGTCAGGCTGGTCAGCGCAATCAGGCACACAACTCTCCCTCGAATCTCCAGTCATCACAATCCCCCCCACAGGTAATGATGATCGACGTCGGCAACGTCATCTGTCGGGGTCAGTCGATAATAAAAACCTCTTCCCGGGTGAAGGTGATGTGCTTGAGACCATCGTCTTCCACCCAGAAGGTATTCTCGATCCCGACCGCACCTTTGCCGGGGTAGACAACCTTGGGCTCGAAAGCAAAGGTCATTTTCTCCTTCAGGACCTGTTCCTTGAACCCTCTGGCGATAAAAGGATACTCGTCGACTTCAACGCCGACACCGTGACCGATGAAAGAAACCTGAGCCCCTGCAGATCCCATGAAATGTTCCTTGTGCCCCATCTCACAAGCCAGGTTGTAGCAGCTCTCGTAAAGGCCGCCCCAACTCACACCCGGTCGCGCAATCTCCTTGAGGTGCTTTTCGATGGCGACCATATCGTCATAGCCTTTCTGAAGGTCGGCGGGCAACTCGCCGATGCAGAAAATGCGAGTCTGATCCACCAGGTAACCATCGAAAGCGGCGGCAAAATCGACAATGATCGGTTGATGGGCCTCGATCCGTTTGTAGCTTGCGCCCTGGCCGATGGAAGGGTTGACGCCGATACCGCCCAGCGGCGCGTCGAGGTAGGCCGGCGCGGCACTGTCGGCCCCGGAGAATATATGTCCGTAAAAGAGTTCGGAGTTGAACCCCCGCATGCGTGTAATGCCCTGATGCCCCTTTTTGCGGGCAGTGAATTCAAGTTCGGCGGCCAATTCCAGATCCGTCATGCCGGGCCTGATGATTTCAGCGGCACGCTGGCAGACCTGATCGACCATCAGCGCGGCATCCTTCATGATTTCGATTTCGTACTCGGATTTCACCGCCCGGACTGTTCGGATCAGATGCGTGGCATCACCGACCTGGACATCGCCGAGAACCTTGCTCAGCCGCTGGTAAAGTGACACCGGCAGCACATCGAGTTCAAGGCCGACCGCCTTCGGCATGCTGCGACCGAAATCGGCGAGGATTTCGGGAAGATCCTTCGGGCTTCTGAAAGCGACTATTTCTTTGAGGCCGCTTTCCATGCGGGCCCGGGTGTAGTCCTTGCGTACCATGTAGATGGGATCGCCGGTATCCGGGACAAAGAGCAGCCCCTGCTGAATGGAGCCGGTGAAGTAAAACAGGTCCGCGCTCTGGAGCATCAGTACGGCATCGAGGCCGGCCTCCTGCATCAGGATTTGAAGTGTCTGGACACGATTGTGCAGTTCGGACGCCGGAGTTATGCGCATGCAGCAACCTCCCTTTTAAAATGTGATCGTAAAGGCGATACAGGTAATCACGCCTTAATAATATTGTCCCATAATTAGAAGGGTATTCTTGCAGTGTCGACAACGACTGTCAAGAAAACATGAGCAGGGCAATTGCGTCATCGCAAAACTTTAAAAATCCGTTATCCTTTCAGATAGGTGCTGTGTAAAATGCTTACCCATTGGGGATTATGCCATGATGAAATTCGGTTTGAAAATCACCTGGATGGCCATTCTTCCAATCCTTCTGACCACCCTGGTCGCCACGGCCACAGCCCTTTACCACAAAAGCTCGCTTGAGCAGTTCTTTGTGCAGGAAATCGACCGGCAGGCCCGCAGCGAGGCCCGCAAAATCGCCCGCAATGTCTACCTGATGTGCCGCTCCACACAGGAGGCTCTGCAGCAGTCTGTCAACCGTAACCTGCGGGTCGCCCGCCATATTGTAAAATCTCACGGCAGTGTTAATTTTCGCGGACCGAACGTCAAATGGCAGGTGCGCAACCAATACGACGGGTCTCAGCAGGAGATCTCCCTACCCCGCCTGTATATCGGTTCCATCTGGCCTGGCCAGAACGAAGACTTCGGACATCCAACTCCCGTTGTGGACGATATTCAGAATCTGGTCGGGGGCACGGTCACCCTTTTCCAGCGTATGAACCCCCGTGGAGACATGTTGCGTGTGGCGACCAACGTGGCGGAAACGGACGGCAGCCGCGCAATCGGCACATACATCCCGGCCGTGACTCCGGAAGGCGACGCAGATCCGGTAGTTTCAGCTATACTCAAGGGCAACAGCTACCAGGGCAGAGCCTATGTAGTCAACGCCTGGCATGTCACCGCCTACCTCCCCCTCTGGGATGGGGACCGCAAAAATGTCGTGGGTGCCCTTTATGTCGGAGTGCGTCAGGACAACCTCGAAAGTCTACGCAAGGGGATTGCGGACATCGTGGTGGGAAAAAGCGGTTATGTTTACGTTCTCGGCGGCAGGGGGGGACACCGCGGGCATTACATCATCTCCCAAAACGGCAGCCGCGATGGAGAGGATATCTGGGACAGTATCGATGCGGACGGCCGCTACTTCATTCGTGAAATCATCGAGCAGGCGCTCAGGCAGGCCAACCCCCCCACAGGCTCCCCTATTCCGGTGGAGTTCGTCAATTACCGCTGGAAAAATCCAGGCGAAGATGAGCCGCGGAAGAAAGTAGTTGCGGTTGCCTACTTCGAACCCTGGGACTGGGTCATCGGAGCAGGCTATTACGAAAGCGACCTGATGGACAGTCAGTACCGGCTTCAGGCGGAGATCAACAACATGGGCTACCGGACGGGGCTGACGGCGGCGATCATGGTGCTGCTGGCTGTTCCTGTTGGATACATGGTCGCCGGCGGAATTCGCAACCGGATCGACAGCGTTCTAACCTCGGTGGAAGAAATCCTGATCGTGGTCGACAACCATGGCCGCATCATGCTGCTGAGCGATCCAGCCGCCGATTTTCTGGGGGGCACCCCGCGACATGCGGTCAAGCGATCATTTGACCAGGTTGTGCCCTACGAGCAGCTCCGCCGCAAAATCGAGGAGTGTCTTCATGACAGAAAGGTTTCCCACAGATTCGACTTTGACGTCCCGACACGGAAGGGAACACGCATTATGGAAGCCCGCGCCTCCTCCATACAGGCGCGCGTCGGCGGGTTTGCCGGGATGATCTTTATCATTCATGACGTCACCGGAGAGAGGGAAGTA
>OBLN01000380.1_pt1 | contig 16369 bp, 15 predicted proteins | sample 1519301 | NCBI WGS metagenome assembly OBLN01 (sample SAMEA2452533, study PRJEB22499) | sediment metagenome | reverse complement strand
TGAGACAAATGCCAACGCAGGTCCGGCAGAATGGCTGGAACCCGTAACTGATGAAGAATATCTTGCTTTGAAATAAAATTGTAACAACAATTTATGATAGCATCACTATCACAAATAAAAATCGCTGGAAACGGAATAGAGAGAGTTAAAAAAGATTATTAAAGACGTAATTGGAGGCATAAGATTGAAAGTATTATTAGTAAACGGAAGTCCGCACGAGGAAGGCTGTACCTATACTGCTCTTTCAGAAGTAGCAAAGACCTTGAACGAAGAAGGAATTGACACAGAAATTTTTTGGATAGGAAAAAAGCCTCTTACCGGGTGCACTGCCTGCAAGAGCTGCGCCAAAACAGGGCTCTGCGCATTTAATGACCGTGCCAACGATTTTCTTGATATTGCCAGAGATGCCGATGGATTTATTTTCGGTTCTCCGGTGCATTATGCAGCCGCAGCTGGTGCGATTACATCTTTTATGGACTGCGTTTTCTATGCTGACCTGCAGGGAGGAAGGCAATCTTTTTACCTGAAACCAGTGGCAGCAGTTGTTTCTGCAAGGAGAGCAGGGACGACAGCCGCACTTGACCAGCTTAATAAATATTTCACCATTTCGGAGATGCCCATAATTTCTTCCCGATACTGGAATATGGTTCATGGAGCAAAGCCGGAAGATGTAAAAAAAGACCTGGAAGGACTGCAGATCATGCGTGTGCTTGCACGGAATATGGCATGGTTCCTGAAGTGCAAGGAGGCTGGCATGAAGGCTGGCATACATCTCCCTATGAAGGAAAAAAGCATTTATACAAATTTTATTCGGGAATAATCATCATCTATCATCATCTGGTATTTTTGGATGTTAATGAGCAAAAAGAAATAGAGGGGCAAAAATGACCAATTTAAAGGAAAAAAGCATCCATACAAATTTCATTCGGGAATAATCATAATCTGGTATTTTTGAATTTGAATGAGCAAAAAGAAAGTAAGGGGCAAAAAATGACGAATTTAAAAGAAGAAAAATGTCTGATAGCCTATTTTTCACGTGAGGGGAATAACTACGTTAGTGGAAAGATCGTGAATCTGCCTGTCGGTAACACAAAAGTAGTAGCTGACATGATCCGGGGAATAATAGGAGGCGATCTTTTCCGTATTGATACAGTAAGGTCTTATCCCAGGGATTATACTGCAACCACCAACGTGGCAAAAAAAGAATTGAATGACAATGCCAGACCGGAGCTTTCCAGCCATGTAGAAAATATGGCCTCTTATAATGTGATTTTCCTGGGTTATCCTAGCTGGTGGGGAACGATGCCGATGCCGGTGTTTACATTCCTGGAAGAATATGATTTTTCCGGAAAAACTATAGTTCCATTCTGTACACATGAAGGAAGCGGATTAGGCCGCAGCGAAAATGATATTGCAAAACTTTGTCCGAAAGCAACACTTTTGAAAGGACTAGCTATTCAAGGCTCTCGTGTAAGCGCTGCAAAAAATGATGTTGCGGATTGGTTGAATAAAACTGGCATTATTGGATGAACAGTTTTTATTGGTACTCAAAAAACGATAAGATGGAGGATCAGACAAGTGAGTAAAAAAGTATTGATACTGTCTGCCAGCCCGAGGAAAGGCGGAAACTCTGACCTGTTGTGCGACCAGTTTATGCTTGGAGCAAAAGAAGCAGGCAATCAGACGGAAAAGATCTTTTTGAGAGATAAAACGATCAATTACTGCACAGGATGCGGAACCTGTTTTAATATGGAAAAGGGCTGTCCCCAGGAAGACGATATGCCTGAAGTCCTGGAAAAAATGATTGCTGCAGACGTGATTGTAATGGCAACGCCGGTGTACTTTTACACGATGAACGGCCAAATGAAAACTCTAATTGACCGCACCTGTTCCCTTTACACAGAAGTCAGCGATAAGGATTTTTATTTTATTGCAACGGCAGCCGACGATAGTAAGCAGGCAATGGAGAGAACATTTGAAGGATTCCGGGGATTTACTTCCTGCCTTGAAGGAGCAAACGAAAAAGGTGCTATCTATGGAACAGGTGCCTGGAACATTGGAGACATCAAAGGAAGCAAAGCAATGGAACAGGCATACGAAATGGGACAAGCGGTCTGATTCGGAAGATAGGATATAATGAGCAGAGCTGGATCATACGAGCAGAGATTTAAAGAATTATCCGGAGATATCTAACTGAAAACTAATTTTTTACTCCTTGCGTGAGTGATTAGTCAATCATAACATATATATACTTGAAATCCTATTCGTTAATGACTGTTCAGTCAGTCAGTGACGATGCTATTGATATAATTATAATATTCAGGAATTCAGGAGAATTAAAAATGTCGGGAAATATGGAATCTAAAAATGAATCTGGTGGGAAAACTTTTGAACTCAGTGAAAAGGTAACTGTAGAAAAAGTATCCTATAAAAACAGATATGGAATTACCGTAGCAGCAGACATGTACCTGTCAAAGGACATAGATAAGTCTAAAAAATATCCAGCAATTGTCATAGGAACACCTTATGGAGGTGTAAAAGAGCAGGGTGCTGGTATTTATGCGCAGAATATGGCAGAAAGGGGATTTGTTGCCATTGCGTTCGATGAATCTTTTAATGGCGAAAGCAGTGGTGAACCAAGACATACCTCGTCTCCGGATATATTTGTTGAAGATTTTAGTGCAGGAGTAGACTTTTTGGGGACACGTCCTTTTGTGGACAGAAATAGAATAGGCGCCATCGGTATCTGTGGAAGTGGCGGATTTGCCGTTACTGCAGCACAGGTTGATCCCCGTATCAAAGCCATTGCCACTGCAAGTATGTACGATATGAGCAGAGTAATGCGAAAAGGCTGGGAAGATTCAATGACTGATGAACAGCGTACTCAAATTTTTGTGCAGCTGGGTGAACAGCGTTGGAAAGACTTTGAAAATGGTACTCCAGAAGTGCCTATGGGTTTCCCAAGTGAACCAGCTGATTCAATTCCAGAAGGATTAGATCCAATCTCAAGTGAGTTTTTTGAATATTACGCAATGGAACGCGGACATCATCCTAATTCAATTGGTGCATTTACTATAACGAGTAGCATGTCTTTCATGAATTTCCCACTGATGAACTATATTAATACTATTTCACCACGGCCAATTTTGTTCATCATCGGTGAAAATGCACACTCCAGGTATTTCAGTGAAGATGCCTATAAAATGGCTGCTGAACCCAAAGAACTCTACATTGTTCCGGGAGCAAGACATATTGACCTGTACGACAGGACCGATATGATTCCGTTTGACAAATTAGAATCATTCTTTGCAAAATATCTAGGTAAATAAAATTTTCTAAATAGCAGAGCAGTATTCTACGAACCGAAATTTGAACAGTTATCTGAAAGTTACAGGGCGGAAACTTATTTTTGGCCTCGCCTGTGAGCGATTAGTCAATCATAATGCAGCTAAACAATTCAAAAATTCAGGAGAATTAAAAATGCTTTACAGAAAAATGCCTAAAAATGGAGACGAACTTGCTATACTCGGATTCGGATGCATGCGTCTCGCTTCAAAAGAAGACGGTAGTATAGACGAAGAAAGGGCCACCAGGCAGGTACGCTATGCTATCGACCAGGGAGTAAACTATGTTGATACGGCATGGCCATATCACATGGGAGAGAGCGAGCCCTTCTTAGGTCGTGCCCTTGCCGGCGGGTACCGCGAAAAAGTGAAACTGGCAACAAAACTCCCTTCATGGCTTATAGAGAACCGGGAAGATATGGATAAGTATCTGAATGCCCAGCTGGAAAAGCTGAACACCGATCATATCGACTATTATCTCATACATGCCCTGGTTGGCGACCTGTGGGAGAATGTTGAAAAGCTCGGTGTGGTGGATTTCCTTGATAAGGCTAAAGCTGACGGCCGCATCAGGAATGCAGGTTTCTCCTTCCATGGAGCGTCAGAAGATTTTAACCGCATCGTAGATGCTTATGACTGGGACTTTTGCCAGATCCAGTACAATATTCTGGATGAAAAGAACCAGGCAGGGAAAAAGGGTCTGGAATATGCAGCTTCAAAAGGTCTTGGTGTTGTAATTATGGAGCCTCTTCGAGGAGGGAACCTTATAAAGAACGTGCCTAAGGCTGTAAAGGGTATCTGGGACGAAGCTCCGGTAAAGAGGTCACCTGTAGAATGGGCTCTTCGCTGGGTATGGAACCATCCGGAAGTTACGGTTGTTCTCTCCGGCATGAATGAAGAGGCACATATTGAAGAAAATCTTAGAATTGCAGGTGAAGCTCTTCCTGATTCACTCACAGAAACCGAACTGCAGCTAGTAAAAAGAGTTGAGAACAAGTACCGTGAATTAATGAAAGTTGGATGTACCGGCTGCCAGTACTGCATGCCCTGTCCGGCTGGCGTGAATATTCCACTCTGTTTCGAGGAGTATAACAATCTGTCTCTGGTCGATAATCCAGATACTGCACGGTTTATGTATGCAGCACGACTGGGCGGTGCTGTCGGTATTGGGGAACCCGAGTTTGCATCCCAGTGTGTCCAGTGCGGACAGTGCCTTGAAAAATGTCCCCAGCACATTGACATACCAACGATGCTCGAATCCGTTGTGGAAGAACTTGAAGGACCCGACTTTGAGCAGAGAGTTTCCATGGCAAGGGAGATGTTCAAGCGGACTTAAAAGCGGAAATTATCTGCCTACAAAAAGACAACAAGGAAGAAGGGATAATGAAAGATTCTATTGGTCTGCATGGAATGGAATGCCAGTAATCGATAGAGATTATGAGGGGTTAAGACAATGAAAAATGTAATTGTAGTCATTGGTGCAGGGTCAATAGGTCAGGCAATCGCACGTCGTGTGAGCGCAGGAAAACATGTATTTTTGGCAGACATAAAGAAGGAGAATGCTGATGCTGCAGCAGAAGTCATGATGGATGCCGGGTTTGAGGTAAATACAGCAACAGTAGACATATCATCACGTGAGTCTATTCATGCATTGGTCCAGAAAGCGACTACTATTGGAGACATTACTGGTATAGTCCTTGCAGCAGGAGTATCTCCATCGCAGGCATCACCAGATATGATCTTAAAAGTGGACCTCTATGGTACTGCTGTAGTGCTGGAAGAATTTGGTAATGTTATTGCCCAGGGCGGAACCGGCATTGTCATCTCTTCGCAATCAGGGCATAGGCTTCCACCTCTTTCTGTAGAGATGAACAAGGAACTGGCCACTACCCCAGCTGAAGAATTGCTGGATCTTCAGATGCTGCAACCTGGCCAGATTAAGGATTCACTTCATGCTTATCAGATATCTAAACGTGCAAATTCTCTACGGGTGATGACTGAGGCAGTGCGCTGGGGTAAACGAGGTGCAAGGATTAACGCCATAAGCCCAGGTATAATCTTCACACCACTTGCCAGAGACGAGCTGAAAGGTCCACGTGGAGATGGATATAGAGGTATGATTGAAGTATCTGCATCAGGTCGCGGAGGTACTCCTGATGAAGTTGGAGCTGTTGCTGCTTTATTAATGGGACCTGAAGGTACATTTATCACTGGCAGTGACTTTCTCATGGATGGTGGAGTGACAGCTGCCTACTGGTATGGTGAACTTGCACAGAAATAATAAAATGAAATCAACTGCTGAAACCGAAATTTTGAACTTTCCACTGGAGAAATTCAAATAGAAAACAACAAGACAATATTACAAATTTAGTGATTTATTTTAAATTTAGTGATTTATTGCAAATTTAGTGATTTATTTGATGATTGAGCAAAAAGAGGCTTTGGTAAAATGCTATGGTAATGCTGCTTTATCAGTTGAAAAAGCCAAATTTGCTGTAAAGGAGGCAGTGTTTTTTACATAAAATATACTGAAGTTTATGTTAAAAAATACTGAATGGACGCTGGTGATTCTTCACACAACTTCAGGGGGATTATGAGTACTAAAGCAGAATCATTGGACATTGAACTGACAAGTATAGGAAGACCTCCGACTAAAAATTAATTTTTCACGGTACCGTGAGTGATTAGTCAATCAAAGCACATATATACCAGGAACATGATATATAAATGACTGTTCAGTCAGTCAATGGCACTACTATCTGATACAATTCACTATTTAAGGGGAACTAAAAATGATTTACAGAAAAATGCCAAAGAACGGAGACGAGCTTTCGATACTTGGATTCGGATGTATGCGCCTTCCGGTAAAAGAAGACGGTAGTATAGATGAAGAAAGAGCCACGAGACAGGTACGCTACGCAATCGACCGGGGAGTAAACTATGTTGATACTGCCTGGCCCTATCACATGGGAGAGAGCGAGCCTTTCCTGGGCCGTGCTCTCGGTGAAGGGTACCGCGAAAAAGTGAAACTCGCAACAAAACTTCCCTGCTGGATGGTGGAAAACAGGGAGGATATGGACAAAATTCTCAATGCCCAGCTTGAGAGACTTAAAACAGACCATATTGATTACTACCTGCTTCACAATCTTTCAGGAGAAACATGGGACAAAATAGAAGCTCTTGGTGTTATAGATTTCATTGAGAAAGCAAAAAACGACGGAAGAATTGTTAATGCAGGTTTCTCCTTTCATGGATTAGCCAGCGATTTTAAGAGAATCGTAGACGCATACCCATGGACTTTCTGTCAGATTCAGTACAATTTCATGGACGAAAAACATCAGGCTGGAACTGAAGGACTTAAATACGCAGCTTCAAAGGGACTGGGGGTTATAATCATGGAACCTCTGCGAGGAGGAAACCTTGCCAGGACAGTCCCACCTGCTATCGAAACTCTCTGGGGTGAAGCCTCTGTAAAACGCACTCCAGTAGAATGGGCTCTTCGCTGGGTATGGAATCACCCTGAAGTTACTGTCATGCTTTCAGGGATGAACGAGGAAGCGCACATAGAGGAAAACCTGAAGATCGCAAATGAAGCTTCTCCGAATTCCCTGACAGAAGCTGAATTACAGCTTGTCAGTAAAGTTGAGCAAAAGTACCGTCAGATTATGAAAGTTGGCTGTACGGGCTGCCAGTATTGTATGCCCTGTCCCTCAGGAGTTAATATACCTGAATGTTTCAATATTTACAATCACCTGAGCACGTTTGGCAATGCAGATGATGCAACTTTCATGTATGTAGGACTGTTGAGTGGAGCCATTTCAGGTGGAAAACCGGAAATGGCATCCCAGTGCGTACAATGTGGACAGTGCCTTGAAAAATGTCCTCAGCACATTGATATTCCAACAATCCTTGAATCCGTTGCAGAAGAACTTGAAGGATCTGATCTGGAGGAGAAGATTGCCGTGATAAAACAGATGATGACCAGGCAGGTTTAAAAGCGAGAAATTAGGAGTGTCAAAAAAGCGCATGAAATTTCTAAATAGCAGGCACAAAAAATGAAATTACTTGAAAACTTTCATGCCAAATAAATGAAGATATTGTTTAAGCTGATTTATATCAAGAGATTAAACAATATCTCCTTTTTCCGCTGCTTATTTTTAAATTCAGCTGATAGTTGAATTAATCATACTCACTTAGCAGTTAATTTACTCATCCAGCTTTAGAATTTCGAATTTTACCTCAATTACAAAGCAATAACCCAAAATTATAAAAATCAAATATGTACGAGTATAGCACTAAACTCTAAAAGCCTCCAAGCTAATAACTATTGCTTAATAGCTAGTATTTAATCTGTTTATTACTAAAGCATTCAACTTTTCTCAATTAAGGGTGGCACATGGATCTTAACGATATATTGAAGGCTGTTAAAGAAGGAAAAATTGACCTTGAAACTGCAGAACATCAGGTCCGTAGTTTGGGATTTGTTTCCTATTCGAATATCGCAAAACTTGATTCTCATAGAAAAAGTAGAACCGGAGTAATCGAGGCTATTCTTGCTGACTGCAAAGAGCCTGAAGATGTAGTGGAGATGGCTAAGATAATGGCAGGTGAAAGCAAAAGGGCTCTTATTACCCGTGTTACCCCCTTGCATCTTGAGGCCTTAAAGAAAGCTTTTAGTCCTGATAGGCTTGAATGGAACAGCCGGGCGCGCACAGTGGTTATCCATAACGGCACTCCTGCTCCTCGCACAGGAGGGGTTGTTGGAGTAATATCCGCAGGTACGGCAGATATTCCGGCTGCAGAGGAAGCCAGAGTTATTGCTTCCGAAATGGGCTGTGAAACTATTGCCGTATACGATGTAGGAGTTGCCGGAATTCACAGGCTGATTCCTGAACTCCAGAAACTCAAACTCAAAAACCCCGGGGCAATCGTTGTTGCAGCCGGAAGAGAGGGTACACTCCCAACTATAGTCTCAGGGCTTGTCGACGTGCCGGTAATAGGGCTTCCTGTTTCCACAGGTTATGGTGCAGGCGGTGGGGGAAAAGCAGCTCTGCTGTCAATGCTGCAATCCTGCTCGACCCTGGCAGTGGTAAATATTGATGCGGGATTTGTTGCAGGGGCTTACGCAGCAAGGATTGCCAATATGATTGCTGCTGCCGGATCCGGAAAAGTAACTGAGGAAAAAGAACCGGGAGATAAACAGGTAGAATTATGATCTACGCGGAATGATGAATTATGGATAAATTTAAACGTAATGTTCAGGGAGAAACTTTATGAAATCACTGGTTTTTAATCCTTTCTCAGGTGCAGCAGGGGATATGATTCTTGGGTGTGCTCTTGACCTCGGAGCTAACAGGGAGGCGGTAAAGGAACTTGTCGAGGCTTCGGCACCGATATCCATGGATATCAGGGAAGTTGTAAAAAAAGGAATCAAGGCCCTTGATGTCCGAATAAATGTGCCTGAAAAAGAGCATGTGCGAACGTACCCTGAAATCGTGGACCTTGTAAAGGCTGCAAAACTACCTCATAAGGTAGAGGTAAGTGCCCTTAATATTTTTTTGAAAATGGCAGAAGCCGAGGCCGCAGTTCACGGTCAGCCTGACCTTGAAAAACTTCATTTCCATGAGGTGGGGCAGAGTGATGCTCTTGCTGATGTTATAGGTTCTTCTGCAGCCATCCATTCCCTTAACTGTGATTCTATTTACTGCACCCCCATCAGTGTTGGAGGAGGAACAATAGAATGTGCTCACGGGACCTTGCCTGTGCCGGCTCCTGCAACCCTTGAGATTCTCAGGAGAGGAAAGCTCTATTTCAGGGGAGGAAATGTGAATAAGGAACTTCTTACCCCTACTGGTGCTGCAATTCTTTCACATTTTGCAAAGCCTGTTGAAACTTTTCCTCAGGGCAGGGCGGTTACTATTGGGTATGGAGCAGGAGATGCCGAGCTTCAGGGTCCCAATGTGCTCCAGGGGGTAATTCTCGAACCGGACTCCCATCTGATTCCGGATATAATCGAGGTTCTTGAGACCAACGCCGATGATGTAAGCGGTGAAGTCCTGGGCAACCTGTTCGAAGAACTGCTTTCTATGGGGGCCAGGGATGTCGCAATTATACCCGCAACTATGAAAAAAGGAAGGCCTGCCCATATTATCAAGGTCATTGCAAAGCCTGAAGACAGCGCAAAACTCGCCCGGAAGATCATTGTAGAAACGGGGTCACTTGGAGTCCGGGTTATGCCTGCCCGACACAGGTTAATGGCTGCCCGGAATATTGAAAAGATAAAAATAGAGCTGGAAGGTCAGGAATTTGAGACTTCGGTCAAAATTGCCAGAGATTCGGAAGGAGTTCTGCTCAATATCTCTGCTGAGTTTGAGGACTGCAAAAAAATCGCAAAAGCCAGCGGAATTCCTGTAAAAGAGGTTATGCGCAGGGCAGAAGAGGCTGCAAGAAAACTTTTTTCCTGACATTACCTGAGCTGCCTGAAAAAACAGTTTCTCAGGCAATTTTGAAATAGAAATGGAAAAATTTAGAAAATAGATTCAAAATAAGAACTTTAATAAAAGACTTTTGAGAAAAGCAAAGAATTCTAAGAAAAGTAAAAGCCGGATTTTCGGACTTTTTACTTCTCATTCTTATTCTTTACTATTTTTTTCTGATTTTTTGCCTGAGCTCAGAGCTTACCCATTGCGTGCAGGAGTTCTGCATTCAGGACACTCGCACCCGCAGCACCGCGGATTGTGTTGTGCCCCATTGCAATGTAGCGGATCCCTTCTCTGATCCTGCCTACTGAAACGCTCATACCTTTTCCCATATTGCGGTCAAGGCGAGGCTGGGGTCTGTCTACTTCATCCCGTACTATCAGGGATTTAGCAGGCTCTGAGGGTAGTTCTCCAAGTTTTGGATCGAACTTCAGGAAGGCTTCCCTTACTTCTTCAGGCGTGGGTTTGTCTCTCATTCCTGCCCATATCGCTTCCGTGTGCCCGTCAACTACAGGGACTCTGTTACAGGAAGCGCTGACCTGTATGTCTGCAGGCACTATTTCAGAGCCGTTGAATTCCCCTAGGAGCTTTAAGGTTTCAGTCTCAATCTTCTTTTCTTCGCTTCCTATGTAAGGAATGATATTGTCATAGATTGCCATGGCTGAAACGCCGGAAAAACCTGCTCCGGAAATCGCCTGCATTGTGGCTACCTGCACGGTTTCGAGCCCAAACTGCATGAGGGGCTTTAAGGTAATTGTCATGACAATTGTGGAGCAGTTAGGGTTTGTGATAATGTATCCGTCCCAGCCCCTTGTGTCCTGCTGGACTTCGAGGAGTCCCAGGTGTTCGGGGTTTACTTCTGGAATTACCAGGGGAATATCTTTTTCCATCCTGTAGGACGATGCGTTGCTTGCAACTGCAAACCCGGCTTTTGCAAACTCGGGTTCCACTGTAACGGCAAGCTCTGCTGGAAGAGCCGAAAAAACTACATCCGCATCAACGGCTTTAGGGTCTACAGGAACAACCTCTATATTTTCGACACTTTCCGGCATTGCTGTATCCAGCTTCCAGCCTGCTGCTTCTCTATACGTTTTGCCGGCGCTCCTTTCGGATGCTGCAAGGGCTGTTATCTCAAACCATGGGTGGTTTGCAAGTGCTTCTACAAATCTCTGCCCTACAGCGCCAGTGGCGCCTAATATTCCCGCTTTAACTGCTGCCATCTAAAAAGTTGCCTCCGGAGAGATAAAAAATGATTTGATAAAAGGGAAAAAGAAAAGAATGGAATAAAAAGTTATTCCATCTCGATCTCTGTTTTTTATTCCTGTACTTTAATTGCCTGGTTCGGGCATGCCTCTTCACATGCACCGCACTCTACACATTCATCCTGGTCAACAACTGCAATTCCCTTTTCTTCATCGAGGGTGATTGCTTCAGAGGGACATTCATCGACACAGGTTCCGCATCCAGAACATTCATCTGCGTTAACTAATGCTGGCATATTTTTTCACACTCCTTTTGATTTGCTCGATATGTACCAGGAAATTATATCGGGGCGTTTTTGAAACTTCCATAGAATATCGAAAAAATTGATCATAACGCCATTATTCAAATAACCATAAAAACTTATCGTTTTTTAGCAAAAAGCAATTTTCAAGAATCGGAAGGAGCTAAGGCTTACGCTTCTAAAATTTGTGTTTTGAAAGTATGAAAAAATAAGAGAGAATATGAAAAAACATATATTTTAACACACGGAATCATGCATCGAAATTCCGGAATCGGTAAGGCGGTACATTCCTTCTTCAAACTTAAGGAACCCTTCTTTGATCAGGAAATCCATATGAAACTTAAAGAAGAAATCATTTAGCCCCGATTCTTCCTTTAACTGTTCTTCGTTTTTCCCGAAAATACCTATTATTCGAAGCAACTTCCTTCTTGCAGGGTTTATGGAAACTTTTTCCATCATCATATGTTCCAGTTTGACAGCTTCGCCTTCAGTAGTTTCTCCTCTGGAGGCAAAATAAGCATCAAGTTCGTCAATTTCATCGGGCATCTAAAAACTCCATTTTTATCTTTTGATACTTCTGCTGTTTTTTAATATTTCAGCTGCTTTTAATATTTCAGCTGATTTTCAGTATTGCAGCTGATTTTCAGTATTGCAGCTTCCTTTTGCTGCTTTTAATATTGCAGCTCTCTTTTATTATTTCGCTATTTCTTTAGTTCCAGCTAATCTTTATTATTTCAATATTTCTAATATTTCATTTGAATATGACTTCAATCGGATTTTACTGATATCTGCTCTTTTTCACCCTTTTGCCGGCATTTATTTAAAAATTCATTTCTTTTTCGTTATTTCGTTTATCTTCGTAAGCGTATTGTGTTGCTTCCGTTCTTTTTTCTCAAATATGATATTTGATTCTCCGAGCCTTTTTTCAAGTGTGCTCTCTACTATTCCTGTGAGCCTATCTTTTGGGACTTTTGTAATTGCGGACAGAAATCTAAGTTCTAGTTTTTCGTTTTTCTGGGAAATTAACTCTACATGCGGAGCTTCTTCTGAAGAAGTTACACTACCCTTGACAATGAAATCCGGAATTTTAAGGGAAAGTTTAATATGCCCTATAAATTCAGGGTTAATGTCCTTTACTTTGTCCCTTATAGTCTGAAGACTCTCTTGTATAAACTGCCTGCCTTCATCAGGGCTAAGGTTACAGGATTCGAGTGCGTAAAGAACCGAGTGGGCAGATACTTCCGAAATCTCGATGGAATTTTTCTTTTCCTGGGAAGGCTTCTCAATTCCCGGAAGTGCCAGGTAGGTAAGCAGGTTTTCAAATTGTTCGTCTCCCAGTTTTGCGGAAAACTTAAGAATCCTGGCTTCCGGATTCAGCTCAGCAAGCATTTTTTCTGTTGCCACAACTATTTCTGCAGGTGCTATATCCACTTTATTTATTCCAAGTATTTCAGCTTCTTTTATCTGGATCTCTATAAATCTTGGGATCTCTTTTGCTTCAGTGCCAAAACGCCCCGGGTCTACAAGGGTTACAACCGGAGTAAAAGATAGCTCAGAAAGCCCCATTACTTCTATTTCTTCCCTGATCTGCCCGGGGAAAGCAATTCCAGTTGGCTCGATGATTACAATATCAGGCTTGAACTCCTCCTCAAGAGTCTGAAGCGTATACTGCATACTGATCTTCAGTGTGCAGCAAATGCAGCCGCTTGTCAATTCTTCAGTTATAATTCCTGGGCTTTTGAGAGTCTCCCCATCAAGCCCTATCTCTCCTATTTCATTTACAATAATTGCAGTTCTTTTTCCGGCGTCGCTAAGCTTCTGGCTGATTTTTTTTATTGCGGTTGTTTTCCCGCTTCCGAGAAAACCTCCTATGATCATGACTTTCATGTTTTTCTGTCCTCATTGTTCTGAAAAAAGCTTCTATGTCAGGCTGACAAGTATAATATATTTACTTATAGCATATTTGTTCATAATATATTTGCTCATATATATAAAATTGGCAAAGTATATTATTTAAGGCTTTTTCATAGATTCTGCTAAAACAGGTCTATCTTCTTCGGTGAGTATTAATGAGTTTTTTGAGTTTTAAAGAAATTACAAAATAAATTTAGTTTTTACCGAAGAGATGAGGTTTTTGAAACGGAGGCGTTTTCGGGATTTATGTCCGAACTTGTCTCAGGGTAGGACTCATCTCAGGATGTCTTGGAATTATTCATGTATTTTGGAATTATTTCAAGGTTACATTTCAAAAACATTTCAAAATAGAAATCCTTCAAAGTTTCGGAAGCACCTGAAGTCCGAGTTTTGTCAGCCTGTAGATGCCTTTTTTGTCCCGAAATAGAAAATCAGAGTTTATTAAAATTTCAGTGTGGAACTTTAAAGTAGTTTCGTCAAGGCCCGTTTCTTTGAGAAGTTCTTCTTTACTTTTTCCGAGAAAGCACACCGTTCTCATTAGATCTCTGCGGGTCTGGCTGGATGCGGCATAATAGGTTTTTTCACATTTTTCCTGAAGCAATTCTTTTTCGGTTTTTACCTGTGAATCCAGAAAAAGGTCAATTTCGTCTTTCTCTTCTGTCATCGATGAACTCCTGCCTAAAAGTTATATTTTGGATTCAGAAGAGTAAATATATAATTATTTTGATTTTGTTTCAGACTCCTAAAGCAAACTTTAGTCTGAAATTTTTCTGAGAAATAGGTATGCGTCCCCATCCAAAAACCTGGAAGTTCCGAACGGCATAAGAGATGCTTTATTTTGTCTGGGAAGAGATATCGAGGTACTTGGACTCACGGGCTGCGAGTTTTATTTAGTTTCTCTATTTCTTCTTTATCCCTTTATTTGTGTGGAGTAGATCTTGTATTTGTGGGGTATTTAAGGGATGAGAACGCAAATCATACTATGCACTTCAGGTATATATCACTTTTCTATATTTATGTAACACATAATGTTATTTCATCTTTAATTTATTATTCTATTATTCTAACTTTTGTCTACAAAACTAGTGTTATATGGGTCATATAACGGCTTCAAAACACTTTATTAGATCAAACCATAAGCCTTTTTTTTCACCACATTTTTTCTTAATTTCCAGGCAATTGATTATGAAACAAGCACAGTAAAAGAGCGTAACAATCCCGTTTGATATGGATATTCGGGACCGGGAAAGTGCGGAATAATAATTACAGAGTCTGTTTCACGATTATAGTAAGCAAATAATTGTACAGTATTAAAATCCTCTAAATTATGGCAGGAACAGTTGTAGGTAAAAATAATTCCGAAAAAAGAGGGAAAAATATAAATTCTGGGAATCCAGCAGAAATTTTACAGAAAAATAAAACAGGGGATTACTCAATTTTTAGTCAGGTGGAGTTTATTGCCCCTGGGAATACTCCATTACATTGCCTTCCTGATCAACAATTTTCATTTTGCCGTCTTTCAGGCTCATCTCAGAGACTATCTCTCCTTCTCCGTCATAAGCTGTCCAGAAATAGGTTTCTCCACCTTCAGCCCACAGATACTCAATTTTGGAGAAATCTTCATCTTCAACATTTGTCTCATAAATAGCTTTGCACATTGGGACTCCATCAATACTCTCAATCCCTGTGACTTTCATCGTTACTTCTTCGCCTGTCTGGGGGTTTGTTGTTTTCCAGGAAGAACCTACAGGGCACCAGTCGCTGGAATCTCCTGTAGATACCATTTCGATTTTAGTTTTATCTTCTGCGTCATTAGCAGAAGTTTCTTCTTCATCGAGTTCAGCCGTTTCTTCAGGAACATTCACATCGTCTTCGGCATTTTCACTGCATCCTGAGGAAGCAGCAAAAATTGCACACATAAATATTACAAATACTGAAAACCACTTCTTCAACATAAATCCTATTCCTCCTCGATTTCTTTTAAAAATTTAAGTTATTTTCTTTTATTTATATGTGCTCATTTCTATCTTTTCGGGCCGAATCGGCCTTTTTTCTATTCTAAAAAAATAAATTAATGTGCAAAGAAAAATAATTCCTTATTTCAAATATGGCTTCACACTGCTTAAATTATATTTGCAGAAGAATTTATATACTATCTGATTATGATCAAAAAAAGGTTGGAAGTAAGGAAAATATTCGTTTTGAGGGAAATCCAGATGCAAAGTACACCAATCACATCCGAATTAAAAGCTTTCCTTATCTCAATAGGTTCCGTTTCTGTAGATCCTTTACTTATTCCAAGGGCTCGAGGTTCGACTGCAGGTCCGGGTGCGGGCACCAGTTCAGTCTTTTTCAGGGCGGGAGAAAATAGGGTCAGGCTCAGTATAAATAAGGATTCTCCCCTTTCCATTGCCGCAGCAAAAGATGAAGGTCAGGTCACGATTCTCTATGAGGGAAAAGAGCTTGTCAGAGGAAAACTTGAACCTGCCCCGGCGCACTGTCCTGAGCAGGCTTTTATTACACTCTGCGAAAGATGCATATTTGACTGCAAATACTGCCCTGTACCCAAACTTCAGGGGCATGTCAAGGGTGAAGAGGAAGTTCTGAGCATAGTGGACGATGTTTTGCGGACAGGAACTCTTAAAGCCATTTCCCTCACCTCCGGAGTCGAAACTTCGGTTGAAGGTGAAGTCGAGCGCGTTCTCAAACTACTCCCCGCCCTTAAAAAATATAATGTCCCCATAGGAGTTTCAGTATATCCCACGGAAGGCTGTTCCCGAAAATTCTATGAGGCCGGAGCTGCTGAGGTTAAGTACAACATTGAAACCATGGACAGAGAGATTTTCCAAAAGGTCTGCGGGGATCTTTCGCTGGATTACATCCTGGACAGGCTCAAAGAAGCTGTAGAGGTTTTCGGGAAAAACAGGGTCTTTAGCAACTTTATAATCGGCCTTGGGGAAAGTGACGATTCTGTCAGGGAAGGCATTGAAACCCTTGCAAAAATAGGAGTAATCCCTGTCCTGCGTCCGGTGAACCCTCATCCCCTCAGGTCAGGAGACTGTTTTACAGAACGTCCTTCTCCTGAACGCCTTTTGAGACTTGCGAAAATGGAAGCTGAAATCCTGAAG
>OBLN01000378.1_pt1 | contig 16398 bp, 13 predicted proteins | sample 1519301 | NCBI WGS metagenome assembly OBLN01 (sample SAMEA2452533, study PRJEB22499) | sediment metagenome | reverse complement strand
CGACAATCAACCGGGTTGCGTTGTTTCCTACCTTCTACTTTCTACAATGATCAATGTAGCAGAAACAGGGGTCAGGAGACAGGAGGCAGGAGACAAACCCGGAATATGGAATAATGAATAAAGAAGCAAGAATAAGGCAACTTTATTCCCACCCTCAACTCACTAAAATTCCCTTTTCCTGGCGCTCAAAGGTGCTTCCTGTGTCTTCCTGTCACCTGCCTCCTGTCACCTGTGACCTTCTCCCCAACTTTCCAACTCCCCAACTCCCCAACCTTCCAACTCTCTAACTCTCCAACTCTCCAACTCTCCAACTCCCCAACTTTCCAACTCCCCAACTTTCCAACTCTCCAACTTTCTTACCTTTCCTTGAAAATGCTCTATTTCATGGGTATAATGGTGATTCATGCAACCTCAACTGATCCGAATCCAGGGTGGCAGACCGCTTCATGGTCGCGTAGTCGTTGCCGGCGCCAAAAATGCCGCTTTACCGGAACTGGCGGCCGCGCTGTTGACCGGGGACCGCCTCAACCTGGCCAGCGTGCCCGATGTGGCGGATATCCATGTCATGTTGCGCGCGCTGGCGGGACTGGGGGCCGAAACGAACTTCAACTCCGGTCGGGTGACGATTCACCTTTCCGCTCTGCAATCCAGCCATGTTCCTCCGGAGATCGTGCAAACCAGCCGGGCATCGATCCTGTTGCTCGGCCCATTGCTGGCAAGAGCGGGCGAAGCCCGGGTTTCTCTTCCCGGGGGATGCCCCATCGGTGACCGCAAATTTGATTTTCACCTGGCCGGACTGCGGCGGATGGGCGCGGAGATCCGCATCGAGAAAGACCATATAATCGGACACGCGCCGCGCTTGAAGGGGGTTGATTTCGAATTCCCCGGGGTGACGGTAACGGGAACGGAAAACCTGCTGATGGCGGCCGTACTGGCGGAAGGCGAGACGGTGCTGCGCAATTGCGCGCGTGAGCCGGAGATTGCGGACCTGATGCAACTGCTTGGCGCCATGGGCGCGCGCGTGGCAACCGGGGACGAGGGACGGGTGATCCGGATTCAGGGTGTTGCCGGCCTGAGCGGAGCTTCCCACCGCGTGATCGCCGATCGCATTGAGATGGGGACCTATCTGATCGCCGGAGCGTTGGGAGAAAATGACATCACCGTTGAGGGAGGTGAACCCGGCCACGTGATGAGCCTGCTGGACATCTTAACCCGGGCGGACATTCCCTGGGAGCGGAACGGTGCCGGCATCCGGGTCCGGGCGGCGGGTACGCCCCGGCCGGTTGAGGTGGAGACGCGGCCTTTCCCCGGATTTCCCACCGACCTCCAGGCCCAGATGACCACCCTGCTGACCCAGGTTCCCGGCGTTTCCCTTGTCAGGGAAACCATTTTCAACAATCGTTTTCAGCATGCAGAGGAATTGCGCCGCATGGGTGCAGACATCTTTGTCAGCGGCGATACGGCGCGAATCCAGGGGCCGACTCCACTAAAGGGTTGCCTGTTGCGCGCGACCGACCTGCGCGCGTCCGCCGCCCTGATCCTGGGCGGGCTGATCGCTTCCGGTGAGACCATCGTGAGCAACGCCGGCCAGTTGTTCCGGGGCTATGAAAACCTGCCGGAGAAATTCGCCGGCCTGGGGGCGAGGATCCAGGTGGAGGGAGGCGATAATGGATGACTGCCTGTTCTGCCGTATCGTAAATGGCGACATCAATACGGAATTTGTACTGGAAAACCGGGACGCGGTGGTATTTCATGATATATCCCCGCAGGCGCCGGTTCACTTGCTGGTGGTGCCCCGCATACACGTGGCGGACATCCGCTCAGCTCCCCCGGAGTTACTGGGCCGGCTGTTTCAGACCGCGAATGAAGCCGCGGCATTGGCGGGATTGGATCAATTCCGCTATGTCGTCAATACCGGGCCAAGTGCGGGGCAATCGGTTTTTCATCTTCACGTCCACCTGCTGGGAGGACGGACCCTGAACTGGCCTCCGGGCTGAAGAAAAAAGTCATGCCGTATATTATTGATGGCAACAACCTGATCGGCAGTTCTCCGGACCTGTCGCTTGAAGAGGCCGGAAGCCGGCAGCAGTTGATCCACATTGTGCGCAAATTCCAGCAGAGCCGGAACAGCAAGGTCATCATTGTTTTTGACGGTGAACCCGAAGGAACGTCACACAGGCAGGAACTGGGCCCCAAGTATACCGTGTTGTATCCCCGCTATGGCCGCAGCGCGGACGACGAGATCAAGCGGATTTTGAACTCGTACAACGATTTTCGCGACGTGGTGCTCGTGACTTCGGACCGGGAATTGAAATCATTCGCCCGCGGCCTGGGCGCTCGAACCGTGAATTCAATCGAATTCTACTTTACACTCAAGCGCGAATATCGCGTGACCGGGAAAAAAGAAGAGACCCAGAAGCGTATCGAAACCAGTCTTTCCGATCAGGAAGTCGATCAGTGGCTGAAGATATTCAGCGGCGACTGATTGTTTTATTATCCGCATCCGGCCATTCCACTTCACCACTGTAACAGATCTCTTTGTTTCCGTTGGCACCGAGCAGAATCAAGCCTCCGTCCCGGGCGATGCCTGCGAAACGCCCCCGCCTGGTTTCAGACTGTCCCCGGAACTCCAGGCTTTCGCAGCGCATCCAGCGCGTCAGGCGCCGGGTGCGTGAGCGCAAGCCACGGATCCTTCTTTTCTCCAGGTTGCGATGGAGCAGATCCAGCCGGCTGAGTATCACGGGCAGGATCTCGGCGGCTTCAAAGCTTCTTCCGCAACTCAAGCGCAGGGAAGTGGCCCGTTTTCGCAGGTCGTCCGGGAAGTCGCTCTCCAGGTGATTCAGGTTGATCCCGATTCCGCAGATGCAGATGACGCCCTCGGAAGTGATCCGGCTTTCACTGAGAATACCGGCGATTTTCCGTCCATCCAGCAATACGTCATTGGGCCATTTCAGCCGGATCCGGCGCCTGGAACAGAACCGCTTCAAGGTTTCCGCCACCGCCACTCCGGCACCCAGGGGCACCCAGGGCAGGGATTTCTTTTCCCTGAGCAGGAATCCCCAGGAAAAGTAAAGCCCGAGTCCGGGAGGAGAATGCCAGCGGCGTTGATGGCGCCCGCGTCCGCCGCTCTGGGATCCGGCGGTGACGCAAATGGGAAAGCGCGACAGCCATTCGTCCACGTGACCGTGCAGGTAATCCTGGGTGGATGTGCAGTTTTCGATAGGAATCAGTTGAATTTTTTTTACGTTTGTTTTCACCGCCCGCCTCCGGTCCCGGATCGTACCACGGTCAACATGCTGAGGTTCCGCAGTACTTTTTCCCTGCGCGACAGGTCCTGCTGCAGGCGCAGTTTCCACCTTTTCGCCGTTGCCGGAGCCACGGAATCCATGAAGGCACGATCCCTGATCTTGCGCTGCATGCGGTGAATGCGGCTGCTCAATTCATCGTTTTCTTTGCGCAGGCTCAGCAAAATGGCGGCACGCGTTCCGGGCGTTGTCGGGGAGAAGAAGATGGACCATGGCTGGGACGCCACCCGGATCGCGTCGGCGGGCGGAGACTCCTCTATTCGCAGATCCATGATTCCGGAAAGGCGGCGGATGTCGGTCTTGTGCCTGGAAATCCATTGTGGCCGGCTGAGTTTTCCGGGAGAGAGGATGATTGTGATCCGGTTCGGCGCCGGCATGAAATGCAGGCCCGTGACGCGACGGATTTCCCGGATCAAACCGCGCAACATGTCGGTTCTTTGTGCTTCTCCGGAGAACGCCCAATCGCCACGGAATTCCGGGTAGGGGAGGCGAAGCAGCAGTGTTTCGGAATCGGAACCCAGGCGGGAGAACGTTTCCTGGGTGATGTTGGGCATCAGTGGGTGAAGCAGATGGGCCACGTGCAACATGGCGTAGCGGACACATTGACGCGTGGCCGGGTTTTGCATATGCGCACGGGAGTATTCCAGATACCAGCCACTCAGGTCATGGCGGATAAAACGCAACAACCGGGCACAGGCGGGGACCAGGCGGTTGCGCTCAAAATGGTCGTTCAATTCCGCGGTCAGGGTGTTGAGGCGTTGCAGGAACCACTTGTCCATGTCGGAAAGGGTCGACGGGTGGGGCGATAGGGGTTCATCTCCATGCAGGTGGACGCAGGCGTAACGCAGGCAATTCCAGAGCTTGGCGGTCAGCGCGGAGGCCCCTTTCAGGCGACTGGATTCCGGCGGCCATCCGGGTTGCATGGCGATGGCGAAGCGCACGGCATCGCTTCCATAACTGCTTGCCATGCGAGCGAGTGCGGAATCCCCTTTGATTCCGGCATCGCGGACACAAAGGAGAGAAAGCGTGTCCGATTGAAAGGGCGTGCGGTCTGCGTGATCCGGTCGCAGCTGGTGGGTCCATGATTGTGGCATCAGGGCACTCTCGCGCATGAGCCGGTGTCGCAACAGAATATCCTGCCGAACAAGTGCTTGCGGTGGATTCTGCTTCGTATCGCAAAGCCGGGGCGCCAGCGAAAGGCCGACATGATCCCAGGCGCTTTTCCAGCGATGGTCAAGCATGTGTGGATTACAACTCCTGGGCAACGGCGGGCAAAGCATGCGATTATGAAATGGGGAATCAGGTTTCGCTGGATTCGACTTCCGATTCCAGGCGGCGGATCTCATCCTTGATGATTCGCTCCGCCAACGGCGGCACGACTTCCCAGAGGATCTCCTTGACCGCAATACTCAACTTGTCTTCCATCCGCCGGGCCAGTTGTTCGGGGTCAATATCGCTCAGGCGGGATTGAGCGGCCGGTTCGGCTTGCGGGGCGGATTCAGGAACTCCGGTTGCTTCCGGGATAAGGTCGGTTTCGCTTCCCGTTTCCACTTCGAAAAAAGCCGGTTCTTCGGCTGCATTTTTTTCTTCAGGGGCGGCCGGGTTGTCCAGCAGCCGTTCGGCATCGGTATCTTCACTGATTGTGTATACGTTTTCTTCAATTTCGCCTTGAAACGAAGCCTCTACATCCTCGACCGCTGAAGGCGCGTCTGTTTCATAAGCGGCTTCGCTCCCGGGAATCGGTGGCGGTGTTTCTGCATCGGGTGCAGCTTCATGAGGTGCGAAGATATCATCTCTCTGGCGGGGTTCCGGTGCTTCGGCAAATGCCTGGGCGAGCTCCGCTTCCGACAACGTGTCGTGGGAGTCCGCGTCACGATCCGCAGTCGCGGAAGCGGGAATGTCCGGCGGAGAAGGAGCGGCTTCCTCGGCATCGATGCCGAAATCACTGTCCGCGGCGTCGCCTTCCCGGGGAAGCGATTCGTCGGCGGGAAAATCACCGAAACGGAACTCATCGGGTTTGGGCACCTCCAGGTCGGGTTCTTCCAGATGGGATTGCCGTTCGCGTTCAATTTCCTTTTCCAGTAATTCGTCGATATCCGTGTTCTGCGAATCTTCCTGGAATGGGTTGGCCATCTCTTCGGCGTTGTCATCGGGCTTCAGGGAATCATCACGATCCGGTTGAGCTCCCTGGGTGATCTCTTCGGATGGAACCACGTCGTCTCTCATGAATTCGCCGGTATCCGATTTCTTGGGGGCGGCGGGTGCCAAATCGGATGCGACCTCTTCCTGGATGTCGGAAAAACTGATGTCGTCTGCGGCTTCTTCGTCAAAGCCGGAAATTTCCGGTAAGTCGTCGGGGAATGAATCGGAGATTTCCTGTTCCACATCCGCTGCGGGTGCGGGTGCGGGTGCGGCCGGACGGTCTACCTCCAGCAGTTCCTTGACGGATTTCACCAGCGCATTGGAATCAAAGGGCTTGGTGATGATTTCCTGGTATTTGAGCTCTTTCAGCAGCTCTTCGTTAACCGGTTCAAAGCCGCCCTTGAGCAGGAAAACATGCGTATGTGAAAGAGACGGGGTTTCGTTGACGAATTTACAGACCTGGTAGCCGTTGAATTCGGGTAGGCGGATATCCACCAGAACCACGTGGGGAGTCAGCTCGAGCAACTTTTCGCGCAAAGGGGTGCCGCTTTCGAATGTAACCAATTCTATGTCCGATTCTTCTGAGAATGATAATTCCACGATCCGGCGGATGGTATAACTGCTGTCAGCCAGCAAAACTTTGTATTTACTCATTCATCCTCCTGTGACCCTGATTTTGGTGTATCAAGTTTGGTTCAGAAAGTCAAGTTGACCGCCAGGCGGGCGTTACGCATCAGGTAATGAGGTTGAATTGGTGTTGACTTTTGCTTTTTTTTGTTGTATTGGGTGTAACTGGTATGCGTAAAAAGGATAAGGTCTATTCCATAATTGTTGTATCCGGAGCAACCACATCCAGCAGGAAGTTCTCGGTATCGGAACGCGCTCTGCGTGTAGCCGCAGGGGTTACCCTGGTGTTTCTTGCACTGTCCGGGTTTGCCGTTATCGACTCAATCTCCACGGCTGCAGATCAACGCAAGTTAAAGCAGTTGCAGGCGGATGTGGTGGAAAAGGACCGCCTCATCGCCGATTTAAGCCGGAAAGTCGAAACCCTGGATCTCAGCATTCAGCGCATGGAGGTCTACACGGACCGGATCCTGGTGGCTGCAGGGCTCAAGTCGCCGCTGGCCTTACGCGAAGTGGGCAGCGGCGGCCCGATTGAATTTCGTGCGGACCCGATTGTTCCAGCCGCAGAGGCCGCGCCCGTATCCGGAACCGGAGATATCCTGGGGCGTGCTTCTCAACTCGACACGAAATCCCGTGAACTGGAAAGCACCCTCAAGTACGTGCGCAGCGTGATCGATAAACAGAAAATGCGCCTGGCTTCAACACCTTCCATCTGGCCGACCCGTGGATATCTGACGGATGGTTTCGGGGAGCGCCGTCACCCGATCACCGGGAAACGGGATTTTCATCATGGCCTGGATATCGCCACGCAACTGGGGAACCGGGTGATCGCACCCGCCAACGGACTGGTATTGTGCGCAGAAAAACGCTCTTATTACGGCAACCTGATCATCATCGATCACGGGTACGGCTTTACCACCCGTTACGGACACCTGGCCTCTTTTAATGTCAAGGAGGGCCAACGGGTCAAACGCGGGGACGTGATCGGATACGTGGGAAGCACGGGGATGAGTTCGGCGCCTCATCTGCATTACGAGGTCCGTGTGTTCGGCAAACCCCGTAACCCGCTCAGTTACATGATTGATTAGAAACCCCTGGCAAGCGGGGTTGTCCATTGGCGAAAACACGCGATAAACTGGAGAGACTGGATCAATCCATCCACAGGCAATGGAACCGCCTGGATGCGGAATCCGGATTGAGTACGCGGGAAAAACTCGACCGCCTGGTACGGTCCCGGCTTTCGGTTTCGTGCGCCGATAAGCACCGGCCCGAACCGCGGGTCAACCCGCCCGCCGAACTTCCGCCTTTCCTGGAAAGGGAGTACATCTACGAGGACGCAATCCGCCTGGGGGGATTTCGCATCGCGGATCTGCGGGAAATCCGCTCACGGGAGCTGGCTGTTCTCGGGGGCGATCCGGCATTTGCGCAAATTGATCCCCGGGGCATGTTGTTTTTCGATACGGAAACCACCGGACTGGCCGGGGGCACCGGCACGATCGCCTTCATGCTCGGATTCGGTTACCTGACGGATCATGGTTTCCTGGTGCGCATTTTCGTATTGTCGGACATCAACCGGGAAAAAGAATTTCTCGAGCGGGTGGACGCCTTCCTGCTGGAGCGGCATGCGAGCGCGGGAGTCACGTACAACGGCAAATGCTTCGATTATCCCTTGATGGAGACACGCTACATCCTGCAGAGAAAGCGGTTTCCCCTGCTGTCTCTGCCCCATCTCGATTTTCTCTATCCCGCACGCATGTTGTGGCGGCATACCTATCCGTCGCGGCGGCTGGGTTATCTGGGAGACATGCTGCTGGGGTTGAGCCGGGATGAAGACGTGGACGGCGCGGAAATTCCCCGGCTGTACTTTGAGTTTCTACGCAGTGGAGACTTGTCGATTCTGGACGCCGTTATGGAACACAACGCCCTTGATCTTCTGGGACTGGCCATGCTGGTCAACCTGGGAACACATTGTTTGACGGACCTTTCCCATACCCGTGACGAAGGCGAAATACTGGGAACCGCGCGCCTGCTGGAGAGCGCGGGGGAACTTGACGCGGCCGTGGAGCGCCTGGAAACCGTCCGTATCGTGGCGCAACGCCCGGATGTGCAAGCGCAGGCATTAAAGCGATTGTCGCAGATCCGTAAGAAAAAGAGACTGTTCAAGGAAGCCCTCGAGTTGTGGGAGGAATTGCGCTTCATGGGAGATCCCGGGGCCGTCCGCGAGTTGTCGATCCATTACGAGCACCGCGAAAGGGATCTGCGGCGGGCGCTGCAATTGGTGAGGGACGCGTTGCTCTCGGGCGGACTTTCCGGCCAGCAGCAGGCCGATCTCGAGCGGCGCCTGTTGCGCCTGACAAGTAAACTGGCAAAGCTGGAATCGGAGGATGGGGCTTGACAGGTTGCCTCTACTCAGGTATATTGACGAAGGATTTTTCCAATAAGGCAGGTGATCGTTTTGGCGTATGTAGAAGTGAATGCGAACGAGTCCGTTGAAAGCGCGTTGCGTCGTTTCAAGCGCAAAGTTCAGCAGGAAGCCATTATCAAGGAAATCAAGAAGCATTCCGTTTACCTCAAGCCGGGAGAAAAGCGCAGACTGAAAGACGCCCAGGCCAGAAAGCGGATGCGCAAACGGCTCAAACGCGAAATTTCGGACTTGTAATCCATCCCTGAGAACCGCCGTCCGTTACTCATACATTCGGGATTACCGGGGCGTAGCGCAGTCTGGTAGCGTATCGGTTTTGGGAACCGAGGGTCGGAGGTTCAAATCCTCTCGCCCCGATCTTCCGAGAATGCTCCCGTAGCTCAACGGACAGAGCAACTGACTTCTAATCAGTAGGCTGGGGGTTCGATTCCCTCCGGGAGCGTTCTTTCTTGGCGGGAATCTTTCCGGTCGTGCTTCTTCCCTTCAATCCGTCTTTCCATTTGCGCTGATGGGCGGTTTTTCCCGGGCGTATGGTTTGACTATCAAAACATTGCTTTTTATAATGATTGGCGTATTGATACCAATTCCATTATGGAGTGACTGCACGAGTGATTCAGGGGCATGAAAAAAAGTCACAGAGACACGCCAATTGAATCGACCCACCACGCATGCAGCCGCAATACTGAGTTTGAACCTTTGCCCGCGGGAACTCGAATCAATGACCGCTATCGATTAACGGCTTTTCTGGGAAGAGGGGGATTCGCCGCGGTTTATGCGGCCGTTGATGAAATCCTGAACGAAAGTGTCGCGCTGAAGATTTTTTTTCATCAATTGAGTCTGGATCGGAACCGCATGCTGCGCATCAAGCGGGAAATCAACCTCTCGCGGCGTATCGCCGATCCCCGGGTGGTTAAGGTTTTCTCCCTGGATCGCTGGCGCGACTCATGGTTCCTGGTGATGGAACTGGTGGAAGGCGAGACCCTGAAAAAGCGCCTGGATCGGGAAGGCGCGTGGGAGTGGAATGACTTCCGCCCGTTTTTTCTGGATATCCTGGCGGGAATCGCCGCCCTGCACGGCCATAAGATCGTGCACCGTGATATCAAACCCTCCAATATCATGTTGCCCCATGCCGGGGGCGTCCGGATCCTGGATTTCGGCCTGGCTAAGGAACTGGAAGATCCCGAGCACAGTGTCAACCTGAACGAAATCGTCGGCACCCCGCGCTACCTTTCTCCCGAGCAGCTTCAGGGCGGGGAAGTGGATGTCCGTTCCGACGTGTTTCAATTGGGGCTCCTGCTGCAGACGGTTTTGCGTGGGGCTCCGCCCATGGAGGGCATGGATACTTTGTCCATCCTGGCTCATCGCATGGGGCGCACGCCCGAGACGGTGAAACTGGAAGGACTGCGGCTTCCCCTCCAGGTTCGATTGGGCCTGGAAAGGGCGTTGAACAAGCTGCCTTTTCGTCGATTCCGGGATGCGGCGGCCATGCTGGCTTTCTTTTCATCTCCGCGGGGCGGGCGATCCGTTCTGCGTATCTGGCTGCATAAGTGGAGTCCCGCAATCGTTGTGTTGCTGATTCTGGGTATTGCGCTCGCGGCCGTTTTCCGCGAATCCCGCGCCCAAAAACTCCCGGGCCGGCTGCGGATTGACGGCGGCCGGCTGGAATTGCTGAATGAGGGGGGAGATGCCATCTGGCAAAAGGATTTTTCCCCGCGGCTGGTGTACAGGGCCGCCTTGCAGTGCTGTGTTCCTCCCATACAGAAGTATCGCAGCAACCTGTACGCCGGCCACATCGCCAACGTGTTCCTGTCATCGATCACCGATATGGATCGGCGCACCCAACCCACGCTGGGATCGACCGAAGGCGATGGGCGCATCATCCAGATTGATGAAAGCGGCGATATTTTGACGGATATGCCGCTGTCAACGGTGATTCGCGCCGGAGATTACGGCTATATCTCCCGCGGGTATATCGAAGGCTATCAGGCGCGGGATCTGGATGGGGATCGCGCAGTTGAAATTGTTGCGCGCGTGCTCCACGGCCGGGGCATGTTCCCTTCCGCCCTGTTGTTCCTGACCAGCGGGCGGCTGGTTCAGATTACTTCACCCGGACATATCGGCCAGTGGAATGCCGTCCCCGAAGGAGATGGCAGATGGTGCCTGTGCGTCTCCGGCCGGGCAAACCGCATGGGGCATCTGGATTTCATCGCGCGCGTTCACCTTGATCTCAGCCGCGTTCAAGCGGGCGTTAAGATATGGCTGGTTCCGCATTTGATCGAGTCGCAAGCGACGTCCGCAGCGATGCCGCAATTACTGGTGTATTACCCAACCGGGTTCGGATCTGCGGGCGGCGGCAGATTGCCGGCACTGGGGGTGATCGAACTGGAGAGCCGTTCCGGATCGCGCCTGCGCATTGAAGCAGACGGTAGATTGCGGCTGAGTGAGGGCGATGAAGAGGTTGTGTTTTTTGATCCGCCGGAACGCCTGAGGCAGGTGTATGCGCAGATCCAGAAGGCATTGATGGCCCGTGACCTTCACTACCGCCTCGAAGAGGCGGCGGAATGCCTCGAGCGGGCCGCGGATGCCGGGGTTGAAAATCCCTGGCTGAAATCCGTGATCTGTCTTTTTCGTGGAGATGTGGCGGTGCGCCTGGGTCGCTACGCCGAAGGAAGACGGTTCCTGGAGCGTGCGCTGGACCTGAATCCCGGAAGCAATGACGCGGCGCATCGATTGCTGGAAACGGAATTCCTGCAGAACGGTCCGCACGAGGCCCTGGCCCAGGTCATGGGGAAATATCGTGACCGCACCTATTTCTGGGGGCTCTCGGCGGGGAGGCAGTTTTTCCAGAGTCTTTGCCTGTTTCAGCAGGGTGATTTCTCAGCGGTCGAGTTGTTTTCCAACCGCATGGAACAGGACGACCCGCGCAACGCGGAATTGCTGCGGCTGCTGCATGGTTTGCTGACCGGGGAACGCATTGCGGCCCGATTGCCCGGGGAAAACAGTGAAATGTCGCTGCTGTATACCTGGGAAGAGTACCGCCTGTTGGAGGGTCGGGCCTTGCTGCTTGCCGGAGAAGATCCGCATAGAGGCGAATTCTGTTTCCGCGATGTGCAAACGTTTTCGAGGTTTCGTCGCCACCTTACCGCCATGTCCCTGGCCTGGTACATGTTGAAAAACAACCGCGCGGGCGAGGCGGAACGCCAGGCCCGCGATGCGTTTGCCGACCTGCAGAAACGCGTGCGCGGCGACCTGGAAACCCGTTTCTGGTGGTTCTATGACGCCTGGGTATACGGTTGCGTCATGGAAGAATTGGGGGACCGTTCGGAAGCCCGCCGGGGTTATGCGGCCAGTATTGCGGCCAATCCGCACACCGCCCTCGCCGCGCTGGCGCGGAAACGCTTAGCGGATTGAACCCGGTTTGCCGCTTTTCAGCCGATTTACCTGGCGACGCTCTTTCTTGGTGGGGCGACCACTCCCCGGCGCCCGCCCGCCCGCAATGAATCCGACGGGGTCGCGGCGGAAGTGGGCCCATCTCTCGAGTTCTTCAGCCGATGTGACCTCTTCGGCCAGTTCCACCGCCAAACGGGCGGAAACCCGTTTTACGGCCGGAGCCAGGACTCGCCAGCTGCGGGTGATGGGGGGCATGCGCACATCGACTTTGTCTCCGGGACTCACGATTTGCGATGCCTTGCTCGCGCGCCCGTTGATCTGCACCCGGCCGCTGCGGCAGGCCTGGGTGGCCTGGGAACGGGATTTGAAAATGCGTGCGGCCCAGAGCCAACGGTCGATGCGGGCCTCCAGCGCTTCAGGGGTGGACTCCGACATGAATTCAGTATACCATAAACGGCCTGTGGCCGGGGATGATAAACGCCGAATCCGGATTGTAGAAGTCGTGCTGGGACTGATGCAATCCTTTTGTCGAAGTTTTATCTCTTTATCTTTATTCTTGACACTTTCTTTGGCAACTGATATATCAGATATCAGCATGCGGTCAATCTCGGGTTGGATTTTCGATATCAAGCGTTTTGCGGTTCACGACGGCCCCGGCATCCGTACAACGGTTTTCTTCCAGGGTTGTCCGCTGCATTGCCCCTGGTGTCACAATCCCGAATCCCTTGCCTTTGCCCGTCAAGGCCGGCCCACGCCGCCTGGAGCGAGAAAAGTGGCGGCAACGGAATTGATCGACCAGTTGGAAAGGGATCGCGTGTTTTTCGAGGAATCCGGTGGAGGTGTGACATTATCGGGTGGAGAACCGTTATCCCAGCCTGGATTCCTGGACGCGTTGCTGGCCGGCTGTAAAGAACGCGGCCTGCATACCGCCCTGGATACCTGCGGCCATGCACCTCCGCACAGGGCCCGGCCGCTGTTGCGTTGCACTGACCTGGTTCTTTTTGACGTCAAGTTGCTTTCCTCCCGTGAACTGCTGCGTCATTGCGGCGTGACCAACCGTCACATCGCGCTCAACCTGCAGCAGGTGATGGAAGGGCCTTCCCGTTTGTGGCTGAGGTTCCCGCTGATTCCCGGTTACACTGATGCGGCGGGTAATATCGAGCTTTTGCTGAAGCTGGTGGAAGCGCATGCCCCGGCAATCGAACGGGTTTCCCTGCTGCCGTTTCATCCGACTGCGGCCCATAAGTACCGGCGCCTGAAAATGGCGAATGCCATGCGGGATATGCCGCGCATGTCCGAAGCAGGGGTTTCGGAGATTGCACGACGACTGCGAGCGGTTCACCCGGATGTGCGCATTGGAGGCTGATATGAACGAACGGATCCGTAACCTGCGTGAACAGAGCCTGAAAGCGCAGGCTCGCATATCCACCGAGCGGGCCTGTCTGCTGACGGAGTTTTATGCCGATCCCCTGAATGCCGCCATTCCGGCTCGCGAAATGCGGGGACGCGTCTTCCGCCATATCATGGAACACAAAACCCTTTACATTGGAGAAGGAGAATTGATCGTCGGTGAGCGCGGGCCGTTTCCCAAAGCCACGCCCACTTATCCCGAGATCTGCCTGCACACGCTGGATGACCTGGAAGTGCTTCATTCCCGTCCCAAAGTATCTTTTATTGTGGACAGTGAAACCCGCGGGAGCTATGCGCAACAGGTCATTCCCTTCTGGAACGGCCGTTCACTTCGTCAGCGCATCTTCGCCGAACTGCCGCCGGAATGGCACCGGGCTTATGAAGCCGGAGTTTTTACGGAGTTCCAGGAACAGCGTGCTCCGGGACACACCGCGGGCGGCAGTCGCATTTTTTTAAACGGATTTTCCGATATCCTGGGCGAAATTCGCTCCCGGTTGGAGCGGCTCGATTTTGCCACGGATCCGCATGCCTTGAAAGCCCGCCAGACCCTTCGCGGCATGGAGCAGGCGGCTCAGGGGATTATCAGCCTGGGGCGGCGTTACGCGGAGTTGCTGGCTGAGCGGGCGCAAATTGAGAAAGATCCCTCCCGCAAAGGGGAATTACAAGCCATGGCGGCCATCTGTTCACGGGTCCCGGAACACGCGCCGCAGACTTTCTGGGAAGCGCTGCAGCACTACTGGTTCGTCCACCTCGGTGTGATCACGGAATTCAACACCTGGGATTCGTTCAATCCCGGGCGCCTGGACCAGCATCTGCTGCCGTTCTACCGTCGCGATATCGCGGCCGGCCGCTTGACCCCGGAGCGCGCCCGGGAACTGCTGCAGGCGTTCTGGATCAAGTTCAACAACCAGCCGGCCCCGCCCAAAGTCGGGGTTACCGCGCAGGAGAGCAATACGTATACCGATTTCTGCCTCATCAACCTGGGAGGCCTGACCCGAGATGGCGAAGATGGAGTGAACGAGCTGACGGACATGATCCTGGACGTGATCCAGGAAATGCGCATCCTGCAGCCCAGTTCAATGGTACAGGTCAGCTGCAGGAATCCGGACCGTTTTTTGCGCCGGGCTTTACAGATCGTGGCGACCGGTTTCGGACAGCCCTCCTTTTTCAACTCCGAAGCCGTTGTCGCCGAGTTGCTGCGTCAGGGAAAAAGCATTGAGGATGCCCGCGAAGGCGGTGCCAGCGGCTGCGTGGAATCGGGCGCATTCGGCCGCGAAGCGTATTTTTTGACCGGCTATTTCAACCTGCCCAAGATCCTGGAGTTGACGTTGCATAACGGCAGGGACCCGCGCACGGGAATCCAGCTGGGCCCGGAAACGGGAGAGGCGGGGGATCTGGTTGATTTCGCCGGCCTGATGCGGGCATTTTCGGCGCAGGTTGAATTTTTCGCGGACCTCAAGATCCGCGGCAACAACCTGATCGAACAGGTCTACGCAAACGAGATGCCCGCGCCGTTCCTTTCGTTGTTAATCGAAGATTGCGTGCGCAAATGCCGCGATTACCACGAAGGAGGCGCCCGCTACAACACATCCTATATCCAGGGTGTGGGATTGGGGACGATCACCGATTCCCTGTCCGCGATCAAGCGCCATGTGTTTGATTCCGGGGAAATCAGCCTGGATGGGCTGGTATCGATCCTGGACCGGGATTTTCAAAGATCCGGTCAATGGCGGCAACGCCTGAGCGATGATACCCCGCGCTGGGGCAATGATGAAGATGCAGCGGATCGGTTGGCGGCGGACGTTTTCGAGATTTTCTTCCGTGCCGTTGACGGACGCCCGAATACCCGCGGGGGCGTCCACCGCATCAACCTGCTGCCCACCACTTCACACGTTTATTTCGGCAGCGTGACCGGGGCGACCGCCGACGGGCGTCATGCCGGTACGCCGCTTTCAGAGGGAATCTCGCCTGTCCAGGGAGCGGATCGCAACGGCCCCACGGCCGTGATCCGTTCCGCCGCCCGGATTGATCACCAGCGGACCGGCGGCACGCTGTTAAACCAGAAATTCACCCCGGACCTGCTGCAGGATCCGGAAAGCCTGGAGAAAATTCTCTACCTGGTGCGGGCCTATTTCCGCCTGGGGGGACATCATATCCAATTCAATGTCGTGGACGCGAAAACCCTGCGCCAGGCGCAACGGGAGCCGGGAAAGCACCGTGACCTGATTGTACGCGTGGCCGGCTACAGCGACTATTTCAATGACCTGGGGCGCGACCTTCAGGACGAAATCATCCGGCGTACGGAGCATCAGGGGTTCTGAGGCTGAAAACGCCCGGGTGCTTTCCCGGAGTTTCAGTCTCTCGATCGGCGAACCTGAACCTGATGGGTGCGTGAAACCGAAAGTCCGGTGTGGCGGTCAACGGCGGAAAAGTAAATCCGGTACGGCCCGGGCCTGGGAAATTTCAAGGCCATGCTTACATCCAGGAAAGGTTCTGGATCCGTGAAACTTCGCTCGAATTCCAGGGTTTCTCCCTGGGGTGTCTCCGCGGTCAGCCATACCTGGACGGAAGAATGCAGCGATCCCTTCTCCAGTCGGATTGAGTAGCCCGACAATGTGAAGTTCAGGCGGTCGGGGCGGCACTCAAAATCGATCAATTTGATTTCATCGACCTCACTGAGGTGAATATGTTCGCGGTGAAATACACGCAGGGATTGATCCCGGACGGCGACTTTTACGCGCCGCCTGTCGATTACCCGGTTCGCTGGAACGCGGCGCGGGGCATAAGTGACGCGGTAGAACACATCTTCGGCGTTTACCAGTTCGCTGAGGGCGCGCATGGCGTGATTGTCGTTGACGACCCGGCCCCCGGTGGCCCGGGCGACACGCTGAAAAGCCAGGCGCCAGTCAGAGAACACGTTGCGCAAGACCAGGTGCCTGGTTTGATCGGCGGTCTGTGGGCGCGAATCCATTTCGACCAATTGATAGGTCGCCCCGGCATGGATGAATGCATCCTCGATCTGATTCAACTGCGCGGGAGTATTGCGCGGGCTGTTCAGATCGCGAATCATCTGATGGGCGAACTGTCGCAACTGGTTGATGTAAT
>OBLN01000376.1_pt1 | contig 16437 bp, 9 predicted proteins | sample 1519301 | NCBI WGS metagenome assembly OBLN01 (sample SAMEA2452533, study PRJEB22499) | sediment metagenome | reverse complement strand
GACATACAGCCCTAAAAGTGGATACACTTCTCAGCCCCTGAAGAGATTCTCTCCAGGTTATGGAAGTAGACCAAAGTAGTCTTACTGTCAGAATGTCTAGCCATAGCTTGAGCTTGTTGAAGGCTGGCTCCTCCCTGAATAGAGAGGCTGATAGCTGTATGCCTGAGGCTGTGAGCTGTGAGCCGGCTATCATCCAGCCCCACTCCCCTCAGAGCCTGCTTAATAATCCTGGATACACTCCTGGTAGTCAGATCCTCTCCCCGATTCCTGTCTGAGTGAGAGCAGAATAAAGGCTCATCCTTCTTCACTCTTCCTCTGGCCTTCAGATAGGACTTGATAGGCTCCAAAGCTTCTGGAGTGAGGATCACAAAATCATCCTTACTGTCTCTCCCCTTGCCTTGTATCCATAGGACCGGCTGGCCTGTCTCCTGCCTGATATCTCCTACCAGAGCTCTGGAGATCTCTATAGCTCTCAGCCCAGTCCTGGCCATGAGATTAAACATGGCATAATCCCTCTGGCCTTCCAGAGACTTGAGCTCCATAGAATCCAGGACCTCTCTCAGCTGATTCTGGCTGAGTGTATCCTTCCTGAATCCTCTAGGCTTCTTAGATCCTTTGATCCCTCTAGTGATATCCGGATATACCTTCTGGCTCTCCAGATACTGGTAGAGCTTCCTCACTGAAGTCAGATATAGAGTCACTGTATAGGCTGACTTTGAGCTCTGGAGATACTCCTTATAAGCCAGGATATCTTCTCTCTGAAGCTGTAAAGTATTCCGGCCAGTGTCAGCCAGCCATCCGATAAATTGCTTCAGACTCCTGGTATAAGTGGCTCTGGATCTCTCTGATACATCTAGGCTCCTGAGGAAGTCTTCTGCTCTTCCTGCTGGAGTGTTATCGCTTACTATCTCCCCTGATACTACCTGGATAATCTCTGTCATGTCAGCCTCCTAATAGAATAATAACATAGATATCCATAAGATGCAAGTAAGTTATCATAGAGAATTATAAGAATCTGTTATTATGTCTGAGAGTTATCTAAGTATCCGGCTCCTGCCAAAGGAAGCCGGATTATATTTATTATTCTTTAAAATACTTTAAGAGAAAATGGCTTTTAACATTCCTAGCTTGATATAGTAGTTATGGATATCTATGTAGGATATAAGGTATAGATAAGATACAGTTATGATATCTCTCTTCCAGGAGCCTAATTCAGGCCTTGCGCCGGATGAGGTGTCTATTTGCGCCGGATGAGGTGTCTATTTGCGCCGGATGAGGTGTCCATTCCTCCCATATCAGGATCTCAGCTTCTTAGCCAGGAGACTATCAGAGCCCTTCTTCTGCAAGTCTTCCAAAGCCATCTGGAGAGCCAGCTCTATCATGAGAGACTTTGATATCCGGCTTCTATTCTTCTTATCAGCCATCTTCCTGAGCTCCATCCAGCCATCCTCCAGAGCTTCTACAGCCTTTGAGTCCAGGTAGAAGGTAGCCTTCACCTTCTCAGCCGGCTCCTCAGCCTCAGCCTTCTTCTGGCCTGCTGGCTTACTGGTAGGCTTGCTTACCGGCTTGCCAGTAGACTTCCTTACCGTTTTACTGGTAGGCTGTAATTCTGGCATACTGTCATTATGGTATTCTGGTATACCAGTATTATGGTATTCTGTCTTACTGGTATCTCCTAATAGACTGCCTAAGATATCTGGAGTCTTCTTCCTCTCAGCCATCTTTACTGATCCTCTCTACTACCGCCTGATAGTCTTCTACTCCAGTAGAGCCTGGAGCGTATTCATAGATTGTCATGCCAAAGCCAGGAGCTTCTGAGAGCCTGACAGAATACCGGATAGGAGAGCAGAGCTTCTCTCCAAAGTAGATTCTGAGCTGGCTGAGTATCTCCTCCGATTTCTTCACTCTTCCATCCATGAAGGTAGGCAGGACATATCTGAGCTCCAGCTCTGGCCTATACTTCTGGATAGCCTGGATGGATTCCTGGAAGTCCATGAGGCCTGATACAGTCAGGATCTCCATGCTCACTGGAGATAGGATCTCATCCGCATAGAATAAGACATTAACAGTCAGGCTATCCCAGCCAGGAGCTGTATCCAGAATGGCATAATCATAAGATCTCTCCAGTGGCTCCAGCCCTTCAGTCAGTGTCTTCTCTCCTCCAAAGTCCTTCCTGTCTATGGCTCTTTTGAGTCCAGCCAGGCTTCTTCCTCCTGCCAGTAGGTATAGATTCTCTCTTACCTCATGGATGGATTCAGCTGGAGTAGTCTCTCCAGAGAGAAGCTCAGCCAGTCCAGCCTCACTGGATACTCCCAGAGCTCTGGAAGCTTGCCCCTGAGTGTCAGTGTCTATCAGCAGGACCTTATAGCCGGCTCTGGCCAGTCCAGCTGATAAATTGACAGCTGTAGTAGTCTTCCCTACTCCTCCCTTACTGAGTGAGATAGCGATCTTCCTCATTCTGTCTCCTTCTCCTTCTTAGGCCGGCCTCTCTTCTTCTGCATGTCTATCCGCTTGATCCTCTCAGGATTTAATTCCATATCTATCCGGCCTGTAGGCTGGATCTCATAGCTCAGCAGATATCCCAGCTGAAGAGCCACTTCCAAAGCCTCACTGATTCTAGTATCTATGAGCGTCTGCTTACGATTCCTAATCAGAGTATGCATCTGAAGTTTGAAGGCCAGATTATTCCTGCCGATCTTCATTTCTCTTTTATCCAAAGTCAGGAGCCATTCCAGGAATAGAGAGACCTCTCTAGGATACTTCTTACCTGGATACAGAGCCTGGATCTCAGCATGCAAGTGGACCGGCTTGAGCAGATACCATCCCTCACGAATACCGGCCAGCAAGATAGGAGATGGAGTAATGCTTATCCTAGTTCTCCTGGTATCTGGAAGCCCTTTACCGGCCTGCTCATCTTCCAGCTCTTCCTCTGTCAAGTCAGAGAAGCTCTCTCCTACCTGATAGATCAGTGGACCTACAGCTCTGATAGCCTCATAGCTTTTCTTCCCACCCTTATAGACCGGCCTGTCAAAAGAGAAGTAGTACTTTATATCCAGGAAGCTTTTGAGAGCCTCTATAGCTGTCTTCACCTGAGATCCATGATACCGGCCATCTCCAGCCCTCTCCAGTCCAGGATAAGCGTCAAAATACTCAGTAGGAGAGAAGGAGAGAGTAGGTAGGTATCCACTCCACTTAAATTCTGTAGAGATTCTATTCTCTCCCTGCAAGTTCCCCAGATAATCAGTGTCAGCCAGAAGCTTCTGGATAGCATGAAGAGCCCGATCCTGAGTCTCAGTAAGGTCCAGTCCATAGGAGATAGAGGCTTCCTGGACTTCTACATCCTCTCCCAGAGTGAGCTGGCTGTATTCATTCTTACCGAATTTCTGGAGCTCTGTCACCATGCTGGCCCTGAAGTAAGGCCGGAATTCATGAGGAGCTGTAATGCCTCTAGGCTGTTCCCTTCCTCCCAAAGCCACTGTGGAGCTGATATCTTTATCTAAGATCTTGACTGTAGCCTCTACTACCTTCTTGCCATCTTCCATGAAGACTCTGGCTTCAGGTAGTATCTCCTCCTTCTTTTTACTCATCTCTCCCCCATATACTTAGCAAGAATATCCTTTAGATCCTCAGTGAATTCATGAGCCAAAGTGTCAGGCTCATCCGCTTCCAGCTGTAGATTATCTCTAGGAGCCTCCCACCAGTTATCCCCCAGAGCCAGAGCCATCCGCTCTCTGAAGTATTTTATAGTGGCTGGAGTGGCCTTCATCCGGCCAATCTTGATAGGCTTCAGCTCTGGAAGCCCCAGCCTCTCCCACTTGCCATCCAGTCTGTTTATCTCTGCATTAACGGCCTCTACTATAGCCTGGAGCTCCTCCTCCCACTGCTGTAAGTCTTCCAGGAAGTCTACATCTATCACCTTTGAGATAGCTTCTAATACTGACTTAATGGCTAAGAATCCTTTGATCCTCTCCCTGCTGGAATTCATGAAGATCTTGAGGCTCTTAGTGTCCCTCTCAGTATTCTTCACTGCATCTATGCCCACTAATCCCAGATAATCTAGCTCTTTCCAGTAGCCTCTCTCATCTATCCAGTTATCACCTGGATTCTGGATAATGGCGATATATGAGCTCTGCATCCTGCCAGCTTGCCTGGTAGAATCCTCATCATACAAAGCCGGTATATACTCATCCAATGACCTTCTGATATTCTCCCCGATCCCCTCTACATTGTAGGCTTCTGACCATCTGAAGACTGTGAGATGTAAAGAGTCATCCTCTCCATGCTGGAGCTCTCCTGTCAAGTATTTATCCAGCATCTCTATCACTTCCTGGACTGGCTGAGCTGGTATCTTCAGCTTATGTCCATCCCAGTAGTCTTCTCTCTTCTTCAGCTTCAGAGGATGGAGCTTGCCGGCCCTGAGAAGCTCCTGAAGTGTAGATACAGCCTCTCTCAGCCTCTCATCATTCTGGAAGTCTATCTCTGACTCTGGCTCTGGCTCATCATCATCCACGATAATTTCAAAGTCCACCTCAGAGAGAAGAGAGATAAATTCCTGGAGAGATAAAACATCCTTCAGCTTGCGCTCTCTCTGCTTAGCCTTCAGCTCTTCATACTGCTTCTCAGTTACTATGGCTGGTATATACATCTCAGCCAGCCTGAAGGCCTCAGAGACTGCATAACCATCTAATATCCGGTAGGCTATATGTAAGTAAGTCTCAGCCTCCAGAGCCACTATTCTGGCTTCCTTCAGAGTGTAGTCTACATAGTTGTAGAGCCGGATATAGCTGTTATAGTCCCTTCTATCTGTCTCATTCTTCAGCCCAGATCTAATATAAGAATGATCCTTCTCAGTGAGTACGCCTCCCCTCTGAGTATCAGTCAGCCAGTTATCCTGGAAGGTCAGCCGGCCGGCTTGCTTACCAGTGAGCCCCTTACTCAGTATCTTCTTGATATCCGCTTTAGTAGGCATCTATCATCTCCTCTCCTCTAATACTGCCTGGATTCTGCTCAGCTTCTCTTCCATGACAGTATCCTCATAAGCCTTCAGCATAGTGGCCAGAATGGATACTTCCTGTCTACACTGCTCTATAGATATCAGGCCAGTCCTGTATCTGATTAAGACTTTCTTCAGCTCTCTGAGAATATCCTGACTATCCATCATCTCCTCCATTCTGGCTTAAAATTCAGCCCCTTTAAAGCGATTCCAGGAAGATTATGAGTAAAGATATCCCTGTCAAGTAAGCCCAATTCCAGCCCAGTTTTATCCCTCTCAGCCATCCAAAGCTCCTATCTCAGCATCTGTCAGAGGCCTGGCTTCTACATATTCAGCCTGGAGAGCCTGATAGAGCTTGAGCTCCATATCCAGAAGCTTCTCAGTGGATACATCCTCCAGCCCTCTCTTCTTCAGCTCATCCTGGATCTCCTTCAGCTGAGATCCAAGTAGCCTTATTCTGGCTTCCTTGCTCATGTAGCTTCTCTCATAGAGAGCCTCCAGCTCCATAGCCTTCAGGCTGGCTATCTCTCCCTCCAGCTCAGCTCCCCAGTTAGCCAGAGTATTCTTACTTACCTTCAGCTTCCTAGCTATCTTGACATAGCTCCAGCCCTTAGCTCTGAGCTCTATGAATTGAGACTTGACCTCCAGCTTGCCGGCATCTCCAGCCAGAGCCAAAGGCCGGCTTACTGCCTCTTCCTGAGTGATTAAGGCATCCTTTCTATTCAAGTTTTCTATGTCTGCTATGCCATCTTTACGGACATGCTCACTCATCTAGCCTCCTCTTCCTGGACCTCAGGCTCTGGCTGGAAGTAAGCCTTCAGAGCTTCCTCTGTTACATACCACCGCCTGGCCATCTTAGTTCCTTTGAGCTTGCCATCTCTGAGATACCGCCGGATAGTCATTTCTCCTACATCCAGCATCTCAGAGAGCTCCTCTACATCATATAACTTCATATTGCCTACTTGAATACTCATTTATCCTCCTGCTATATTCCGGCTATCTATCCAGTATCCTCAGGACCGGCCGGTTAAATGCCAGTGTTATCTTCCTGCCAGAAGCTCCTCCCCGATTCTTCAGGATGGAGACTTCCATATCTACCACTGGAGAGAGAGTAGGATCCCCACTCTTCTCCATCTCTTCTACAGCTGGAGTATGAAGCCCCAGTACTAGGTTAGCATCCTGCTCTATATCGCCTGATTCCCTCATGTTATCCAGTCTAGGAGATCCCTCCAAGCTCCTCCCCAGCTGAGCTCCCAGAATGATAGGCAGGTCCAGACTGACAGCTCTCTCTAATAGCCGGCTGGAGATAAGCTTGATATCCAGGTATCTCTGGCTCTGAGACTGAATAGGAATTCTCTGGATATAATCCACGATCACAGCCCCTGTATCCCCTCTCCTGGCCAGAAGGCTGATCACAGTAGCCAGATCTTCAGCTGAATACATCTCATCACAAAGCAGGAGCCTTCCTACTGAAGTTAACTTCTCATATTCCTGGAGAGCTAGCTCTATATTTCTGTCAGAAGTCTTTACAGAGTCTCTCTTAGTCTTCATGTAGTTGACATAAGCTCCATAGTTGCTATCTCTATTCAGAATAGATCCAGCCCTGATCATTATCAGTTTGAGAGCTATCGCCTTCCTGGCTTCTTCATAGCTGAAGTAGTAGAAGCTTTTATCCGGATACAGCTTGAGCAGGTTACTCAGGAGATTCAGCTGGAAGGTAGTCTTCCCCTGACCTGGCCGGCCTGCTATGATAGTGAGAGCTCCAGCTGGTATCTTAGCCAGCTGATCCAGCCTATTCCAGCCAGTGGAGAGAGCTTCAGGAGTGGAGTGGATATCAGCTGTCAGATCTCCCAGAAGATAAGGCTCTGGTATCTCCAGCCCTCTGACAGTCCTGACTTCTCTGAGAGCTTTATCCAGTCCAGCCTCAGCTCCTATCAAGTCTCCAGCTTGAGTCTTCTTCTGGATCTCCTGAATTCGGCTCTCCAGGACCGCCTGAGACTTCTTACTGGAAGCTGTCTGATAAGCCTGATCCAGCCGGCCAGCCAGATCTTCCTCTGTCAGCCCAGTGGACTCCTCCAGGCTCTCCCTGAATCTCTTAGCTAGAATGGCATCATCTATCTGAGTGTAGGCTTCTACAGCCTCCTCCAAAGCAGAATCCACGCCTCTATCAGTGGAGATATCATGCCTGGAGATAATCCTTCTGGCCAGCCATGAAGCCCAGCTCTCAGCCTGTTTTATGGCTTCCTGGAAGGCTTCTTCTCCTTCTCCCCTTACTAGTACATCCGGATCTTTATATCCTTCTGGAAGAGAGATCACATAAGCTCTCAGGCTGGAGCTTGATAGATTCCTGATAATCTTCTCAGTGGCTCTCTGGCCAGCCTCATCCATATCCATAGCCAGGAGAAGCTCCTTACAGCCGGCCTGCTGAAGAGCCTGGAGCTGAGTGGCTGATAAGCTAGTTCCTCCTACAGCCACTGACTTGAAGCCCTTACTATTCAGATACAAAGCATCCAGGACTCCCTCCAGCAGGATAATCCGCTCAGATCCTCTGGCTGAAGTGAAGCCTATCAGCCCCTGATCCTTCTGCATGCCATAGGAGTATTTATACTTAGAGAGCCCCTGAATCTTCAGCTCATCCTCAGAGATAATAGGCCGGCCTACCATGCCTATAGCTCTCCCTGAAGCGTCTCTCCAGAGGAAGGCCAGCTGATAATCTTCTCCAAAGCCTGAGCTGAGGAGACCTGAGTCTTTTATCTCCTTCTCAGTGTAGCCTTTACCTTTGAGATATTCCTGGAGATCCTTCCTGGAAGTGTAAGCTCCCAGCTCCATATCCATGATCTCCTGGATAGAATACCCTCTCTCTGTCAGATACACGATCACAGCCCCATCATTCCTAATCTGATTCTCCATCCCCTTCTTGAAGAGCTCCTGAGCTTCCTCCAGGATATCAGCCTTCCTAGTGTAGGTCCTGTAAGCCTCCTGACTGTGAGGAGAGAGCTCCACTCCAGCCACTGAAGCCAGCTCCTGAAGAGCTATCTGGAAGCCCTGCCCTTCTACCTTCTGCATGAAGTCCAGCCAGTCTCCACCGGCCTCACAGCTCCAGCACTTCCAGAGAGGCTTCTCAGTGGAGTAGCTGAAGTTACCTTCAGAATGACAGATAGGACAGTCTACCCTGATCTCCCTGCCTTCCTTCTTCCTGGCTCCTGTGAGCCTTGAGAAGAGTGTCTCCTGATAGCCTCTGGCTTGTAATATGGAGTAGATATTCTGGATATCAGTCATGTATTCCTCCTAGAATTTGATAAATTTCTCAGCCCCCAGAGAGATTCTCTCCAGGTTATGGAAGTAGACCAAAGTAGTCTTACTGTCAGAATGTCTAGCCATAGCTTGAGCTTGTTGAAGGCTGGCTCCTCCCTGAATAGAGAGGCTGATAGCTGTATGCCTGAGGCTGTGAGCTGTGAGCCGGCTATCATCCAGCCCCACTCCCCTCAGAGCCTGCTTAATAATCCTGGATACACTCCTGGTAGTCAGATCCTCTCCCCGATTCCTGTCTGAGTGAGAGCAGAATAAAGGCTCATCCTTCTTCACTCTTCCTCTGGCCTTCAGATAGGACTTGATAGGCTCCAAAGCTTCTGGAGTGAGGATCACAAAATCATCCTTACTGTCTCTCCCCTTGCCTTGTATCCATAGGACCGGCTGGCCTGTCTCCTGCCTGATATCTCCTACCAGAGCTCTGGAGATCTCTATAGCTCTCAGCCCAGTCCTGGCCATGAGATTAAACATGGCATAATCCCTCTGGCCTTCCAGAGACTTGAGCTCCATAGAATCCAGGACCTCTCTCAGCTGATTCTGGCTGAGTGTATCCTTCCTGAATCCTCTAGGCTTCTTAGATCCTTTGATCCCTCTAGTGATATCCGGATATACCTTCTGGCTCTCCAGATACTGGTAGAGCTTCCTCACTGAAGTCAGATATAGAGTCACTGTATAGGCTGACTTTGAGCTCTGGAGATACTCCTTATAAGCCAGGATATCTTCTCTCTGAAGCTGTAAAGTATTCCGGCCAGTGTCAGCCAGCCATCCGATAAATTGCTTCAGACTCCTGGTATAAGTGGCTCTGGATCTCTCTGATACATCTAGGCTCCTGAGGAAGTCTTCTGCTCTTCCTGCTGGAGTGTTATCGCTTACTATCTCCCCTGATACTACCTGGATAATCTCTGTCATGTCAGCCTCCTAATAGAATAATAACATAGATATCCATAAGATGCAAGTAAGTTATCATAGAGAATTATAAGAATCTGTTATTATGTCTGAGAGTTATCTAAGTATCCGGCTCCTGCCAAAGGAAGCCGGATTATATTTATTATTCTTTAAAATACTTTAAGAGAAAATGGCTTTTAACATTCCTAGCTTGATATAGTAGTTATGGATATCTATGTAGGATATAAGGTATAGATAAGATACAGTTATGATATCTCTCTTCCAGGAGCCTAATTCAGGCCTTGCGCCGGATGAGGTGTCTATTTGCGCCGGATGAGGTGTCTATTTGCGCCGGATGAGGTGTCCATTCCTCCCATATCAGGATCTCAGCTTCTTAGCCAGGAGACTATCAGAGCCCTTCTTCTGCAAGTCTTCCAAAGCCATCTGGAGAGCCAGCTCTATCATGAGAGACTTTGATATCCGGCTTCTATTCTTCTTATCAGCCATCTTCCTGAGCTCCATCCAGCCATCCTCCAGAGCTTCTACAGCCTTTGAGTCCAGGTAGAAGGTAGCCTTCACCTTCTCAGCCGGCTCCTCAGCCTCAGCCTTCTTCTGGCCTGCTGGCTTACTGGTAGGCTTGCTTACCGGCTTGCCAGTAGACTTCCTTACCGTTTTACTGGTAGGCTGTAATTCTGGCATACTGTCATTATGGTATTCTGGTATACCAGTATTATGGTATTCTGTCTTACTGGTATCTCCTAATAGACTGCCTAAGATATCTGGAGTCTTCTTCCTCTCAGCCATCTTTACTGATCCTCTCTACTACCGCCTGATAGTCTTCTACTCCAGTAGAGCCTGGAGCGTATTCATAGATTGTCATGCCAAAGCCAGGAGCTTCTGAGAGCCTGACAGAATACCGGATAGGAGAGCAGAGCTTCTCTCCAAAGTAGATTCTGAGCTGGCTGAGTATCTCCTCCGATTTCTTCACTCTTCCATCCATGAAGGTAGGCAGGACATATCTGAGCTCCAGCTCTGGCCTATACTTCTGGATAGCCTGGATGGATTCCTGGAAGTCCATGAGGCCTGATACAGTCAGGATCTCCATGCTCACTGGAGATAGGATCTCATCCGCATAGAATAAGACATTAACAGTCAGGCTATCCCAGCCAGGAGCTGTATCCAGAATGGCATAATCATAAGATCTCTCCAGTGGCTCCAGCCCTTCAGTCAGTGTCTTCTCTCCTCCAAAGTCCTTCCTGTCTATGGCTCTTTTGAGTCCAGCCAGGCTTCTTCCTCCTGCCAGTAGGTATAGATTCTCTCTTACCTCATGGATGGATTCAGCTGGAGTAGTCTCTCCAGAGAGAAGCTCAGCCAGTCCAGCCTCACTGGATACTCCCAGAGCTCTGGAAGCTTGCCCCTGAGTGTCAGTGTCTATCAGCAGGACCTTATAGCCGGCTCTGGCCAGTCCAGCTGATAAATTGACAGCTGTAGTAGTCTTCCCTACTCCTCCCTTACTGAGTGAGATAGCGATCTTCCTCATTCTGTCTCCTTCTCCTTCTTAGGCCGGCCTCTCTTCTTCTGCATGTCTATCCGCTTGATCCTCTCAGGATTTAATTCCATATCTATCCGGCCTGTAGGCTGGATCTCATAGCTCAGCAGATATCCCAGCTGAAGAGCCACTTCCAAAGCCTCACTGATTCTAGTATCTATGAGCGTCTGCTTACGATTCCTAATCAGAGTATGCATCTGAAGTTTGAAGGCCAGATTATTCCTGCCGATCTTCATTTCTCTTTTATCCAAAGTCAGGAGCCATTCCAGGAATAGAGAGACCTCTCTAGGATACTTCTTACCTGGATACAGAGCCTGGATCTCAGCATGCAAGTGGACCGGCTTGAGCAGATACCATCCCTCACGAATACCGGCCAGCAAGATAGGAGATGGAGTAATGCTTATCCTAGTTCTCCTGGTATCTGGAAGCCCTTTACCGGCCTGCTCATCTTCCAGCTCTTCCTCTGTCAAGTCAGAGAAGCTCTCTCCTACCTGATAGATCAGTGGACCTACAGCTCTGATAGCCTCATAGCTTTTCTTCCCACCCTTATAGACCGGCCTGTCAAAAGAGAAGTAGTACTTTATATCCAGGAAGCTTTTGAGAGCCTCTATAGCTGTCTTCACCTGAGATCCATGATACCGGCCATCTCCAGCCCTCTCCAGTCCAGGATAAGCGTCAAAATACTCAGTAGGAGAGAAGGAGAGAGTAGGTAGGTATCCACTCCACTTAAATTCTGTAGAGATTCTATTCTCTCCCTGCAAGTTCCCCAGATAATCAGTGTCAGCCAGAAGCTTCTGGATAGCATGAAGAGCCCGATCCTGAGTCTCAGTAAGGTCCAGTCCATAGGAGATAGAGGCTTCCTGGACTTCTACATCCTCTCCCAGAGTGAGCTGGCTGTATTCATTCTTACCGAATTTCTGGAGCTCTGTCACCATGCTGGCCCTGAAGTAAGGCCGGAATTCATGAGGAGCTGTAATGCCTCTAGGCTGTTCCCTTCCTCCCAAAGCCACTGTGGAGCTGATATCTTTATCTAAGATCTTGACTGTAGCCTCTACTACCTTCTTGCCATCTTCCATGAAGACTCTGGCTTCAGGTAGTATCTCCTCCTTCTTTTTACTCATCTCTCCCCCATATACTTAGCAAGAATATCCTTTAGATCCTCAGTGAATTCATGAGCCAAAGTGTCAGGCTCATCCGCTTCCAGCTGTAGATTATCTCTAGGAGCCTCCCACCAGTTATCCCCCAGAGCCAGAGCCATCCGCTCTCTGAAGTATTTTATAGTGGCTGGAGTGGCCTTCATCCGGCCAATCTTGATAGGCTTCAGCTCTGGAAGCCCCAGCCTCTCCCACTTGCCATCCAGTCTGTTTATCTCTGCATTAACGGCCTCTACTATAGCCTGGAGCTCCTCCTCCCACTGCTGTAAGTCTTCCAGGAAGTCTACATCTATCACCTTTGAGATAGCTTCTAATACTGACTTAATGGCTAAGAATCCTTTGATCCTCTCCCTGCTGGAATTCATGAAGATCTTGAGGCTCTTAGTGTCCCTCTCAGTATTCTTCACTGCATCTATGCCCACTAATCCCAGATAATCTAGCTCTTTCCAGTAGCCTCTCTCATCTATCCAGTTATCACCTGGATTCTGGATAATGGCGATATATGAGCTCTGCATCCTGCCAGCTTGCCTGGTAGAATCCTCATCATACAAAGCCGGTATATACTCATCCAATGACCTTCTGATATTCTCCCCGATCCCCTCTACATTGTAGGCTTCTGACCATCTGAAGACTGTGAGATGTAAAGAGTCATCCTCTCCATGCTGGAGCTCTCCTGTCAAGTATTTATCCAGCATCTCTATCACTTCCTGGACTGGCTGAGCTGGTATCTTCAGCTTATGTCCATCCCAGTAGTCTTCTCTCTTCTTCAGCTTCAGAGGATGGAGCTTGCCGGCCCTGAGAAGCTCCTGAAGTGTAGATACAGCCTCTCTCAGCCTCTCATCATTCTGGAAGTCTATCTCTGACTCTGGCTCTGGCTCATCATCATCCACGATAATTTCAAAGTCCACCTCAGAGAGAAGAGAGATAAATTCCTGGAGAGATAAAACATCCTTCAGCTTGCGCTCTCTCTGCTTAGCCTTCAGCTCTTCATACTGCTTCTCAGTTACTATGGCTGGTATATACATCTCAGCCAGCCTGAAGGCCTCAGAGACTGCATAACCATCTAATATCCGGTAGGCTATATGTAAGTAAGTCTCAGCCTCCAGAGCCACTATTCTGGCTTCCTTCAGAGTGTAGTCTACATAGTTGTAGAGCCGGATATAGCTGTTATAGTCCCTTCTATCTGTCTCATTCTTCAGCCCAGATCTAATATAAGAATGATCCTTCTCAGTGAGTACGCCTCCCCTCTGAGTATCAGTCAGCCAGTTATCCTGGAAGGTCAGCCGGCCGGCTTGCTTACCAGTGAGCCCCTTACTCAGTATCTTCTTGATATCCGCTTTAGTAGGCATCTATCATCTCCTCTCCTCTAATACTGCCTGGATTCTGCTCAGCTTCTCTTCCATGACAGTATCCTCATAAGCCTTCAGCATAGTGGCCAGAATGGATACTTCCTGTCTACACTGCTCTATAGATATCAGGCCAGTCCTGTATCTGATTAAGACTTTCTTCAGCTCTCTGAGAATATCCTGACTATCCATCATCTCCTCCATTCTGGCTTAAAATTCAGCCCCTTTAAAGCGATTCCAGGAAGATTATGAGTAAAGATATCCCTGTCAAGTAAGCCCAATTCCAGCCCAGTTTTATCCCTCTCAGCCATCCAAAGCTCCTATCTCAGCATCTGTCAGAGGCCTGGCTTCTACATATTCAGCCTGGAGAGCCTGATAGAGCTTGAGCTCCATATCCAGAAGCTTCTCAGTGGATACATCCTCCAGCCCTCTCTTCTTCAGCTCATCCTGGATCTCCTTCAGCTGAGATCCAAGTAGCCTTATTCTGGCTTCCTTGCTCATGTAGCTTCTCTCATAGAGAGCCTCCAGCTCCATAGCCTTCAGGCTGGCTATCTCTCCCTCCAGCTCAGCTCCCCAGTTAGCCAGAGTATTCTTACTTACCTTCAGCTTCCTAGCTATCTTGACATAGCTCCAGCCCTTAGCTCTGAGCTCTATGAATTGAGACTTGACCTCCAGCTTGCCGGCATCTCCAGCCAGAGCCAAAGGCCGGCTTACTGCCTCTTCCTGAGTGATTAAGGCATCCTTTCTATTCAAGTTTTCTATGTCTGCTATGCCATCTTTACGGACATGCTCACTCATCTAGCCTCCTCTTCCTGGACCTCAGGCTCTGGCTGGAAGTAAGCCTTCAGAGCTTCCTCTGTTACATACCACCGCCTGGCCATCTTAGTTCCTTTGAGCTTGCCATCTCTGAGATACCGCCGGATAGTCATTTCTCCTACATCCAGCATCTCAGAGAGCTCCTCTACATCATATAACTTCATATTGCCTACTTGAATACTCATTTATCCTCCTGCTATATTCCGGCTATCTATCCAGTATCCTCAGGACCGGCCGGTTAAATGCCAGTGTTATCTTCCTGCCAGAAGCTCCTCCCCGATTCTTCAGGATGGAGACTTCCATATCTACCACTGGAGAGAGAGTAGGATCCCCACTCTTCTCCATCTCTTCTACAGCTGGAGTATGAAGCCCCAGTACTAGGTTAGCATCCTGCTCTATATCGCCTGATTCCCTCATGTTATCCAGTCTAGGAGATCCCTCCAAGCTCCTCCCCAGCTGAGCTCCCAGAATGATAGGCAGGTCCAGACTGACAGCTCTCTCTAATAGCCGGCTGGAGATAAGCTTGATATCCAGGTATCTCTGGCTCTGAGACTGAATAGGAATTCTCTGGATATAATCCACGATCACAGCCCCTGTATCCCCTCTCCTGGCCAGAAGGCTGATCACAGTAGCCAGATCTTCAGCTGAATACATCTCATCACAAAGCAGGAGCCTTCCTACTGAAGTTAACTTCTCATATTCCTGGAGAGCTAGCTCTATATTTCTGTCAGAAGTCTTTACAGAGTCTCTCTTAGTCTTCATGTAGTTGACATAAGCTCCATAGTTGCTATCTCTATTCAGAATAGATCCAGCCCTGATCATTATCAGTTTGAGAGCTATCGCCTTCCTGGCTTCTTCATAGCTGAAGTAGTAGAAGCTTTTATCCGGATACAGCTTGAGCAGGTTACTCAGGAGATTCAGCTGGAAGGTAGTCTTCCCCTGACCTGGCCGGCCTGCTATGATAGTGAGAGCTCCAGCTGGTATCTTAGCCAGCTGATCCAGCCTATTCCAGCCAGTGGAGAGAGCTTCAGGAGTGGAGTGGATATCAGCTGTCAGATCTCCCAGAAGATAAGGCTCTGGTATCTCCAGCCCTCTGACAGTCCTGACTTCTCTGAGAGCTTTATCCAGTCCAGCCTCAGCTCCTATCAAGTCTCCAGCTTGAGTCTTCTTCTGGATCTCCTGAATTCGGCTCTCCAGGACCGCCTGAGACTTCTTACTGGAAGCTGTCTGATAAGCCTGATCCAGCCGGCCAGCCAGATCTTCCTCTGTCAGCCCAGTGGACTCCTCCAGGCTCTCCCTGAATCTCTTAGCTAGAATGGCATCATCTATCTGAGTGTAGGCTTCTACAGCCTCCTCCAAAGCAGAATCCACGCCTCTATCAGTGGAGATATCATGCCTGGAGATAATCCTTCTGGCCAGCCATGAAGCCCAGCTCTCAGCCTGTTTTATGGCTTCCTGGAAGGCTTCTTCTCCTTCTCCCCTTACTAGTACATCCGGATCTTTATATCCTTCTGGAAGAGAGATCACATAAGCTCTCAGGCTGGAGCTTGATAGATTCCTGATAATCTTCTCAGTGGCTCTCTGGCCAGCCTCATCCATATCCATAGCCAGGAGAAGCTCCTTACAGCCGGCCTGCTGAAGAGCCTGGAGCTGAGTGGCTGATAAGCTAGTTCCTCCTACAGCCACTGACTTGAAGCCCTTACTATTCAGATACAAAGCATCCAGGACTCCCTCCAGCAGGATAATCCGCTCAGATCCTCTGGCTGAAGTGAAGCCTATCAGCCCCTGATCCTTCTGCATGCCATAGGAGTATTTATACTTAGAGAGCCCCTGAATCTTCAGCTCATCCTCAGAGATAATAGGCCGGCCTACCATGCCTATAGCTCTCCCTGAAGCGTCTCTCCAGAGGAAGGCCAGCTGATAATCTTCTCCAAAGCCTGAGCTGAGGAGACCTGAGTCTTTTATCTCCTTCTCAGTGTAGCCTTTACCTTTGAGATATTCCTGGAGATCCTTCCTGGAAGTGTAAGCTCCCAGCTCCATATCCATGATCTCCTGGATAGAATACCCTCTCTCTGTCAGATACACGATCACAGCCCCATCATTCCTAATCTGATTCTCCATCCCCTTCTTGAAGAGCTCCTGAGCTTCCTCCAGGATATCAGCCTTCCTAGTGTAGGTCCTGTAAGCCTCCTGACTGTGAGGAGAGAGCTCCACTCCAGCCACTGAAGCCAGCTCCTGAAGAGCTATCTGGAAGCCCTGCCCTTCTACCTTCTGCATGAAGTCCAGCCAGTCTCCACCGGCCTCACAGCTCCAGCACTTCCAGAGAGGCTTCTCAGTGGAGTAGCTGAAGTTACCTTCAGAATGACAGATAGGACAGTCTACCCT
>OBLN01000375.1_pt1 | contig 16460 bp, 12 predicted proteins | sample 1519301 | NCBI WGS metagenome assembly OBLN01 (sample SAMEA2452533, study PRJEB22499) | sediment metagenome | reverse complement strand
GACAACGGTTGTCTCTATGGACCTTCCGTTTGCTTCCGAGCGTTTTTGTACCACGAGCGGCATCGAAAACCTCTCCGTTGCAAGCGACTATATCGACAAAGAGGTAAGCAAAGCATACGGTGTTTTAATGGCTGACAACAAGCTAAAGGGCTTAAGTGCGAGAGCGGTTTTTGTCATTGATCGAAGCGGAGTGATCGTATACAAAGAGATAGTTAGCGAAGTTACAGCGGAACCGAACTATGAAGCAGCTCTTGAGGCTATAAAACAGGCCAGATAAGCCTATTATGCGCTAAAGATAATTTTAGCATTTGCGATGCGCTCATAAAGAGATATCTTCTTTTTATAGGGCATCCACTTAACCAAAAATATTGCCAGAGCCTCCCACAGCGAGACCCAGGCCGCAACCGTAAGTCCCTCCGATATAACTGCAAAAGCGATGCTCTTTTGCATAAACTCACTCTGAGCCATACCGATTGAGAGCGTAGCTATAATAGCCCCTACAAAAAGCAGCGTTGCCGACTTTTTAAACATCTCCTTCATCTTTGAGTGTTCATGCTCCTGCAGATATGCAAAAAATCTCTTTACGCTGTTTTGAAGCCTTGATACCGACTCAGGCTCGATCTTTGACTCAAAATTAAACCGGATCAAAAATCTCTCATCGCCTATCTCGCCCGCACACTCGATTATATAATCAACAAGGTCCTGATTGAGATCCTTTTTTAAAAAGTGGGATTTTTTATCAAATTTGCTGTAGAGATCCTCAACTTTTTGGGTGGAGATATCAATAATTATCTCCCCGCTCTCTGCCATCTCATAACGCTCTAAAATTTCTCTGTTTTGCATACACGTCCCCGCCTGCTTTAAAAATTATATTGTATCACATTGCAAAGCTTTTATATCCGCTTCGCTTTAACAACTCCTCAGCACTATTTTTGTATAATCCGCATTATATTTTCTAAAAGGTATCCCATGCGCGGTTATAAAATTTTTGCAGGTTCGGCAAGTGTGGAGTTTGCAAAAGAGGTTTGTCAGATTTTGGATGTTCCATTGGCTAAAGCCGATGTTAAAAAGTTTAGCGACGGTGAGATCTCAGTTCAGATCGCCGAGAGCGTACGCGGTCTCGACGTATTTATTGTTCAGTCAACTGGTGCACCATCAAACGACAATCTTATGGAGCTTCTCATTATGACAGATGCTCTTCGCAGATCTTCAGCTTCAAGCATCACAGCAGTTGTTCCATACTACGGCTACGCAAGACAGGACCGCAAAGCTGCTCCTCGTGTTCCGATTACCGCAAGACTGGTTGCAGATATGTATGAAGCTGCGGGTATAAACAGAGTCGTAACCATTGATCTTCACGCAGGACAGATCCAAGGTTTTTTCAACATTCCTGTCGATAACCTCTACGGCTCTATAACTTTTGAGAACTACATCAAGAGCAAAAACCTCAAAAACCCTATCATTGCTTCTCCGGACATCGGCGGAGTCGCTCGTGCACGCTACTTTGCCACAAGAATGGGACTTGATATGGTAATAGTGGATAAACGCCGCGAAAAAGCGAACGAGAGCGAAGTTATGAACATCATCGGCGATGTTAACGGCAAAGACGTCATTATGATCGACGATATGGTCGACACGGCAGGAACAATGGTAAAAGCCGCGACCGCGCTTAAGAACAAAGGTGCAACTTCGGTTGTCGCTTGTGCAACACACGCCGTGCTAAGCGGAAAAGCTTATGATAACATCCAAAACGGCGAACTTGACGAGCTTATCGTTACAAATACGTTAGAATCAAAGCCACACGATAAGATAGTCGTACTTACAGTCGCACCTCTCTTTGCAGAGGTTATCCGCAGGGTCTATCACAACGAGAGTGTTAATTCACTTTTTGCATAAACGAGGGAATTAATTGAAGAATATTAGAAACTTTTCTATTATCGCACATATAGACCACGGAAAAAGTACTTTAGCAGACAGGATCATACAGGAGTGCGGAGCTGTTAGTGAGCGTGAGCTTACAAAACAGATGATGGACACCATGGACATCGAAAAAGAGCGCGGTATCACCATAAAGGCGCAAAGCGTCAGACTTGACTATGTCAAAGACGGTGAGCACTACATCCTCAATCTTATAGACACTCCGGGCCACGTCGACTTCTCTTATGAGGTCAGCAAATCTTTGGCTTCAAGCGACGGCGCGCTGCTTATCGTAGATGCGGCTCAAGGCGTTGAGGCACAAACGATCGCAAACGTCTATCTGGCTATGGATAACAACCTTGAGCTTATCCCGGTCATCAACAAGATAGATCTTCCGGCGGCAGACCCTGTAAAAGTTGCAGAAGAGATAGAGACAAGTATAGGCATTGATGCGACCGATGCGGTATTGGTATCTGCAAAAACCGGTGTAGGCATCCGCGAACTTATAGATGCAATAGTCGAGCGTATTCCTGCCCCTAGCGGAGATCCTAAGGCTACTACAAAAGCTATCATCTACGACTCATGGTTCGACCCGTACTTGGGAGCTTTGGCTCTTGTGCGTGTATTTGACGGCGAGATCAGAAAAAATCAGCTGGTCAAACTTATGAGCAACAATGAGGAGCATCAGGTGCTTGATTTGATGTACCCTCACCCGCTAAAGAGACAAAAGACAAATGCAATTAAGAGCGGGGAGATAGGCATAGTAGTGCTTGGCCTTAAAGATGTCAGCGTTGTAAATGTCGGTGACACGATCACCGATGCAAAAAACCCGACTGCGGAGCCTGCAGTGAAGTACGAACCTGCAAAACCATTTGTTTTTGCAGGTCTCTACCCTATCGATACCGATAAATTCGAGGAGTTAAGAGACGCTCTTAACAAGCTAAAGCTTAACGACTCTTCTCTATCTTATGAGCCTGAGACATCTATTGCGCTTGGATTCGGCTTTCGCGTAGGCTTTTTGGGCATGCTTCATATGGAGGTTATCAAAGAGCGCTTAGAGCGTGAGTTTGACCTTGACCTTATTGCAACGGCACCCTCGGTCGTCTACCATGTATATCTTACAAACGGCGAGATGGTAGAGGTGCAAAACCCATCAGAACTCCCATCAGTAAGCCAGATAGAGAGAATCGAGGAGCCTTATGTAAAAGCGACAGTGATCACTCCAAGCGAATATCTAGGAAACATCATAACGCTGCTTATCTCAAAAAGAGGTATGCAAGACAAAATGACATACCTGAACGAAGATAGAGTTATGCTTGAGTACTCACTGCCGATGAACGAGATAGTTGTAGACTTTTACGACAAACTCAAATCTATCTCAAAAGGTTACGCAAGTTTTGACTACGAGCCGATAGACTTTAAAGAGGGCAACCTCGTAAAACTAGATGTCAAAGTAGCAGGCGAAGTAGTCGATGCGCTAAGCATCATAGTACCTCTCTCGTCTGCGGAATCAAGAGGACGCGCGCTTGTTAAAAATATGAAAGAGATCATCCCAAGACAGCTCTTTGAAGTAGCAGTCCAAGCCTCCATAGGCAACAGGGTCATTGCAAGAGAGACCGTAAAGAGCATGGGCAAAAACGTTACTGCCAAATGCTACGGCGGAGACATCACCAGAAAAAGAAAACTTCTGGAGAAGCAAAAAGAGGGTAAAAAGCGTATGAAAGCCATAGGGAAGGTCAATCTTCCTCAAGAAGCATTTATGTCCGTGCTCAAAATGGATTAGACAATGTTTATAATAAATGCTTCTCTTTGCGATAGCAAAAGCTTTAGTGAGAGGAATTGCAGATGGGACTTGTTCCAGCTGCAAGGAGACAATAATATGACGTTTATGTCCGTGCTTAAGATGGACTAAAATGCGCTGCTTGATGTGTGAGAATCTCTCATTTTCGCACATCTGCAAACGTTGTCAAAACACTTTTTTAACCCCATCCATCCACAGAAGAAAGATCCTCGGCAACATAGAAGTCATCTCGTTTTACAAATATGGCGACATAAAAGAGCTGCTTCACACAAAACATACCGATATCGGCTACTACATCTACTCTATATTGGCGAAAAACTCCATAGCTAAATTTGCATCGGAGTTCGAGTACCCGTACATAGTAGCCTCAATTGGCGTCGATGACTATACCAAATCAGGCTACTCCCATACCGCGATACTAAACAGAGCGCTTAAGAGCAGATATATAAAGCCTATTTTTGGGAAACTCCGCGCAAAAAACAGAGTGAGCTACTCAGGAAAAAGCAAGCAGTTCAGGCTCTTAAACCCCAGAGATTTTGAACTGAAAAAAGTGAATGAAAAAAGCGTTATTTTAGTAGATGACATTATTACGACAAACTTGACCCTAACCCAAGCCGTTACTGCTTTACAAAAAGAGAATATAGAAGTTTTATTTTGTATCACACTGGCAGATGCAAGTCTAAACTAAGCAATCATTTAATATACTGACGTATTACCATTCATAATATTTGTGGGGGATATGGATGCATATAGTTGCACTCTTTTTACTGCTTTCATCTATTCTCTTTTCAGAGGAGCTCTCTCTTGACACCCTTCTTAAAGAGTATAAAAGCGCTGAGGAGCCATACCATAACACAAAAAAAGAGAGCGCAGGACATCTAAGAGTAATAACACGCTCGGAGCTTGACAAGATGCAGGCTTATACTCTCAACGATGTTCTAAAGACGGTTCGCTTCTTCACCTTGCAGCCAAGACGAAACGGGATGACAACGCTTGTAAGAAGCGGTGAGTCACAAATGTCTTCGCTGCCCGTAAAAATATACATAAACTCTCATGAGCTAAACTCTGCGACACTTGGCAATGTTTTGGTGCAGTACGGCAGAATGGGGCTCTACTTTATAGACTACATAGAGATATACCAAGCAGGAAACTCTGTCACATTCGGAAATGAACCCGGGACTCTGCTTATAAAACTCTTTACAAAAGATTCATCCCGCGAAAACAGCACCTCAGTTCAGACCTCGATTGACACGCTGGGAAGCATTACCCTTCAGGCTGTTGAAGCAAAGGTATTTGACGAATACTCCTACCTTGCAAATATCGATCTGAGAAAAAACAACTATGAAGAGTACAACATAGGCGGCACAGATCTCTCAAGAGACGGTCTGAGAGGTCAGATGTACTTCAAGTTCTCAAAGCAAGATGACTACGATATCGAATTTGGAGCCATCAATGAGAAGTATGATATCTTCAGCGGGCTCGGAATGTCAACAAAAGATGGGCATACCCACACCAGCGACATCTATGCACATATAACGAAGTATTTTGAAAATGAGCTAAAAGTGATGCTTACCGCATCTTATGAAAAGTTCGAGATATACAACGAAGATTATCTCGGTATACCGCTGCCGGGTATCACTCCTCCGCTTCCGCAGCAGCTAGATACCGCCATAAATACAAAAGTCTATAGCGCCACCGTGGAGAAGAGATTTATAAACGGCAACAACGACCTCTTTGTGGGAGCACAGTTTAAACACCAAGAGTTCGGCATAGACGATTACAGAGTAGACGGCGTCGATACACCGATGAACTGGGGACCGAAAAAACTAGACATCTTTATGCTCTATGCGGAAAATCTCTATAATATAAACGAGAACCACCTCATCTCACTTAGCGCAAAATTAGACCGTTACGAGAACAGCTTGGATAGATCATCTACCGAACATATTTTAAGAGCGGGATATGTGGGGATCTTTGATGAGTTTAAATTTAAGCTCTTTGCAATGCAGAGCTACGTATATCCGACATTTCTGCAAACTACTTATGCGCCGAACTACAGAGTCAACCCCGACTTGGAGAGTGCTGAGCTACTTACTCTCTCTGCCGAACTTATATACACAAAAGAGGACACCACCTACGGATTTGGGATCGGGAAAAGCGAGGCAGACAACGCGATCATATTCGATAAAGACCTTATTAATCCTACACAGAGCATATACGTAAACAGCAGTGACAAAAACAGATTTGAGCTCTTTTTTGCAAATGTAGAGCACAGTTTTAACATCGACAACAGAGTTAAAGTTGAGATATACAGACAGTTCAGGGATAACTACTACTCTCCAAGAGAGGGCGCTGCCCTGCAGATTTTTAACACCATAGGAGATATCGATATCTACAACGAGCTTCTTTACCGTTCCAAATACACGAGCGCGGAGGGGATCGACGTAAAGAGGGGCTACGACTACTCGTTTGGAGCCATATATAGACTAAACAAAAGGACGGAGTTAAAACTAAAAGCGGAAAATATTCTAGATAAGGCTTCAAAGACACCTATTAACGGCGTTGACGTATCTGCAATTGACAGAAGAGTTCTATTTACGGCGGAGTATACATTTTAGATGAAAACTTTAGCAATACTTCTTTTCTTAACGATCGCATCATTCGCCTCAGAGGAGAGAGTAGACATAAAAGCGCAGATACTTGAGAAGATATTTTCAAATATCTCGATAGAAAAAACCATAACTGTCTGGACTGACAATGATGAACTGCTAGAAGAGTTTAAAAAAAGCAGCTATCTCATAGTGACCGATGACTGTGCAGTGGCAACGCTTATCGTAGTGGAGGAGAAAAAAAATATAGAGGATGATGAGGATTGCAGAGACAAGCCTATTTTTGTTCTAAATTACGAACTGCTAAAAGATATTCCTGAGAGTTTCGGCGCATTTTTTTGGAAAAAAGGCAGACCCAACATTGTTATAGTAGAGCCGAGAACCGAGCTTCAAAACATAAGGGTCTCAAGTGAACTCGATGCATACAAAGAGGATAAAGTATGGTAAAGAAGAGAGAGTTTGGAATATTTTTTCTGCTCTTTATGCTCGGTCTTTTTTTTGCATACATCTACAACGATATAACAAAAACCAAAGATGACATATTTAAGCGAATACAAAACCATCAGATAGAGCAGATATTTCACATTTTGCAAAATATCGAGAGGGATATTTTAGATACCTCGGAGATAACCACAACTGATGAGCTCTTCTCGATGTTTAGCAAAGAGTATGTAAGAGCCGAGTATGAGCATATCATATCTTTGATGCTTACCTCAAATGTAAAATATGTCTATATCCTCTACAGGGACGAAGATGGAAAATTTAGATTTCTTCTTGACGCCTCAAAAACGGACAAAGCAAACTTCAACCAAAAATTTGATGTAGAGACTAAGGAGTATGACGCGGTATATAAAACAAAAAAACCGCAGATCATTCAGCAAAACGACATAGAAAATCTATACCTTACATATCTCTACCCTATAATAAACAACGGAGAGGTTATAGGGGTATTTAACATAGATATCACGACAAATATCCAAAAGATCATCCTGGAGTCCATAAAGCCGCTTGAGACCTTTTTCGTAGTTTTGATAATCTTCGTTCTTCTTCTGATGGCTATGACGGTGATGCAGATATTTCACTACTTTGTTACCAGAAAAAAGATATTTACAGACCCCCTTACAAAAACGTTTAACAGAAACTACCTTGAAGAGACCGTCCCGCTTCTAAATCTCTCGCACTACTCTCTGGCAATGCTTGATCTGGACAAATTCAAGATCATAAACGATACCTACGGGCATAAAGCCGGCGACTACGTTCTCTCTCAAGCGAGTAAAGTATTTAAAGACTCCATCAGGGACAGTGACATCTTGGTGAGATACGGCGGAGAGGAGTTTTTGCTTCTAATAAACAACCGAAGTAAAACAAAATCTGATCTGGATATATGTGAACGCCTAAGAAAAAACGTACAAAAAGAGCACTTCTTGTACGATACCCATGAGATCAACGTGAGTGTTTCCATCGGTCTGCATAAATATCCGCATCTTGAGAAGAATCTTCAAGAGGCGATAAAGATAGCCGACAAAATGCTCTATATCGCCAAAAAAAGCGGAAGAAACAGAGTAGTCTGCTATGATGAAAAAGCCAACAGAGAGGATTTCTCATCCTCCGCTGATATCAGTTTTGTAAAAGAGGCTATCGATGAAGACAGGATCATCTGCCACTATCAGCCTATCTACGACTACAGGCATACAAGAATATTCAAATATGAAGCACTTGTTAGGATAGTCACAAGAGATGGCAAGATAGTTCCGCCTCTTGCCTTTTTGCCACAGATAAAAGAGACCAATATTCACTATAAACTGACACAGAGGATTCTTCTTGTTGTATTTGAGGCCTTTAGACACAATAACAAGCTTGTGAGCATAAATATAAACTTCTCCGACCTCATCAATCCTGATATAGAGGAGACCATTATCAAAAATCTGCGAGATGACCAGCATCTTGCATCGCGTGTTACGTTTGAGATACTTGAGAGTGACGAGATAGACGACATAGAGCTCTTCAAACAGAAGATCAACCTGCTCCACTCTCTTAAAGCAAAGGTCTCTATAGATGATTTTGGAAGCGGTTACTCAAACTTTAAGACGATCATAGACGTAGAGGCGAACTTCCTAAAGATCGACGGCTCACTTGTCAAAAATATTGACGTAAACGCAAAAGATTTCAAAGTGGTAAAGAGCATCATTCACTTTGCAAAGCAGAGCAATATGCAGACAATAGCGGAGTTCGTCCACTCAAAAGAGGTCTACGATAAACTTCTCATGCTTGATATAGACTTTATGCAGGGGTACTATATCTCGGAGCCGAAAGACTATCTTGCAGAGAGTGATGAGCTTTTCAAAACTCTTTAAAACAGCTTTTTAAAGAGCTTGTTTATCTCCTTCTCTATCACCTTATTTACCTTCTCCTCTACTTTTTTGCCCGCTTCTGACTTCATAAACTTCTCCAAGTCTATCACTATTTTAGGAGAATCTATATCGCCTACAAGCCTCCCGCTTATCTCATTTTTCTTAGCCCTTAACGTAATGTCGGTATCTATCTTGTTGGTTTTTGTATTTAGCTTTGTTGCCGCCGTCTTTATTGAAGCCTCTTTTGAGCGGAGGTCAACTGAGGCCAGAACACTCTCTTTATCTATCTTGGCACTCACGTCACCGTTAAAATGTTCTCTGTACATATCTACTTTTGTGTACTGCTTTATAAGATCAAAGGTCTGATTTTTTACAAAAACAGCATCTGCGACTTGAGCTTTCATACTCCCCCTGCTTTGCGCCAGATTGTAATCTATCTTTGCATTTAACGAAGCGTCTGCTATCTCGGGATAGAAGAACATATGCAAAACCGCATTTGCACTTACCGAACTTACATCCGCAAGAAGTTCATCGTTATGAAGCTTTGCAGCCACCTTCCCTTTTGCAATATTCGAATTAAAGGTGAGATCAAGATCTTTTGCCTTTGAGATATCGCCATCTGCTACAAGAGAGCCTCTTATATGACGTTTAGTCACAAAAAAGAGAGTGTCAAGATCAGGTACGCTTAGCTTATAATCGCTCTTTATGGAGCCATCTTTGAGAGTGAACTTTGCACTTTTTATATCTATATCCGCAATGTTTGAATTAAATTCTGCCTTTGTGTCGGCGATATCTCCCTTTAGAAGGGTCTCTGCTTTGAGGTTAAATGAAGTTTTTGGCATAGGAGATGCAAACTCATACATCTTGCTGAGATATTTTGAATCAAGAACTCCTTTTGTTACTCTCGTCTCTACTTTTCCGCTTAGAGAATTAGCTCTTGCGTCATTTATATCTATATCCGTTGAGAGGAGCCCATCCGTATAGTGGGGCTGTTTTGCCATGTAGAGAAGTTTTGCGATGTCAAGATCTACTATTTTTGCTTTTATGGATGCAGGAGCGAAATCTTTTAAGATAGCTTCAAAAACACTCTCCGATGATGCCAGATCGCTTATGCCTGCAACTGAGAGTCTCTCCCTCTCCCCTTTTACGCTTCCGCTTAGTTTAAAAGCACCCCTTACATCAGCCTTTGTTATGGGCTTTAAAACCTCAAGGTCTTCAATGTTGAGCGAGTATTTCAAGTCCGCTTTAAAGGGCTGCGGCAAGATTGTTCCGTATGAGTTTATGTTAAAGAGGTTTGAGAACAGACTGGAGCTGTACTCTATCTCATCGCCTTTTAATTTTGCATTCAGATCCATAGAAAAAGAGGTTTTAGGGATGGTGACGTTGAAGTCGCTTAACATATATTTAGGGTCTATCTTGCCGTTTTGGCTCTTTAAGATGATCTCTCCGTCCATCTTATGCGGCGTGATGTCTCTGAAGTTTATATCCATATCTATCTCTGCCGTTGCATAAGGATTTTGTGCACTCATATATAGAAGAGAGGCCAACTCTGCCCCCTTAATATTTGCGATGATTGATGTCGGATTTAGCTCGCGAAGCTCTATATGGTAAGCTGTATTGCTCTTTGCCGCGCTGCTTTTACCCTCTATATTCATAAAGCCGATATCTCCGCGAACTCTTCCATCCGTTGCAAAGCCTCCCATTAGCTCCGTTTTGGTTAATGATCTTAAACTGCCAAGATCTTTAAGCTCTACATCGTAAGAGATATCAAAAGATCTTGCAAAGAGCGAGTACTCTCCTTTTGCTATGAAAACATTGTCCCTGTTTAGCTCCAAAACTATCTCAAAATCGCTAATGCCCAGACGAAACTCAACCAGTTTACTCTCCATTTTCATCTGCTCTCTAATCTTGTCCTCTATAAAAGGCTTTACCAATCCATTCCCAATTTTGGTAAAAGCAGCTACATATAGAGTTGCGACCGTCACCGCTAAAATAGCGCCTATCCAAGCTAAAAACTTCATACCATCTCCATCTATTAAGATTCATATAAAACTAAAAAATTAAGCGAATGATTCTGCAGCAAAGCGAAGCCTTAATGAGCGTGTTTTTTAGTTTTGCAAGAACTTTATTTTGTAATCATACAATATAAGCTATTTTTTTAGCAAACAACAAAGTTGATAAAAGCAGACTAAACTTTATTAACTAAAAAAAATCAATTACTACTTGACATTATTACACTCAATATGTATAATAATGCCATCTTTTAAAAAAAAGGAGTAATTTTACAACTATGTCAAAAGAAAAAAACGAAGAGCTTCAAGAAGAATCTCTTGAAAATGCAGAGCTTAACGAAGTAGCCGAGGAGGCTGCTGCCGAAGCTCAAGCTGTTGAAAATGAACTTGATCTTCTGCAAGAGGAGCTCGCTGCTCTTAAAGATAAGTATGCACGCGTTCACGCTGACTTTGATAACATCAAAAAGAGGCTGGAGAAGGAGAAGTATACTGCCGTAGAGTATTCAAATGAGAAATTTGCCAAAGATATGATACCTGTAATGGATGCTCTTCAGATGGCACTCTCTTCTACACAGAACATAAATGATCCGCAGGAGCATTTGGAAAAACTAAAAGAGGGGATAGAACTTACATTAAAGCAGCTCACCAACTCTTTACAAAAACACGGCGTAACTATGGTCTCTCATGATGAACCGTTTGATCCGAATATCCACAACGCTATACAAAGTGTTGATAGCGATACGGTTGAGAGCGGTCAGATCGTTCAGACTTTTCAAACCGGATACAGATATAAAGATAGACCGTTAAGAGAAGCGATGGTGGTAGTCGCCAATTAACAGTGCTACTTAAGTAGCAAACGAAAAAAGAGTATGGCGATATAATTTCGCCTGATAGAACAAATTTTTACAAAACAAAAGAAAAAAGGAAATAACAATATGAGTAAAGTAATAGGTATAGATTTAGGAACAACAAATTCATGTGTAGCGGTTTATGAGGGCGGTGAAGCAAAGATCATCCCGAACAAAGAGGGAAAGAACACAACTCCTTCGGTTGTTGCATTTACAGACAAAGGTGAGGTTTTAGTAGGAGACCCTGCAAAACGTCAAGCAATCACTAACCCGAACAAAACAATCTCTTCTATTAAGAGAATCATGGGTCTTATGATGAGCGAAGAGAACGCAAAAGCGGCTCATGACAAAGTAACATACAATATCGTAGACAAAGACGGTATGGCGGCAGTTGATGTTGCAGGAAAGATCTACACGCCGCAAGAGATATCTGCTAAGATCCTTAGCAAACTAAAAGAGGATGCAGAGGCTTACCTTGGCTCAACAGTAACGGACGCGGTTATCACGGTTCCTGCATACTTCAACGATGCGCAGAGAAAAGCGACAAAAGACGCGGGAACTATCGCAGGACTTAACGTTTTACGTATCATCAACGAGCCGACGGCTTCTGCTCTTGCATACGGACTCGATAGCAAAGGTGATGAGAACGTACTTGTTTACGACCTTGGGGGTGGAACGTTTGACGTTACGGTTCTAGAGATCAGCGACGGCACTTTTGAGGTTCTCTCGACTGACGGTAACGCATTCTTGGGCGGAGACGACTTTGACAACAAGATCGTTGATTACCTAAACAGCGAGTTCAAGAGCTCTCACGGGATCGATCTTAAAAACGACAAAATGGCGCTGCAGCGTCTAAAAGATGCTGCTGAAAATGCTAAAAAAGAGCTATCAAGCTCAACTGAGACCGAGATCAACCTTCCGTTTATCACGATGACTGAAGCGGGACCTCAACACCTTGTGACAAAACTTACTCGTGCAAAATTCGAAAGTATGATCGAGAAGCTTGTTGAAGAGACTATCAGCCATATTAAAACAGCTATGAAAGATGCTGACTTAGACAACGACGCTATCAAAGAGATCATCATGGTCGGCGGTTCAACTCGTGTTCCGTTGGCGCAAAAGATGGTATCTGATTTCTTCGGCGGCAAAAAACTTAACAAAGGGGTAAACCCTGATGAAGTTGTTGCTGCGGGTGCGGCTATCCAAGGCGGTGTTTTAAGAGGAGACGTCAAAGATGTACTTCTTCTAGATGTTACTCCGCTATCTCTTGGGATCGAGACTCTAGGCGGTGTTGCGACTAAGATCATTGAAAAAGGTACTACAATACCTGTTAAAAAATCTCAGATCTTCTCAACTGCCGAAGATAATCAGCCTGCTGTTAGCATCTCGGTTGTTCAGGGTGAGAGAGAGTTTGCAAAAGACAACAAATCTTTAGGTCTTTTTGAACTCGGAGATATTCCTGCGGCTCCAAGAGGCGTGCCTCAGATCGAGGTTACTTTTGACATCGATGCAAACGGTATCTTAACTGTTAGCTCGACAGACAAAGGCACAGGTAAATCTCAATCGATCACTATCAGCGGAAGTTCAGGACTAAGCGAAGAAGAGATCAACAAAATGGTTCAAGACGCAGAGGCTCACAAAGCTGAAGATACAAAAAGAAAAGAGCTTGTTGAGCTTAAAAACCAAGCGGATGCGCTTATTGCACAGACTGAGAAATCTCTTGGCGAGATGGGTGACAAGATCGAAGCAGAGGAAAAAGCAAAGATCGAGAGCGCTATTGCTGAGCTTAAAGATACTCTAAAAGATGAGAGCGCTACAAAAGAGCAGATCGAAGCAAAAGTAAAAACTCTAACTGAAGCGAGTCACAAAATGGCAGAGCAGATGTATAAAAAAGATCAAGGCGCACAAGAAGGCGCCGCTGATGCTAAAAAGAAAAAGGATGACGAAGACGTCATCGACGCTGAAATAGAGTAATATACTCCAAGAGCTTCCATATTATTTGTGGAAGCTCTCCTCAAGTGCGGCTCTTGAGCTCGCCTTTTCCACACGGTTTCTTCCCGCGGCTTTTGCTGAGTAAAGAGCAATGTCGGCCCTGTTTATTACAGAGTGAATATCATCATCTTTGTGAACACAAGAGACACCGAAACTCGCAGTTATCTTTCCTATGCTGTCTATATCAAGCTCCTCGATAGAACTTCTTAGTTTCTCAGCCACCAAAACAGCATTATCCATATTTACTGCCGGAAGTAGAATAACGAACTCTTCGCCTCCCCATCTACACACTATGTCTATCTCTCTTAACTTCTCTACCAAAAGTTTAGCTATCTTGACTATTACCAAGTCCCCGACATTATGACCGTATGTGTCGTTTATCTTTTTAAAATTGTCTATGTCCACTATTATCAGCGACATCTCATTTTCTCTCTCGACCATTGTGCGGTGCGATGATTGAAAGAGCCTTAAAAACTTATGTCTGTTGTATAAATTTGTAAGCTGGTCTTTTGATGCCATCTCTTTATATTTTATATTTTTATTCATCAGTTCGGCATTCATCTCATCGAGCTCTTTTTGATACTCTTTTGTTAAGAGCGCCCATCTTGAGTAGGTAGTGGCAATAAGCTCTTTTTGCGAAATGACCCCCGACATTTTCCCCTCATCATCGACCACGACCACTCTTTTGTAATGCTTCTTTTTTAAAAACTCCAGAGCCTCTTTGACCGAGCAATCTTTTCCGATGGTCTCAACAGGTGATGACATATATGTGCTTATCGGTTTGCTTAGATCCTCGTTTTTCTCTATTACGCGGATAACGTCTTTGGTCGTAAATATGCCTATTGGCTTTAAATTTTCAATTACTATTACGCTCTCAAACGAGTTCTTTGCCATATCGCAAAGCAGCTCTGCCGTCTTTAGCTCTTTGCTTACCCATTTGGCTCTCTTGCCAAGCTTTAAAAAATCAAGAAGACAGAAGTTGTCCATAAGAGTGTCTGGGTCTATGCTGCTAATGATATCGGTATGGGAGATGAGTCCGAAAAGCTCTCCATCATCATCAACAGCACATATGTACTCCACTTCGCAGTTTAAGTACTCAAGCGTATGCAAAACTGTTTTCTCTTTGTTTATCACAGGAACCAAAGGCAGCTCTATGTTCTTTAGAGAACTGTCCATATCTATATCTCTTGATTTCATATTTAAGATATCGGTGACCCTCATAATACGAAAAATGTCACCGTCTATGACCAATATATTCCTGTGTTCGTTGTTGAACATCTTCTTCATAGCGTCTGAAATTTTATTATCTATGTCTATGGAGACGACCGAAGTCGTCGCAATACTGCCTACCTTTGGAAAAACCATATCTGCCCCCGCCCCTTTTATATAGTGTTTAATGCCTCTTGTATCTTCAGTGCCTGCACATGCTCTTTTACGTCATGCACACGTATAATGGATGCTCCGTTTCTTACGGCTTCAAGGTGCAGAGCCAATGTCCCCGCCAACCTATCATGCGGCGAAGAAGGCGATATCTTATCTATCATGGACTTTCTTGATGCGCCTACAAGCAGAGGCTTTCCAAGCGTTAAAAAGTGTCCAAGATGTTTTATTAGCATAAGATTGTGCTCCAATGTCTTGCCAAAACCTATTCCTACGTCAAGCGTTATATGCTTGACATTTAAGAACTCCGCTCTTGCAACTCTTTGCTCAAAAAACGAATATATGTCGCTTAGTATATTATCATATTTTGGCTCATGCTGCATTGTCTGAGGAGTTCCCTGCATATGCATGATCACTGCGGCGGCGTTATTGCTTGCACAAAGCTTTGATACTTCATCATTAGAGAGCCCGGTTATATCGTTTACTATCTCAAACCCGCTCTTAAGCGCACATGTTATCACCTCGGGCTCATAGCTGTCAATGCTAAACTTTGTCTTGTTGTAAAGTTTTGCCTTTTTTACGGCGTCAAATATAGGTTTTAACCTTCTGAACTCCTCATCTTTGTCCACATATAGAGATGATGGAGCGGACGACACCCCGCCTATGTCTATGATATCGGCACCCTCGTCTATCATACGCTCTATCGCCTCTACCGCAGCATTGCCGTTAAATCTTGACTCGGAGTAAAAACTGTCGTCATTTGCATTTACTACCCCCATGATCTCCACTTTTTTGGGTTTTTTTATCTTTAATATCTCTTGGAGCTTTTTAGCCACATCTTTTAGTCCAAAAGGCTGGGCAAGCTCTTTTTTACTAAGAGTCTCAAGCTCTCTTGCCGTAGCGATAAGTATGCAGTCGACATATGGAGTTTTCGCCATGACAGTTCCGCGCGGTACGGCAAGGTCTGCCCCCACGCTAAGAGCATCCTGTTTTAAAATATTTGCCGCGCCCACGTGCAGATCTCTTATGTAGACGGTATGGTGAGTTGCTTTTGAAGCCAGTATAGATATGCCCCCGCTGTCTACTCCAAGCTCTTTTAAATATCTCTGTCTATCTATGTTGTTCGACAAAAGTTCAATTTGCATTTTTTTCTCCTACAAAACTCATAATTAACATAGCCAGAACGCTCTGCGGTCTGGAGTTTAACTCCAAAAGCCTGTAAGCTTTGTCAAAATTTTGAAGCTGCAGTGACGTGAGCATAAGCTTTTCAACGACTGTAGCTTTGTGATATAGCGCTTCTACAAGAGCCTTGGCCTCGCTCTTTTTTACTCGCGCATTGGCTTTTAAAAATTCAAAAACCTCTTTGTAGCTTATGCGTGAGAGGCTTATCTCTATCTCTGCTGCCGAGCCCTTTTTCTGGCCTTTTATTATGGGCATTCTGGAGCGGACTGTCGGCAGAAGATTTGATTTTGTGGGGGATATAATGATAAGTTCTATATTTCTTGGCGGTTCTTCCAGAAGTTTTAAGAGGGAGTTTTGCGCTATGTTAT
>OBLN01000374.1_pt1 | contig 16482 bp, 11 predicted proteins | sample 1519301 | NCBI WGS metagenome assembly OBLN01 (sample SAMEA2452533, study PRJEB22499) | sediment metagenome | reverse complement strand
CAAAAACACACCAACGACTGCGTTGCCGCAATTGCTCTCGCTGTTTCGACGTACATCAGTACGCCTCACTGCCTGACAATCGCGCGCCTTGCATTTGTCGATTTTTGCTTAGCCATTCATATTGATACTTTGATGAAGCGCAAAAGCGCTGGTGATGCGAAATCCGCACTATTAAACATAAGTGGGGGACCGATTGTCAAGTTTGCAGTGATTCGATCTGAACTTTATGCTGGGGCATGGCTTAGAGCATTCAGGCCCCGGCGCCGGTGCTCCACGATTTTTTCAAGCATGAGGATTTTTGTCCGTTGTCCGCCGTCCGTTGTTTTTATTATTCCTTCATTTCCTCTGGGCCCGTTCGGGGTGAGGGGATTGGGGTGTCTGTATTGACAACTTATAGGTGTTTGGGATACTTGGAAAAATTTTCCTGAAAAATGGCCCGTAGAGCAATTGTGAGAGTCCTGGAAGTTTCACCAATCGAGTTATAATTTAGTTCATGAAAAATACAACACTTAAAATGGCTATCGCCCTGTGCGTCTTTGTCTTTGCGACCGGTCTGCAGAACCCTGTGATCGCAGGAGTCATTGAACGACACTCACTCGATCTTACTCTGCAGCCCCAGCAAAGCCGACTGACGGCAGTCGACAGGATCACATACCTGCCGCAGGGGGGGGAAAGGGCGGTATTCTTCCTCGCTCGCCAGGTTGAGGTCGAAATTGTCCAGGTCAACGGACGGCAGGCGCCCTTTTCTTTTCAGCAGGGTGGCCTCACCATCGATCTTGGTGATCAGCGGAACGCTGAATCGGTAGAGATCTCGATTAATTACTCCGGTCGTTTTGACGATCCTCCGCCGCGAGGCGCACCTCTGAACACGGAAGACCCGACTTACGGCGTCGCCGCAACCATCACCCCGGAGGGCACATTCCTGGGCGGCGGCGCCGGATGGTATCCCTACCAGCCCGAAAGCCGCAGCCGTTTTCAAGTGCGCGTTACGGCCCCTGAAGGAACCTTCGCTGTGACCTCCGGTCGTCTCGTCGAACAGCAGACCACAGACGGACGTTCCACCACGACCTGGGAAACCTCCTATGCCATCCCCTCGGTGAGCGTTTCGGCGGGAGAATACACCCTGGATGAGAAAAGGGCCGGAGAGGTTCCGGTCTATACCTTCTTTTATCCGCAGAGCCGTCACCTGGCACAAACCTATCTGAACGCGGCAGCTGAATATCTTGAACTCTACCAGGAGCTTTTCGGTCCCTACCCCTTCGACAAATTCGCCGTAGCGGAAAATTTCTTTCCCACCGGTTACGGATTCCCCTCCTGGACCCTGCTCGGCAGCAGCGTGGTGCACCTCCCCTTCATTGTCGAAACCAGCCTCGGCCATGAGATCGCCCACTCCTGGTGGGGAACCGGCGTTCGGGTTGATTTCAGTCACGGCAACTGGTCCGAAGGGCTCACCACCTACGTTGCCGACTACCTCTACCAGGAACGCAGCTCGCAGGAGGATGCAAAGAATTATCGCCTCAAGGTCCTGCGCGATTATGCGGCGCTGGTTTCCAGGGTAAACGATTTTTCCCTGGAGCGTTTCATGCGCCGCGACAGCCGCGCCGCCCAGGCCGTCGGCTACGGCAAGTCGGCCATGGTGTTTCACATGGCCCGCCAAAGAGTGGGAGACGAGGCTTTCTGGAAATCCTTGCGGACAATTGCCGACAATTCCATGTTCGAACAGGTCACCTGGTCTGATTTTGCCCGCACAATGGGGCGTTTCGGGAAGAGAGACATGACCGGATTCTTCGATCAGTGGGTTGAACGACCTGGGGCGCCGGTTCTGCGCCTCGAGGCGGTTGAAACAGTCACCAGCGGTTCTGTTACACGGATCAAGGCGACTCTTTCTCAGGACAAGCCGTTTTATGATCTTGAAGTTGATGTTCGGCTCGAAACGGATGGCGGCTCCATCGACAAAAAAATCACCCTGAAGGATCGTAGGCAGAGTTTTACGTTTGAAACCGACCGGATTCCGAAGCAGCTTGTCGTGGACCCTGAAGCGCATATCTTTCGAAGACTTGCACCGGAGGAAATCCCGCCGATCGTCAATTCCGTGCGGGGCGCCGATGAGTTGACGGTGGTGGTTGCAGCCGATTTGCCCGAGGAGACCGCACGGGCAGCGAGCCTGCTGCTTCAGGCCATGAACCGGCCCGACGCGACCGTCGTGACCGAGAGCGAAATTTCCCGTCAGGACGTGGAAAACCTGGAAGGTGTCGTGCTCTTTTTCGGGATGCCGAACAAATGTGCCGAACCGCTGCGGGATCACCCTGGAATCGAGATCGACGGAAAAGGGTTCATGCTGCATGGCAGGCGTTACAATGGCCCGGATGCAGCACTGTTTGCCGCTCTGTCTCCCAATCAGGATCCGCAGAAAACCTGGGCTTATTTCGTGCCCTTCTCTGAGGCGGAAGCACGCATCGCCGCGCGTAAAATCCCCCATTACGGGAAATACAGCTTCCTGGCGTTCGAGCAGGGAGAAAATCAGGACAAAGGGATCTGGGAGATCCGCAGATCACCCTTGATACACAACTTCAGATAACATGAGGCAACCATATGGTGTTCCGAATTTTTATCAGCTTTTTCCTTGCAGCATCTGTGTGCTTTTTCTCTGTCGACGCTCAGGCCCACCCCCACACCCTGGATATTGGAAAAAACCAGGAACTCGACTTCAATCAACTTCTTGAAGGGATCAAAGATGCACAGGTGATCTTCATCGGCGAACTTCACGACCATGAAGGTCACCACCGCATGCAGCTCGAAATCATTCGAGGATTGAACCGGTTGGGAAAATCTGTTGCTGTCGGACTGGAGATGTTTCAGCAGGATTATCAGGGCGCGCTGGATAAGTGGGTCGCCGGGGAGATGACGGAGGAAGGATTTGTTCTGACCTACAATCAGAACTGGAGCATGTGGCCCATTTATCGCCCCATTTTTATCGAGGCCCGTTCCCGGCAGATGCCGATGGTGGCCCTCAATGTCAGTCGATCTGTCACAAGACAGGTCGCGCGCAGCGGCTTTGAGAGCCTCACCGAAGGACAGCGTGAGGGACTTGAAGGGATCAGCTGCCGCGTCGATCCGGCCTATGAGGATTTTATGCGCCGCGCCCTAGGCGGACACGGTCATAGACAACCCAACTTCATCTACTTCTGCGAAGCCCAGCTGCTGTGGGATGCCGTCATGGCGTACAATATCGACAACTATCTTGAACGCCACCCTGAAACCACCCTGGTGGTCCTGGCGGGCAGCGGCCATTCATGGAAGCACGGCATTGCCCACCAGCTCGACCAGATTGCGGAGCGGAGCTACAAGGTTATTCTCCCCGAAGTCAGGGGCCGCATCGATCGGACCAGCGCCCAGTTGAGGGACGCGGATTACCTCTGGCTGGATACCGGCCCGCGGGGATGGGGGCAAACGGAGTGAAATTCTATTTTGAGACGCGGATTTCTTTATACTGGCCGTTGAAGATAAAACGAACACGATCTCTGAGGATGCGGTCGACACGGGCGCCATCGATGACCGTCCCCTCCATCACCGGCAGGTCATTGACCACCGCAAGACGGTTTTCGACCTCATACTGATAATGGATCTCGCTTACTTTGAGTTCGGGAAATGCACCAGCTGCGGTGGCTGTCGTCCAGCGTGATTTTCCCGACTCCATGTTTGAGGTCAGGACCCGGGGCAGAGATTCCTCCTGATCCGCAGCCTCTCCTTTGGACAGAGCAGCCTTGGTGGAACCGCCTGCCGCCCCGCTGTCCGAGGGACGATAAACATGCCGGGTCGGGGGCTCGGTGCCCTCAGAACCATCAGTTCCGGAAGACAGACGCACCGTTGTGACGGATGCTGCGGCTCTCGATCCCCTGCCGGAAGCCACTGACTGCTCGGCGGCCCGCGCAGCGACGGCGGCCTGGCGAGCCTGCTCTGCCTTTTCGCGCAGTGATTCCGCTGTCGCCTTGAGAACCTGGGCGGTTTCTTTCAGGGTTGCAGCGGTTTCTTTCTGGTGACGTATCGTTTCCTCATCGGCGGCGATACGTGCCGCGCCGGCCCCGGCATTCTGTGTTGCCGCAATGGACTCATCCCCCCGTGGGGCTGCGGCTTGCTGCTTCGCGGACGAAGGCTCAGGCTGGGGTTTGCCGGCAAAGACAGCTTCAGGACGATCGACGACAATGGGGGCACTTTTTTCGGGGGCACTTTTTTCGGGAGCACTTGTTGCGGGGGCGCCTGCCTCGGCCACCATTTCCTCGCCAGATGCCGACGCATTCCGACCCTTCTCACCTGCCACCAGAGAAGAATCTGGCGCTTCAGCAGGCGTTGCCTCTTTCTCGGCCTCGGCAACAGGCAGTACGGACTCCGTTTCCGAATCAGGAGAAAAACCACCGACCAGAAAGTACGCGACCATCGCCCCCGTCAGCAGAAGAGCGACGACCGCCGTCGGCAGAATCCAGTTTTCGGCTTTTTTTGCACTGCGACTGGTGCGCAGAATATCGCGGGCGATATTAACGGCACCCTCTTTTTTCTCCGACTTCTGTTCTTCAAGTTTTTTCAGAGCTTTAAGAATAGAGCTCATAATGATTGGTCTCCCGCATGCACTTGGAAAAAATGTCGAACGGCCGCCTCTGCAAATTTACAGAAATGCAGGAATTCGACACGGTCATCAAAAAGAAAACATCTGCTGTCGGTTACGTCAGGAAGTAAACTCCCGCAGCCACGGCAGCGGCCACAAGGCCGCCTCCACCCCACCAGGCCAGGGCGCGTTGAGAAAAACGGGCCTGGTGGCCGGTTTCCTTGATCGCAGTGCGCACCATGCGCGCATCCACCTCGCGGCAACCCTCGGCAAACCCGACCAGCAACGCACGATCAGCTAAGATATTGATCAGTCTCGGATATCCCCTTGAAAAAGAAAAAATCTTCTTGAGGGCCCCATCGGTAAAAACCTTCTGCGTCGTTCCGCCGGCGATGCGCAGCCGGTGTGCAATGTAATCGCAGGTATCGCCGAAATCCATCGGCTGCAGGTGATATCGCACGGTGATGCGCTGATTGAGCTGGCGCAGGTCGGCGCGCTGCAGGACCTGATTGAGTTCGGGCTGCCCGACCAGGATAATCTGGATCAGTTTGTCCGTATCCGTTTCCAGGTTGGAAAGCAGGCGAATCTGCTCCAGAACGGACGGCTCAAGGTTTTGTGCCTCGTCGATCACCAGTACGACGGTTCGCCCTTCGCCGCGAACTTGAAGAAGGAAATCATTGAGTACGCGAATCAGGTCGGAGTTATTCGCGCCGTCGGCCTCAATACCAAACTCGCGGTTGATGTTGCGCAGGAGTTCCAGTGCGGAAATGCAGGGGTTGAAGATAAAGGCCAGGCAGTATTGCGCCTCCTGCAGCTCCCCCAGAAGGGTGCGCAGAACAGTCGTCTTGCCTGTCCCCACCTCCCCCGTCACCACGATGAACCCAGCCTGGTCGCGCACGCCATAGAGCAGGTGTGCGAAGACTTCCTTGTGGTTTTTACTCAGGTAGATGAATCGGGGATTGGGAGTGATCGAAAAAGGTTTTTCTTTAAGGCCGTAATGATCAAGGTACATGATGTCATCCAGGCCGCCGGGCCGAGAAAAGGTTTTTGGGAGTCATAAACCTTTTTAACTTCCCACAGTTCCGGTTGTTTTTCAAGAGTAAACTGCGGTGCGGACCGCTCATCCGGAAAAGACCCTGTCAACGCCTGGAATTCCTGCTATTATTAGGCGCTGGATTCAAACATTCGCCCCAGCGTTCGGAACAGTTGAAGTAGGGAATGGGAAAAGAGGCAGCACATGGACAAACACAACGCCTGGAAGAGTTTCGCCTGGGAATCGCGGATTGCTTATTTTTCGATGGAGATCGGTCTGAGCGCCGAAATTCCCACTTACAGCGGCGGTCTGGGAGTACTTGCCGGAGACACCATTAAAAGCGCCGCGGACCTGAAAGTACCGATGGTGGCAGTCACCCTGCTGCACCGCAAGGGCTATTTCCGCCAGCAGATCGATTCCGACGGCTGGCAGCACGAATACCCGGTGCAGTGGAACCCCGAAAGACTCCTCGAACTGCTGCCGGTTAAAACCCTGGTGACGATCGAGGGGCGTGACGTCAAGATCCAGCCATGGCTTTATCGCGTCAAAAGCCCGGCGGGCGGGGTTGTACCCGTAATCTTTCTCGACACGGATATCCCTGGAAATACCGAGGTGGATCGACGCTTGACGGATACCCTGTACGGAGGCGACTCGGAATACCGTCTCAAGCAGGAAATCGTTCTGGGGATTGGTGGCGCCCGCATGCTGGCGGCTCTCAATTTTACGGTGCGCAAATATCACATGAATGAAGGCCATGCGGCCCTGCTCACCCTGGAACTGCTCAACAACATGCGCGCTCCCATTGAAAATACACTCAACGAACGTGCCTCATGGGATGTCCAGCGCGTCATGGATCGCTGCGTGTTCACTACGCACACCCCGGTGGCAGCCGGCCACGACAAGTTTCCGTGGCCGATGGTGGAGAAGATCCTCCCCGAGATTGTGCCCTTTGCCCTGTTGCACGACCTCATCGGCAAGGATTCTCTGAACATGACCATACTGGCACTGAAACTGAGCCGCTATGTCAACGGTGTGGCTAAAAAGCATGGTGAAATCTCCCAGAGCATGTTTCCCGGCTTTGAAATTCACGCCATTACCAATGGAATTCACCCCTTCACCTGGGCGTCCCCCTACTTTGTTCAGCTCTATGATCGCCACCTTCCCGGCTGGGCACTCGAGCCAGAACTGCTGGTGCGGGTCGACACCATCTCCGATGAAGATTTCTGGGACGCACATCAGGGAGCCAAAGCCTTTTTGGCTCTCTATATTGAAGAGACCACCGGAAAAAAATTCGACCCTGAAGTTCTCACCATCGGCTTTGCACGACGCTATGCCACTTATAAGCGGGCTGACCTGATCTTCTCGGACCTTCAACGTTTGGCTGAGATTGGAAGCGGCCGGCTGCAGTTGGTTTTCGCCGGCAAATCCCATCCCCATGATGCGCCGGGAAAAGAACTGATCCATCGCATTCACGAGGGTATTCATTCCCTGTCAGGGGAAATTGAGGTCGTCTTTCTGCAGAATTACAATATGGAGGTGGCGTACCGCCTGATTCCAGGCGTCGATTTGTGGCTCAATACTCCCAAACGCCCCCTGGAAGCATCGGGGACCAGCGGCATGAAAGCCGCGCTCAATGGTGTGCCCAACTTCAGCATTCTGGATGGCTGGTGGATCGAAGGGCATATCGAAGGCATGACCGGATGGTCAATCGGCCCCCCGCCGCGGGAGAAGAATCTGGCGGAAAACGGCAGCGACCAGGAAGATGCCCGCGACCTCTACGACAAACTCGAGAAAAAGATCATTCCGCTCTATTACGAGGACCGGACCGGATGGATCCGGGTTATGAAAAATGCAGTCAGCAAAAATGCCTACTATTTCAACACCCATGTGATGATGCGCCGCTATGTGACGGAAGCCTATATACGCTGAGTCATCTTGTTGGATGTACGGGACAGTAGGGCGGCAAAATCCTGCGGCGGCAAGGCGGCGCTGAAGAGAAAACCCTGGATTTTATCGCAGCCGTTCTCCCGCAAAAAAGCCATTTGTTCCTGCTTCTCCACACCCTCTGCCACCACATCCATCCCCATATGGTGCGCCATGGCAATGACTGCGGAGGTGATGGTATCCGAGCCGGTATCGGCAGGAATCCCCGCTATGAAGGATTGATCGATCTTCAAGGTGCCCAGGGGGAAATTCTGGAGATAGCTCAAGGATGAATACCCCGTGCCGAAATCGTCAATAATCAGATGCACCCCCAGCTCCCGCAGCTTCCCAAGAGTTTCAGCCGTGTCGGAAATGTCCTGGAATAGCACGCTCTCCGTCAGCTCCAGGGCAAGCCAACGGGCTTCAAGGCCGGTTTTACGCAAAATCCTGGCAACCAGGTCCACAATATCGCGTCGATGAAACTGCCGTGCACTGACATTGACTGCAACACGCTGTGGCGGCAATCCCTGTTGCTGCCAGGCGCGATTCTGGGCGCAGGCGGTTTCCAGAATCCATTCGCCGAGGGGATCGATCAGCCCCGTCTCTTCAGCTTTGGGAATAAAATCCGAGGGAGAGTATTGAGAACGCCCGCCTTGTTTCCAACAGACCAGTGCCTCCATCCCTTCAATCGCACCATTATCCAGACGACATTGAGGTTGATAGAGAAGCAGAAACTCCTCGCGTTCCATAGCTCGAAAAAGCCGGTTTTCCAGAACCATCGACTGAAAGGAAACCTTCCCCATCTCAGCGCTGTAGAGTTGATAATTGTTACGCCCAAGCGCTTTGGCGCGACTCACGGCGACATCCGCATTGCGCAGCAGCATCTTGGAGTCACGACCATCATCGGGCGCAATCGCGACCCCCACGCTGACCGTGACATAGAGATCATGGCCGGCAACAGGAAAGGGAGCCCGAAACGCATCCAAAATATTTTTCAGCCATGTCTGCAAATCGTCCAATGAACCGAAATCCTGAAGCAGCAACGCGAATTCATCCCCTTTCAGATGGGAAAGAAAACCGTTGGCCGGCATCATTGTCTTCAAGCGGGACGCCACATCACAAAGGACTCGATTACTCTGGTCAACGCCAAGGGCGCGCGAAATCGTCTTGAAACGATCGAAATCAAGATACATCAGAGCCAAACGCTGGTCGGAATTTTCTATCTGGTGAAGCGCTTCGTCAAGTTGTTCGCTGAAACGCTGCTGATTGGGCAGACCGGTCAGAGGATCGAAAAAAGCGAGTTGGCTTATTCTTTCTTCACTTAAACGTCGTTCCAACTCAGATGCGGCGCGCGAGGCAAAAATGCGCATCATTGATTCACCTGCAGCTCTGTCGGGAAAAGGACCACGGTTCATGACGACCATCACCCCCAGGGTGCGTTGCTGGGCGTCAACCAGAGGCATAGCCAGGCAACTCTGCATTCCCATCTTCGAAAACGGGTGATCTTTCGGCAACTGGCCGCGTACATCGAAGGGGCAATAGCAGATTTCGTTCTGACGCAGGCGCTCGCATGGCGTATTCTCGAGATTGAATCTGAACTTCTGGAATGAATCATCGTCATAGGCCATGGCGATGGTTTCCAGGGATGATGGATTGTCCTGATCGGCAGCTGCAACCAGAACACAGTCCGCCTTGAGGACATCTTGCAGGTGTTCGGCCAGGAGATGGAAAAATTTAGCTCCCGTCTGTGCGGAAACGGCCTCGGAGACCATGAGCAGGCGCCCTTCAGATGTCTGCAGTGCACGCAGATAGCGCCAGATGAGAAAAAAGAGCAGAACAGATGAAACCAGAACGAACAGAAGGCCTTTATACGTCTGGAACCGACTCAGGACGAGAGGGTCATCGAAACGATACGATAGAAATTGATCGGAAAAAAATATCCAGAACAGAGAAATGATCAGATAGAGCAGAACGATTTTGAGCGCCACCTGCCGACTGGTTGGCGGCAGATGCTGCATCCGTATCTGTGAACGCAAACAGTTTAACCCCATGGGTGAATCCCTTGGAAAGCAACCCGTTGTGTTCTGTCATGTCGACAGATCGAATACGAACTGACAACATGAAATTTAAAACCTCGAGTAGGATCAAGTGTTCCATACAGCTGGTTTAAGTTTATCTTGTACACAGGGGCCGTCAAATGGATTGATATTATGCTTGGCAAGCGGCAAGTGACCATGATAGTTTCCCCGAACTCTGAACCAGAACGAGGAGGAAGGAAAAAAAATGGCAGGACCGAAACTGACAGGAAAACAGGCACGATATCTGCGTTCTCTGGGGCATCACCTGAATGTGGCCGCCATGGTCGGGAAAGATGGGGTCAATGACAACCTGGTCGAGTCCGTAGAAGAGGGTCTCGTTGCGCACGAATTGGTCAAAATTAAACTTCAGCGTGGTTGTCCTCTCGACCGTCACGAAATCGCGGACCAGCTGGCGCACAAAACCGGAGCTGCGGTCGCGCAGATCCTCGGTCAGACCATTCTGCTCTACCGCCCCGGCGACAAAAGGAAAATAACACTCCGCTGATTCTCCCCTCACAAAACGGACGACCCTGGACCAAAACACAAAAAAACCTTCTATCTTAGAAACTCAAGTCCGTTTTATACCTGCTTGTGTGCAGGCCCGCCCCCTCAGGGCAGGACATCGCAGCAATTCCAGCCGCCAAAGATGGTGCATTCGCAAAAACCCGGAAGATGGCTAAGCAAAATGGCAAGCGCGCCGGAAAGCGGAAAAATATCATTGTGAGCTGCCGCATACAATCAAAATATACAAATCAAACGGGTTCATAGGGCTCCATGAGACGGCGGTATTCATCAAAGGCATACCGATCGGTCATTCCGGCAATGTAATCGCAAATGACACGCCGGGTCCCATATTTTTCAAATTTATGCTGCTGTTCCAGCGGAAGCAGGTTGTTGTTTTCGGCATAGATATCAAAAAGGAAGGTCAAAATGCGTTCGACCTTGACCCGCATGCGCTCGACCTTGTGGTGACGATAGAGGTATTTGTATAAGAATTGCTTGAGTTCAAGGTTCTTTTTTGCGACTTCCGGGCTGAAGGATACGATGTTTTCAGGCTGACAGCGAACCTCTTTCACGGATTTAATCCCCCGTTCGGAAAGTTTGGCCAGGGTATGTTCCACCAGGTCTTGAATCAGAGTCCCGATCAGGTGGCTGATCGTCTGATAGATATGCCTTTCCCGATCGATACGGGGAAATTTGCCGGCGACAGTCTCCCATGTTTCGCGCCACAGATCGACGTGGGAAAGATCGGACAGCTGGATATATCCGGCCTTAAGACCATCGTCGATGTCATGATTGTTGTAGGCAATCTCGTCGGCGGGATCGATGATCTGCGCCTCAAGAGCGGGTCGTTCCCGGGGGGCGTATTCTTCCTCGACGCCCTGAGCCGAAAAATCCTCTCGATTTGAATGCTTGATAATCCCCTCGCGTGTCTCCCAACTCAAGTTCAGACCATTGAAGTCAGGGTAGCGTTCTTCAAGAATCTCGACAATGCGCAGCGATTGCCGATTATGCTCAAAGCCACCGGCATTCATCATCTTTCGGTTCAAAACATCTTCCCCGGCATGCCCGAAAGGTGTGTGGCCAAGATCATGCGCCAAAGCAAGGGCCTCCACCAGATCTTCATTGAGATGGAGCCGGCGGGCAATGCCGCGGCTGATCTGAGCGACCTCCAGCGAGTGTGTCAGTCGGGTGCGATAATAATCGCCCTCATGGTTGACGAATACCTGGGTTTTATATTCCAGTCGCCGAAAGGCGGCACAATGGATGATGCGGTCGCGGTCACGCTCAAAGGGGGGGCGATCGTCCTTGAAAGGTTCAGAGTGGCGTCGTCCACGGCTCTCACTGCCGTGCGCCGCGTAAGGAGCCAGATCGGGGCGTTCCGTCATCACGATATCCTCACTGGTTGAAATAGGGCTGAAAGAGAGTAAACCTCTCAATTATGATGGCGTCGCAAAAACTCACCAACTGCTGCGTTGCTGCAATTGCTCTCGCTGCTTCGACGTACCTAAGTACGCCTCATTGCTCGACAATCGCGCGCCTTGCATTTGGCGCTTTTTGCTTAGCCATCGACATTGATGCTTTTTTGCGAAAGCATCAATTATCGCATACGGAAACAAAGCAGGCCAGATGTAAGATGGCGTCCGGATTAAAAGGCGTTGTTCAGCAAACGCAGCGCGTGCTAACCTGCTGCACGACAGAGTCATATACCATTCAAAACAGGCTAATGAGGTTGGAATGCTTTTCGTTCAGGTGGTGCTGCCGGTATTTTTGATCGTATGTGCCGGGATCGTTCTGGAAAAAACGGCGCGTCTTGATTTTCGCACCCTGACCATCAGTTCGCTTTATGTATTCTGCCCGGCCCTCGTTTTCTCCGCCCTGATGAAACGGGAATTCGAGTTGACTCTGGCGGGCGACCTGTTTCTGTTCATGGTCCTATATACGGCCGCCCTCTATGGTTTTTCCTGGCTGATAGCCCGCATGGCGGGATTCGACCGGGAAAGTCGAAGCGCGCTGCTTCTGACCACGGTCATGATGAATGTCGGCAACTTCGGTCTGCCACTGACCTATTTCGCCTTCGGCGAAGCGGCGCTGGAAGTCAGCGTGCTGACCTTTGTCCTGTTCAACATCCCCCTGGGAACCCTGGCCATCGTCATCGCTCAGGGGTCTAAAGGCTCGCTCTCCACCGCCCTGCTCAACATGGCGAAAATACCCATCTTTCACGGGGTCGTACTGGCGTTTTTATTCAAGATGCTTCAATGGGTCCCGCCGACATTTGTGCTGCGCCCCATCGATCTCGTTGGACAGGCCGCAATCCCTGTCATGCTGCTGATGCTCGGGATGCAGCTGGCGCGAACCCGATGGCAGAATCGGGTCGGATTTCTGTCGCTGGCCACCCTCACCCGCCTGGCTGCCAGCCCGCTGCTGGCCTGGGGACTCACCGCACTCCTGGACATCAAGGGGTTGGCTCGGTCCGTCGTCATATTGCAGACGAGCACCCCATCGGCAGTCCTGCCCCTGCTCTACGCGTTGCGCTTCGGCGTACGGCCGGACCTGGTAGCGGGCACCATCCTGACGACAACACTGGTGAGTGCAGGGACATTGACCCTTCTGCTCTACCTGCTTACCCCGTAATGACAGGGACTGAAGTTCTAGGAGGCTGTCGGACAGTTATCCCGGGTTAAGCATGAAAAGCAGAAAGCCCCCGATTCATGACAGGTCGGGGGCTTTCTGCTTTTTATTTATTCGCGGATATCAACTGCAGCGAAACTCAGCAGTCGTAGTAAAGCGCGAACTCCATCGGGGTCGGGCGCATACGCACCGGGTTGACCTCCGCCTCGGTTTTGTAGTTGATCCACATATCGATCACGTCTTCAGTAAAGACATCTCCCTTGAGCAGAAATTCGTGATCATCCCGCAAGGAATCAAGGGCTTCCTGCAGGGTTCCGGCAACGTTGGGAATATCCTTGAGTTCTTCGGGAGAAAGACCATAGATGTCCTTGTCAAGGGGATCGCCCGGATCGATTTTATTTTCGATGCCGTCGAGCCCGGCCATGAGCAGTGCAGAGAAGGCAAGGTAGCCGTTGCACGACGGATCGGGAGTGCGATATTCCACCCGCTTCGATTTCGGGTTGCTGGTGGAGGGGATGCGCAGTGAAGCCGAGCGGTTGCGATTGGAATACGCAAGGTTGACCGGAGCTTCAAAGCCAGGCACCAGGCGCTTGTAGCTGATGGTGGTCGGATTGGTAAAGGCGCAAAGTGCTTTGGCGTGCTTCATGATCCCGCCGATGTACCAAAGGGCTTCTTTGGACAATCCGCCATAGCCGTCTCCACAGAAAAGATTCTTGCCGTCTTTCCAGATCGATTGGTGACAATGCATGCCGGAGCCGTTATCGTTGTAAATGGGTTTCGGCATAAAAGTCACGGTTTTCCCGTTTCTCAAGGCAACATTCTTGATAATGTACTTAAACCACTGAAGGGTGTCGCCCATACGCAGAAGAGAATCAAAGCGCATGTCGATTTCGGCCTGGCCGGCAGTCGCAACCTCGTGATGAGACGCCTCTATACGAATGCCGACGCTCTGCAGAACCTGGACCATTTCGTTGCGCAGGTCGATCATGGAGTCGGTCGGGGCGCAGGGGAAGTAGCCTTCTTTATGGCGCGGCTTGTATCCAAGGTTGGGAAATTCTTCCCGCCCGGTGTTCCAGATGCCTTCAACCGAATCGACAGCGTAAAACGATTCGTTGGAGGTGTTTGCATAGCGGACATCGTCAAAAATGAAAAATTCAGGTTCGGGGCCAAAGAAAGCGGTATCGCCGATGCCGGTGGATTTCAGATAGGCCTCAGCTTTCCCCGCAATAAAACGCGGGTCGCGGCTGTAACCTTCACGGGTAAAAGGATCAATGATGTTGCAGATAAGGCTCAAAGTCGGCACTTCGGGAAAAGGATCGATTTTCGCAGTGGTCGGATCAGGCATCAGCAGCATATCGCTGTTGTGAATCGGCTGCCAGCCCCGAATTGAAGAGCCGTCAAACCCCAGGCCTTCCTCGAAAACCTCTTCATCGAATTCGCTGATGGGAGTGGTAAAATGCTGCCAGATCCCTACGAAATCGAGGAATTTATAATCGACCATTCCGCAGTTATTCTCTTTTGCAAATTCGACTACTTCTTGTGGGGTCATACATATCTCCTTTAAATCAGCGTAGTGCTGCTGCCTTTATCCGCACCAGGCGGATAAAAAAATCTCGAATGAACCGCCGGTCCCTGTGAAAGGCGGCCCCAAAATAAAAGATCAGCAAAACTGTGCGGGCGATCAGAGCGCGTCGTCGCCGGACTCTCCCGTACGAATACGCACAACTTCATCAACCGGCGTCACAAAAATTTTGCCATCACCAATGCGACCTGTGCGGGCAGCCTCTGCAATGGATTCAACCACTTTGGAGACCAGGTCGTCGCGCACAATGATCTCCATCTTGATTTTTGGAATGAAGTCGACCACATACTCGGCGCCCCGGTAGAGTTCAGTATGCCCTTTCTGACGCCCGAAGCCCTTGACCTCGCTGACGGTAAGACCCTGGATGCCGATCTCGTTGAGGGCTTCTTTGACTTCATCGAGTTTAAAGGGCTTGATAATCGCTTCGACTTTTCGCATTTGTCTGACCTCCGGGGCAGTAAAATGAAAGGTTTTCGGTAATAAAAATTTAAAAATAAAATTATAACCACCGATTACCAGCCCATCAAGGGAATTGCCCCTTGCGCTGATGGCGGCTATTTACAAAAGCAAAGAAGTTGCCAATCTGGCAATTTTTTCAGAAAAACTATATAAGTCTTTAAATTTAAAGGATCCTTTCTTTTTGGATAGCAGTCTTGAGAGGGAGGTGAAGTCGCGACCTGATGAAAATTAAAGCACCAAAGTCATGCCCGTGATTATTATCTCATCACCCTGAATTTTCTCCACAGAAGAATAATTCTTTGACCTGTTTTTATAAAATATTGTATAAAATCACCAGATTAAGATTAACCGACGATTTCCTTTGCCAACCCGTTTAACCCGGGTTAATGCTGTTTTCCTGGCATCATCCCCGCCGAGGTTTCATGGATCAGGCCTTTACCATCCTTGTCGTTGACGACAGCCCCACCCAGGTAGCGCTTCTGCAGGATGCCCTTGAACACAAAGGGTTTACCGTCGAAAAGGCGAAAGATGGGATGGAAGCCATTGCTAAAGTCTACCAGATCGAACCCGACCTTGTACTTTCAGACATCATTATGCCAGAGCTCAACGGCTATCATCTGTGCCGAGTTCTTAAAAACGATCCTGTGACCGCTCAAATCCCGGTGGTTTTACTCACCAACCTCACCGAGCAGCATGATCGGTTCTGGGGGAAAAATGCCGGGGCGGATCTCTACCTGGAAAAAACCTCGGACATACCCCGTATCGCTGATGCCGTCGAAAATATGCTCGATGGTCGCACTCCCGGGCCACGCAAACATGCGCGGGCCGTCGACACCCTGAACAAGGATGATATCCAGGCGCGCATCACGGATATCCTGGACCGACTCCTGTACGAGTCCACGATTTCAAATGAAATTCTTAAATTCACCAGTTTGACCCATGACACGGAACTTCTCAGCGAAAATCTCCTCCGTTTTCTAGGCGACATCTGTCTTCATGACGCAGCCGGCCTTCTGCTGCGGCAGGGGCGCGACAAACTGACTCTGGCATTTTCCATCAATCAACCCATGCCGGCCGGTTTTATTGCCGCAGCTCGTGATATGCTGATCCGGCAGATTCCGTCTGCAAACACGTATCATGAAGGAATAAATGGACTTTTTATTTTCCCGGAAAATCCGCCACTGAAGGAGGATCTCTCTGAAGAATTTCATACCTTCCACACCCTGCCGATCCGACAGGGTGATGAGACATTCGGATTGATATGCCTGTTCAACAGAAAAGAGCGCGCATTGACGGAAGGCATTGCCCATGCCCTCGGCCTGGTTGCCGACCGTTTCGAAATTGTGGCGCGATACATCAACAAACTCAATGAGATCGAGGAGATCAAAGCCGATTTCATCTCCATGCTGGTGCATGACCTGCGCTCTCCCCTGACCAGTATTCGCGGCTTTTCCGAAGTTCTGTCTCAGGAAGTGCTCGGTTCCGTAAATGAGGACCAGAAGAGCGCGCTGTGCAATATTCAGAGTGGATCGAACCGACTTCTTTCACTTATCGAGGACATCCTTCACCTCTCAAAACTCGAGGCCGGCAAAATGACCCTGACTCCCCTGCCGGTCTCCATCAGAGAAATTGCGCAGGAGACCTCCCGGGAACTCGCCGCACTCTTTATGGAGAA
>OBLN01000372.1_pt1 | contig 16535 bp, 18 predicted proteins | sample 1519301 | NCBI WGS metagenome assembly OBLN01 (sample SAMEA2452533, study PRJEB22499) | sediment metagenome | reverse complement strand
AGCCCGACAAGGCGCTCAAAGAGCTGCAAGACTTCCACCACCAGCTCTGCAACACCCGCGTGCTCGACCCCGCCTGCGGCAGCGGCAACTTCCTCTACGTCGCCCTGGAGCACATGAAGCGCCTCGAAGGCGAAGTGCTCAACACCATCAGCGACCTCTCCGGCGGCCAGATGGCGATGGAGACCGAAGGGCTCACCGTCGATCCGCACCAATTCCTCGGCCTGGAGCTCAACCCCCGCGCCGCCGCCATCGCCGAGATCGTCCTCTGGATCGGCTACCTGCAGTGGCACTACCGCATCCACGGCCGCCTCGAACTGCCCGAACCCATCCTGCGCGACTTCAAAAACATCCAGAACCGCGACGCCCTCATCGACTACGACAGCCGCGAACTGATGGCCGACGAACAGGGCAACCCCATCACCCTCTGGGACGGCATCAGCTACAAGGAGAGCCCGGTCACCGGCGAACTGATCCCCGACGAGAGCCAGCGCATCCCCGTCTACCGCTACCGCAACCCGCGCCGCGCCGAATGGCCCGAGGCAGAGTACATCGTCGGCAATCCGCCGTTCATTGGCGCATCAACCATGCGCCGTGCCCTCGGCGACGGCTACGTCGATGCCGTGCGCAGTGTTTTCTCCCCCTCTACCTCAGGGAGAGGGGCCAGGGGAGAGGGGAGTAACAAAGACTTCGGCAACGTCCCCGACTCCGCCGACTTCGTCATGTACTGGTGGCACATCGCCGCCAACAAGGTCCGCCACGGCGAAGCCAAACGCTTCGGCTTCATCACCACCAACAGCCTGCGCCAGACCTTCAACCGCCGCGTGCTCGAACCGCACCTGAACGACGCAAAGAAACCCCTCTCGCTCCTCTTCGCCATTCCCGATCACCCCTGGGTCGAGGCCAACGACGGCGCCGCCGTGCGCATCGCCATGACAGTCGGCGGAGCAGGGGAGCAGGCCGGCGTACTGCGACATGTAATTAGCGAAAGCGGTGACGAGGACGATGCCCGTGCGGTGCAGCTCAACCAGCGCAGAGGCAAGCTGTTTGCCGATCTGGCGGTGGGGGCGAATGTGGCTGGCGCAGTGTCTTTGCAGGCAAATGAAAATATCAGCTCACCGGGTGTAAAGCTTCACGGGTCCGGTTTTATCGTCACGCCCGAAGAGGCAATGCAACTTGGCCTCGACTCAGTGCCGAATGCCGAACAGGTTATCCGCAGATACCGCAACGGCCGTGACTTGGCGCAAAGCCCTCGCGGTGTCATGGTCATCGATCTTTTTGGGCATAGTATTGACGAGGTACGTGAGCATTACCCGGCTATCTATCAATGGGTGTTGGAACGGGTAAAGCCGGAACGTGATCAAAATAATCGCGCAACTTATCGAGATAACTGGTGGCTCTTTGGTGAGGCCCGGCGTGATTGGCGAAAAATGGTAAAGGGTCTTCCATGCTATATCGCCACCGTCGAGACCACAAAGCACCGCGTTCTCCAGTTCCTCGATGCAGAAATTCTGCCAGACAACATGCTGGTCAACATCGCCATTGGTGATGCCGCCGTACTCGCTGTTCTATCCAGCCGCATCCATGTAGCTTGGGCGTTGGTTGCTGGTGGTCGTTTGGGAATGGGCAACGATGCCCGTTACAACAAAACTCGCTGCTTCGAAACCTTCCCTTTCCCCGAGCTGACTGAAGCCCAGGCCGACACCATCGGCGACCTGGCCGAAAAGATCGACGCCCACCGCAAACGGGTACAGGCCGACCACCCCGACCTCACCCTCACCGGCATCTACAACGTGCTCGAAAAGCTCCGCCACCTCGATCCCAAAAACACCCCCGTAGGTTGGGCCGAGGAACGAGGCCCAACAAACACCTCGGACACCCACGAGACGTCGGGCTTCGCAAGCTCAGACCAACCTACCGGAACCGAGCCCCTTACCGACAAGGAAAAGACCATCCACCAGCAAGGCCTCGTCGGACTGCTGCGCGAACTGCACGACGACCTCGACCGCGCCGTCTTCGACGCCTACGGCTGGAGCGATCTGGCCGACAAACTGGTCGGCAAACCCGGCGCCACCACCCCGCTCCACGACAAACCGGCGGAACAGGCCGAGGCCGAAGAGGAACTGCTCATGCGCCTCGTCGACCTCAACACCCAACGCGCCGCCGAAGAAGCGCAAGGCCACATCCGATGGCTCCGCCCCGACTACCAGGCACCCGAAGAACAACCAAGCGCCACCCAAACCACCGCCGCGTTGGAAGAGAAACCCGCCGCCGAAAAGGCCGCCACCACCGGCAAACAACCCTGGCCCAAAGCGATCCCCGACCAGGTGCAAACCGTCCGCGCCCTGCTCGAAAAAGGCCCGCAAACGCTGGATGCCATCGCAGACCACTTCAAACGCAAACCCGCCAAAGCCGTCGCCCAAGTCCTCGCCGCCCTCGAAGTCCTCGGCCAGGCCAGACAGGCAGAGGAGGGGATGTGGCAGGTGGTGTAACGATCAAAATGGTCGAAAATTACGCCACGCTACATTTGCGTTCTTTAGTTCGGCATTATGTTTCACGAGTGCAGTGGAGTTTGTCATAAACAATGTACCAAGTATTTTACCAAGTTCCCGCCTATATGGATGAGATAATTGAAAGGCTATCGAAGAGGAACTGGTTAGTACATAATTTTAATATCAGCGAGGAGGGTGACCTTTATAATCCTGCAAATTATTTATACAACGCAGAGTTTGATGGCACGAGATATGTCTTAATAGTTGATCTAAACGTTTATCAGTTCCTATTAAATATCGTTAAAAAGGCAACCCCAAAGGACTCGTCTAGAGATGCCGCGTCACTACTAGTATTCTGTCAAGTCGCGAATATTGATATAGACCCAACTTTTTCGGTTTATGAGAGAGTTAACTATGAAAGAGAAAATTTAGTCGAGGCCTTGCAAGACCTAGAGCTTTTCCACAAGATCAATAATGGCGACATGGATGAGTTTGCTAAGCTTGCGCTTGGGGTTTCTGACTCAGTGGCCCTGGATAATTCATATTCCCTAGATCATGAGGTAACAGGGCGGAATTTAATGAAATATAGGAGACTTAAAGAATGGGACTCCTTATATTTAATGATGCTGTCCATAATCGACATAAATCATAGCCCTGATATTCCGCGTCGGGAGAAGATTAAAACATTCTCGGATTGGATGATATATGAGTTTAGAAGATCTCTTGTTGCATTCGTTTATGCAGTAGTCTTATTTGGCAACCGCCCTATAAAAAGAATGATGAAATATAAACAAAATCAGTCACCCGAAGATAAGCGTCGAGCCGTGAGCAATATGACATGGGATCTATATGTCATGAATCAGTTTTTTAAAAAGTGGACTGAAAAAGAGAATAATGAAGAGTTTCTATACGCAAGTGATGATTACGCATTTTGTGTGATGCTGCGGGAGGCTGTGCAAGTTCAAATTAAACAAAACCTTGAGCCAATAGCTCACTATATGCAACGGGATGAGTATGAGGATTGCCAGAGTTTATTAGGTGAAACCTTAGACACCTCCGATAGAGTATATGAATCTAAGGAGTGGAGCCCTGACTACAGGGCAAAATTGATAGACAAATACGAGAAAAAACTGTTTTGGTAGGGGGGTGCTAGATAAAGTTTTGATATGCATCTTGGATGCAATGTGCTTCTGGGGACAGTATACCTATTTCAATTTATTCAGAATGGTTCGATAAATTAGTAAACTGTCCCCGGAATTCGGAATTCCTATAGGTCCTCGCCGCCCTGGAAGTCCTCGGCCAGGCCAGGCAGACAGAGGAGGGGATGTGGCAGGTGGTTTGATTAATAATGTGCGTTTACACCTCTGTAGGTTGGTGCCGACGAAGGAGGCCCAACACAACGTTCAACCCGGCTCGGAAATACGGAATTAATAAATAAAATTAACGACCGTAACTACGGTGTCATAAGAAAACCCTATAGCACACCATTTCGGTCTAATCCACTATTTGGCTATAAAAAATGACAACAAAACTTACTCTCTATGATCTACTGCGGACATATGGCATTGAACCAGCTGATGTTCGACTTGTCCGCCACGTAAATAGGGAAATCCAGGTCCTTGAAACATTCCTGGATGATACTGAGAAACTGACTGAATATACTGCTTGGCAAAAAGAAGATAAATACGGTACGTCAAAGTATCTGGCCGTTTTTTGTCCAGCACGCGGTACAACTTCCTTGTTCTTGGGTATCTGGGAAATCAATGGATGCACTGTAAACAAGGAACTTAAGCCAAAGCATTTAGCGTTGCTTAGAAAGCACCGTCTTCCTGAAATCTGGTACGAGCGATCAGTTCGCTATGACCTGAAGCTATCCGGTTGCATGCTTAGCTTGAGCCAACGACTCGTTATTGAGTGGGGGAAATCAACTGTTAGCTGGGTTCAATGCAAGAATAAGGATGTAGTTCAAATTAAACCAGTTAATTCAATCGGTGACTTCACGTCGTATGACAATATTTTACTTTCATATCGTGATCTTCAAAAACTTATAATAGATACTGATTCTAATGCTTCATGGGTTAATGCGCTTTCATCAGTAAATGGTGTTTACCTAATTAAAAACAAGAATGACGGTCGGTTGTACGTTGGCTCAGCTTACGGTAAGGGAGGAATACTGGGGCGTTGGGCGTCATATGCAAAGACTGGACATGCGGGAAATAAACTCCTGAAAGATCTTGACCCTCATCATTTTGAGTTCTCAATCCTAGAGATATCACCATCGACAATGTCGGCAGATGACGTAATTTCAAGGGAAAATAGGTGGAAAGGCTGCCTCGGTACAAGAGAGTTTGGACTAAATGACAACTAATTTCCTCCACTGGGATTTCTTTGCGTCTGAGACGCTCCGCCGCGATGCGGCACCGCACCCCTTAACACCACGCTAGCCATTTGTGATTCTGGGGACAGTGTACCTATTTCAATTTATTCAGACTGGTTCGATAAATTAGTAAACTGTCCCCGGAATTCCGAATACTGAGAAGGGACACTGAACGGGAAATGTAGTTATATCATTGGCAGCTATAGAGTTAAGTATCTAGATATGGCAATTTTTCGGAGGCCGGGCGTTTCGGCCATTGCATGTTAGGTTAAAAAAGGAGAAAACTGCGTGTCAATCGAGTCACTCAGGAATCGGGTATCTCAACTGCAGAAGGAAAAATCTCGATTGGAAACCTCATTATCACGAGAGCTAGGAAATGCACGAAAAAAACGGGCGGAAATAAACCAAGTCAGCAGGTCGATTACGCGAAATACGTCTTTGTCAATATTGCAATCGAAGCAGCGGCAGATTGAGGGCAAAGAAAGGCAACTATCTGGTTACCAGAAAAAGGTTGCTGATCTCACAAACAAAATCGCAAGTAAAGATGCTGAAATACTGCGCAAGTTAAACGAGCTTGAAAAATCTGAAGCGCAAGCTCAAAGAAAAAGGGAGCAGGAACAGAAGCGCAGAAGAGATACAGAGCTCAGACACTCTCGTGACGTAACCAGGGAGCTTGAGCGGCAATCTCGCCTTCATAGCCGCCTGTCAACTTCACCTATCATCGTAAAATTCGAAGACCTTCCCAACAAAATCACAGTTTTGTTTATAGCGTCTAATCCTGGCGATCAGACACAATTAAGGTTAGATGAAGAAATTCGAGAAATACAGAAAAAAATAAGAGAGTCTGATTTCAGAGAGTCTATCGTTCTTAAGTCTGTTTGGGCTGCACGTCCCACAGATTTATTGCAGGCAATCAATGAGCACAAGCCAACCATCGTTCATTTTAGTGGGCATGGATCCGATAAAGATGAACTTGTGTTACAAGACGATAGTGGAAGTTCTCAGGTGGTGAGTAAAGAGACTCTTGTAGAGCTATTCAAAGTCGTGTCAAGCGGAATCCAGTTGATAGTTTTCAACACCTGTTTTTCTGGAAACCAAGCAAATGATGTTACTACTCATGTATCTGCCGCAATAGGCATGGGGAACTCGATTGGTGATGAAGCTGCAAGAGTTTTTGCTGCTCAGCTTTATTCAGCTATAGGTTTCGGGAAGAGTGTTGGAGAGGCCTTTGGTCAAGCGAAGGTTGCACTCATGCTTCAGAGTATCCTTGAAGAAGATACCCCGCAACTTTATGTTTCCCAAGAGCTTAACGAAAACGAACTCGTACTGGTTCAGCCATCATGAACCGTACAATAGACTACACAAGGCTGCCAAACTCACCGCTGCGCTCCGAGTTTGCTGCCTGTGAGACCTGGCGTTAAATTCAGTAATAGGAGGTTGAAGTGAAAATAAATATGGCACATCTAAGAGAGCGTTCTACATCAGGTGGCTGGATTAACTTTGCTGTTTTTGATGCAAAATCCACCAATGGTGATAATGACGGCCTGTTAATCCAGCTAACACAAGCAGCCCGTGCAAATGGGTTGCAGGTTGACCAATCAGCTATCGCATACAAATCAGGCGGGAAAATCCAGTTTTATGGAGACAAAAATTTGGTCTCATATTTGTCTAAGGGATGGATTCCTCAATGGACACATACTCTTGATGTATAAACCGAACGAACAAGTGGGGTCAGCAGCGGCTTGGCAATGCCTCACACTCTAGCGTAAGAAAAGGTGACAGATTTATTTATTGCCGATCTGGGGACAGTATACCTAACTCGTAACTAAGTGTGCTTGATGAGCAATTACGTATACTGTCACCGGAACTGCGCGCCTACCGATTGATGCAATCCCGCGGTATGCAGGGACTTTAACGACTCTTGAGCTGCATACCGAGGCTGCACATTTTCTGTAGGATGTTTAGCAATGTTACGGCGTGTACTCCGTGCCATTGCACTTCGGGCATGGCGGTAAGGTATCAGTATTATCATCCAGAATGACAACCTGACCGCACTTCTTGCAGGTATAGGCACCTTTGCCGGGTTTTTCTCCAGTTGATGACATCGTTGGTTACTCACTTGTCGTGCCGCCAATTCAGTAGCGTGCTGTTGGCGACTTCAGCACTTTCCATGAAAACAGCTCATGGGTATGACACTTTATTATACTTAACCGTTCTCCGCTGAATTCCCCTCCAACTGGCTGACGGTAAGCATTGGCAACATGACTGCGGGCAGTCGGTGGCGCATGCACAGGCTCTGTGCGTATTCCCGCCAATAAGGCCAGATGTGGTAAGGAGCGTTTATCTTGGCGAATTCGTTGAGACAATCCTCCTGAGGCTTATCACCAGTAATCCGGTAGACGGCGACAAAAAGAGCTGATACCTCTGCAACAATCCGTGCCTCCCTGTCTTCTTGATCATGTTGCGCAAGAATATGCCGTAGTCCGGCTTCGACATAGACCTTTAATAGATTCCCGCTATCTCCGGTAATCTCTTCGCGCTGCTTCGCTTGAATACGGTATTCAACATCGAGCTTCTGACCGGGAGCAGTGGGATCGAAGTCGTCATCAAGCTGAACGCTGGTACTGCGTAGATATACATCTGCAATTGTGCAGGCCTTGATAGCCTGCTCCAGGGCTTTTTTATCCATTGGCGGAGCTCAACGGCGTCCATTCATTAGCTGCTGGTACGGTCTGCGAAAAATTGGGGCCCCCGGCGACGGCTGATGCCCCCCCAAGGGGATGCCAGGTGGCACTCTCATCCCGATCCTTCAGTCTTACGCTGACGCTGCATCCGAGGGCATCTGCCATGTCAGAAAGAGTGCGCAGAGTCATGTTACGACTTCCGCTCAAGAGCTGACTGATGTTGGCTCGGCTGGTATGGAGCGCACCGGCAAGCTCTTTGCGGCTGACACCTTTTGCTTCAAGGGCTGCCCAAATCTGTTCGGTAACGTCGAGAATCAGCCCCTCCTGGAGGTAGGCTCGGCGCTCTGCGATGCTCATCTGTTCTACGGGGGTAAAAAATTCCATCGTGCTCACCTCCTGCCGTTTCGATTATCTCGGGCCTTGGCATGATCGGCCGGGTCCATCTTGTCGCGTTTTTTGTGGACGAAATGACTAATCACAAACACTCCCCTGCGGTGTGGATCGTAGTAACCATAGGCTCTGAGACCGCAACGTGCCTTGATTGCCCAGATTCCGTCCCCTTCGTCCCTGATTTGCTTGGGCGACTGTAGCCGCCCCATGTCAGCCAGGCGCTCGACCAGCCTGCGGAGCTGCATCTGACATGCGGTATCACTGGAAACCAACACTTGTGGCCACGTCTCCCTGGCATCATCCGTCAAGTCGATACGGAGCGTTCGTCCTGAATAGGGGCGCATTAGATTAACATATATGTTAACAATGGCAAGTTTTCAATGGTATCTTGCTTATAAATCGGCCCGAGCATCAATATACATCTAATTAATATGGTTATTATTGGGTGTTTTTTTCTTTATTTTTGTACTCGGTTGGGGCTGTTTCCCTTATCTCATACTTTTCGCTAAAACGGTTTGCCTGCTCGTCCTCTTGTCTGATCGCCACTTCCAGCTCTTCGGGCAGCAGCAGATCCTTGGTGATGTAGAGGTTGGCTTTGTACAGATGGCAGCGGCCCGGTTCGTCCGGCGAACGGTCGATAAACTCCGATAAATCCTTGCCCTTGGCGATAAGGTCGTAGGAGATTTTGTTCTGGATGTTTTTGTGTACGACAAAGGAACGCTCAAGGCCAAGCAGCTTTAGCTTGGTCAGGCCCTGTTTCTTCAGTGCCCGAAGTTCGGCAAGTTCATCCGAATTCATAGGTTTTCCTTTTGCAACGCTAATCCCGCCCTGGCGAGTATTCACCAGGCAAAATAGCTTGGTTGTAAGTTCCCGGATTGTCTCAAGTAATTGCTGAGGCGGGCAAGGTTTCTCTTTGAAGTCATCCATGCCGGCTTCAATACAGGTTGGCGCCATGGCGGTATCATTAGAAAAACCGAGGATGGGGAAATAAGGTACGTATCGGCGGATCTGTCGCGTGGCTGCGATCCCGTCAACCAGGGGCATGGAGACATCCATGATTCCCAAGTCATAACCGCCATCCTTCTTTCTGGCCAACTCCACCGCCTCTTTGCCATTGGTGGCGAGGTCCCAACTGAATCCCCAGGCATTCATGCAGTAACGGAACATTGTCTGCACAACAGGGGAATCTTCGGCAATCAGAATGTTAATAACGCTCACCTCCCTGGCACCGTCAATTAACTTATTATTTATACGTATATAACATAATAACTAGCTATTGTTGTGAGTCAAGCATACAGGTGTGGTAGTAAGCCACCTCAAGAGGCGGACTCCAGTGGAGCACAACTCTTGAGTTGTCTACGTAAAATCCGAACGTCAGCCACGTCGAGCCGTGGACTCCAAAACCCCAAACCGAAGCCTCACTGGAGTACAACTCTTGAGTGAGAGTTCGGGGTCAGAGTAACAACTCCTGCGTAGTCGGAGTTCGGGGTCAGAGTAACAACTCCTGCGTAGTCGGAGTTCGGGGTCAGAGTCTGAGGGATCCCCACGAATTTACCATGCATCGCCGTGCTCCCTCATCTAAGAAACCAATTTATCATAGGCTATTGTCAGTTGCGCGTCAGACACAGTGATGCGTGTATCACTGGATACCCTCAATCCAAGAAATAGTACAGACAGTACACGGCGTCTTTTCTCGGTGTTGGCCTGGTAGTGTCTCGCTTCACCGCTCATTATCACGACTGTACCCAAGAGCCATAAAACCAATGTCACCAGCATGCCGATGAGCATCAAAATCTCTAATCGCTGCTGAACACGTGTGAGATTGAGTTCCAAACCGGTACCATAACGATAACTCTTAATGGCCCGAAAGGCTTCCTCGATCTGCATCCGGGCGGAATAGATTTTGACAACCCGTTTGGCCAGCTTTGAAGTGACTGGCAGTGATGTCGCCAACAACCAGGGCTCCTTTTCACGCTCGGAGTGCACTTCGCTGTGCTTGCAGTAGGTGCGTTCTCCGGCTCGGTTGAGTCTGTGTCGCCCTTTCGGTTTGCCTTTATAGATTACTAAATGGTTGTTGAGAGGATTGCTTCGAGTTATCTCACGGCAACCTATGTGTTTGGGCCTGGATGTGGCCATGGGATAGAGGTTTTTAATGTAATCCCAGTCACAGGCCTCGTTTACGCGCAGCATCGTCCGCCCTCGGATCCGACCAACATAGTCCCAACCCAGGTTTAGGATCAGCTTGAACCATGGAACTTTGAATCCGCCGTCGGTGACAACAATGGGCCGACAGTTAGAAGGAAGCATAGCCTTAAGTTTTTTCATGAAGGACTTGTGCGTGGCTGGCTTCTCTTTGGTTTTAATCGAATGCACTTCTTCGTAGAGCGTATGAGATCGCCCCTCAAGCGCCACGGCCGCCCGGATGAGAAAGTGTCGTTTGTGGGGATCCAGATCCGACCAGTCGACCAGGATAAGCGGCCTTTGAATGTTACCCACCATGAGAATCGCCATCGTGTGGTAGATACCTTCACGTTCGGTCCACAGGTGATGGTTTGATAGCAGACGGTCGGCCCGTTTAATACAGTGCTTTTCTTTAGCGGCGCTGTTAATGGAACGGCCTATGCCGGTGACGCTAAGGCGCTGGCTATCAATCGAGGCCAGCAGACACTCATGCAGTGCATTAAGGCGCCCATTATGAATCCAGGGGAGAGTATTGAAGAGTATTTTCTGCGATACTTTACGGGCATGCATGGTGATGATCTCTATTGTGTTGTGGTGACCAAATGAGATCACATATTCACCATGCATGCATTCAATTATCTTTATTTATCCATTCAAGCAATTGATCTGACTGGATATTTCATGGGGATTCCTCAGGGTCAGAGTAACAACTCCTGCGTAGTGGAGATCGGGTCAGTTTCAACATTCAAACATTGTTGTAATGTTGAAACTGGCCCCGTGTCCTATTGCATCAGCTTTTTCAATCTTTCCTTGGCTTTCTCTCCGGGATAATGGGTGATTCCCAGGAGAATTTCAGCCAACGCCCTCTCATCCGTGTCGGTGGATTCATTGTCGACATAGTCCTGCAGTTTGGCCTTGTAGTCCGCAGAAACGCTGTGCTCCATGCCATGAATGGCCATGGCAATCGTTCGCACAGCGTCGCTGTTTTGCGCATCGTCGGCAATCGCCTGGAGTTTTTCCTTTTCTCTCGCATTGGGGTAGTGGTTGAGCTCCAGCAGGACCTTCGCCATGGCATGGACCGGTTTGTCAGTGTCGCCTGCCGCTGAGGCCAGGGGAGCCAACAGGCCGAGGACGACCATCGCGATATATCGGCTAAATAGTGGGGTTTTCATCGGCCGACCTCCTGAGTAGAGGGTGAAGATAACGGTGACGTAGAATCGCTTTTGTGTAGCTCTGGAATGATCACTCTAGAACAAAATACGGAGAAAACAACCGGCGGCAACCAGCATGGGGAGTTACACCCATGAGAGTCGATCCGTAGCCAACGCCCATACCCTTATGGCACCATTCAACCAACAACAAAGACGCCCGTCAGCGGAGGACTGAATCACTGCGCAGACTCCCTTGAAAATTCGTCGAGTTCGTTATCAGAGCACCAACTCCTGCGTAGTAAGGCATAGGCCACATTGCTGCCTGGCTACGTGGAAATACCGGGCGGCGGAATGAAGCCATGTGGGCAGATGTGATTTAGATGCCGTGCATTCGATCCGCTGTGGTGTGACCTTGAGATTAATAGTGCACGCCCGATCTTAAACTTTGAGCGCCAGGAGAAGAGACATTGAAGATATTTTTCACATCGCTTCTATTCTTTTTCGCCTATATTGCCTTCGCACAGGCGGATCAATTACCCGCTCATGAGGAATTCAGTTGGAAGTACGCCGAGTTCGTGCATGTTTTCCGCGGAAAGAACTGGGATGCTGTTTGCGGTTTCGTGACCAGCACGACCAAAGCCGGATTCGGACCAAATGAAGAAGGCTGCGACGGCGTCAGGGTGGTGTACGGCATGGAAGGGCAGTGCTGGGATGAGATGATGTTCGCTTTGCACCAAGGCTGTAAAATCAAGTCGTCAGGAAACAGCATAAACTGCGCGGCTCCACCGCAGTGGAGCGACGAGGACATTGTTTACCTTGGTGCTCGGGCGAGTTTTACCTACAGTCCTGAAACTGGTGAGTTCACCGCTACGCACCTTATTTGCGGCGGTGATTAACGGGATTTTGCTGCATTAGGGACGTAACAACTATGACGAACAATGAACTTACGGCACTGGCTCTGAAACTGTTTGCGATCTACTTACTGGTTGAGATGCTTTTAGCCATTCCCACCTTGATCGTCACTTTAGGTAGTGCAAAGGACACCCTGGGCACGGGCCTGTCTGAATTATGGATTTGGGTCGGCGTGGTTGCAGCTGTCTTAATCGGCCTATCTACCGCCCTTTTACTCTGGAATGTCGCAAATAGGGCTCTTTTCAAGGTTACCAACGGTACAGGAGGAGGCGGTTTTCCCGCTATAGAGACTGCTGTCTTTGCTGCTCTCGGTATTTTCCTGATTATAGAGGGACTGATAAGCTTTTTGTATGTAAGCGCCGGGGCATACGTTCAGTATGTCAGTGTTGAACCGGGCGGGGTTAGGCTCCAGGCAGCCGTTCTCATGGTTGCCCATTTCACGCAGTGCTTGATTGGCGTTTCTTTGATTCTTCGCACTGATGGATGGCTCTCATTTCTTTATCGAATTCGTAATGCGGGATTATCAAAATAATATGCATGGTCAGATAAAACTTCATAAATTAAAGGGGCCGTAGCCGTTTATTTGTTGCGAGATCAAGAACCGTAGTACATAGGGCGCCCCACGGGCGCCGTCAAATCGATACATATGCAGGCTATCGGCGGGCTCGGCCCGCCCTATACCCCCTGAAGGAGCGGCTTCCAGCTGCGAACAATAATCGCGGCAGGGGCACAGCGTCGCTTCAGTTGCTGCGCCACACCAGCAGGCGGTTGTTGGCGGGCATGGCGAAGTCGCGGTACAAGGTCATGCCGGTGCGTGCGGCCAGTTCGCGCAGCGCCTCGATATCACGGATACCGCTTTGCGGGTCGCGGCTTTTCAGCCACTGGTCGAAGCGGGCGTTGCCTTCGGTGGTGAAGCGGCCGCTGTAGCGAAACGGGCCGTAGAGCAGGAACAGGCCCTGCGGTTTCAGCACCCGACCGACGCCGGCGAACATCGCCTCCACGCCGTCCCATCCCATGATATGGGCGGTATTGGCGCTGAATACCGCGTCTACCGAGCTCTCGGCCAGCGGCCACTCGGCCTGCAGCACGTCCAGCTCCAGCGGCGGCAGGGCATTTTCCACTGCCTCATCCTGCAGCCACTGGCGGATGCCGGGGTGGTTCTCCCCGCGGTCCGAGGTTTGCCACTGCAACTGGGGAAAGGCCGGGGCCAGGTAGACCGCGTGCTGGCCGGTGCCGCTGCCTATTTCCAGCAGCTGCCGCCGCCCGGCGATAAGCTGGCGCAGCACGGTGAGGATGGGGCGGCGGTTTTCGATGCACGATTCGGCAAAGGGTTTCACCTTTTACTCCATACAGGTTAGGGTTGTCTTTATATGTTGGTTTAGTTGACGTATGTCAATGCCAGTTAATTAGCAGTTGCTAATATATTGCCACGCGAACAACAGAACGGACTAACCGATGCCTCGCAGACTTTTGCTTATCATCAGCGCCCTGCTGCTCAGCACCTCGCTGCAGGCGGCCCCCGACGGCGCCCGCCTGTATGAGCGCCACTGCTCCGCCTGCCACGGTCTCGACGGCGAAGGCGGGGTGGGTGTGCCGCTGGCCTTGCCCAGCTTTCAGCGTGCGGTGGAGGATGAGTTTCTCTTCAGCACCATCCGCCATGGTCGTCCCGGCCGGGTAATGCCCGCCTTTGTCAGCCTGAGCGATGCCCAGGTGCAGGCCATCGTCGACCACATTCGCAGCTGGGCGCCGGAGCCTTCGCAGCAGCCCACCCGCACAGTACAAAAGCCGCCCCACGGCAACCCCTCCCGCGGCAAGGCGCTGTTCGCGCAGCACTGCGCCCAGTGTCACGGCGCCAACGGTGAAGGCGGACACGGCACCGGGGTGACCTTCTCGCGGCCGCGCGACCTGCCGGTGATGGCGCCGGCGCTGAACAACCCCGGCTTTCTCGCCGCCGCCGATGACCACATGATCAAGCGCACCCTGATGGAGGGGCGCGAGGGCACGCCGATGGTCTCGTTCCTCGAGGCCGGGCTCAACGAGCAGCAGATCGACGATATCGTCAGCTATGTGCGCAGCTTTGAGGAGGCGCCGCTGCACTGGCAGTATGACCGCGACGAGGCGCCGACCATCACCATGGAGTCGAGCTACGACCTGCAGACCACGGTGGAAAACATCGAGCGCGCCGCGGTGGGCAAGAACTTCCGCATTATCCGCATCCAGCGGCTGGAGGATGGCCTGTTCGAGGAGGAGGAGCAGAACGAAAAGCAGGTGATCGTCTACTTCTGCAACTTCAACTTCATCAACGAGGCGCTGAGCCTCGACCCGCGGGTCGGGCTGTTCATGCCCTGTCGCATCACGGCGGTGGAGAAGGCGGACGGCACGGTGGAGCTGATGGCGATCAACCCGCGCTACATGAGCCGCCTGTTCAACAACGCCGAACTGGATGAGGCCTGCACCCGGATGTACAACCTCTACGAATCGATTATCGAGGAGGCCACACTGTGATAAGACCCCTGCGCCTTCTTTCCGCGCTGTTACTGGCGCTGTTCCTCAACCCCCTGGTGGCGGGCGAGGAGAGCCTGCTGATGATGCGCTCCAGCCAGTCCTTCCCCGAGACCATGCTGGCGGTGCAGAAGACGCTGAAGGAGTACGGCTACACCGTCTCCCGCGTGCAGCGGGTGGATATCGGCCTCACCGCCAGCGGTTTCGAGACCGACCGTTACCGCATCGTCTTCTTCGGCAAACCCGAGGAGATCCGTCACCTGAGCGGCGAACACCCCGAGCTCATCCCCTACCTGCCGCTGAAGATGACCATCTTCGCCGAACAGGATGAAACCCTGCTGGTGGCGCTCGACCCGACCGCACTGGACGGCATCATCGATGAGGAGGCCTTTTCCCAGCTGACGCAGCGCTGGAAGAACGACATCATCGCCATTATGGATGAGTTGCGCGAATACTGAGGACGCCTCGACGCACACGCCGTTCCGCTACGCGCCATGACGTGGTATATAATGATTCCCTGATGGAGTTGTTTTTTACCACGCGCGGCAAGGTTCGGCGCGCAATCAGGGGTTGAGCCCAATGGATAAACACTGGCTGCAAATCAAGGGTGACCCTTCGGTGCGCCGCTTTTTGTTCGAGCAGCAACGGGAGGTTAGCCTGTTCGATCAGCGCATCGACGAGCTGATGGCGGTGGTGGAGAATTTTCTCACCCTGCGCGGCGTGTTCCATGCCAAGATCCACTTCTCCAGCACCCAGCTAACGTGCTGGTTCTACCACGACCCCTACCGCTATCGGGTATTCGTCGGCGAGGAGATCTTCGCCCCCGGCTTCCTGGAGCAGTTCGCCCCGGCGGTGTTCGCCGAGCGACCCCACATCCCGCCCGATGAGGTCGGCACCATCCTGCAGGAGTTCACGCGCATGCGCCTGACCGACGAGACGGTCTACCTGCGCAACGCCTCGCTCAACCTGATCAACGGCCTCATCGGCATGACCTTCTCCTGCGACGGCAGCCACTACATCCCCTACGAGGAGTTCCACCAGAGCCTCGCCAACCTCTGATCGGGCGGCACTCAGCCGGCAAACTGCGGCTGCACCATCCCGCTTAACAGCGCCACGGCGTAGATCACCGTCAGGCCGATGATGAGGTAACCGACCATCGGCACCACCTTGATCAGCATGGTGAAGGCGCGCGGTGCGGTATGCGAGGTGAAGCGCTTGCGCACGCTGCGCGGGTAGATAAAGGCAAAGTAGATCCCTACCGCCAGGTTGATCAGGATAGAGAGGATGTCGCCGCTGCTCATAGAGTTTCCGTCGGGGGGTTGGTTGCTAAAGGTCTGCGACCGCGGCCCTGAGTATACGATCCAGCCGCAGCCTGAGGGTAGTGCCGTCCTGCCGTGCGGCGATCAGGTACTCGCGTTTATCGGCGGTCTCGAGGTCCTGCGGCGTCACGTGGTCGATGTGGTCACCGCCCTGCTCGTCCTGCCAGTGCAGGCGCATCGGGCGGCGGTGCATGATCGCCAGTTCGTACTCCGAATAGAGGCCACAATCGATCGGGGTGTACTTCTCGTCATCGCTCATCGCTATTACTCCTCCGGCATAAAGAGCTGCAGCAGCTCATTGAGGTAGTTGTGTCCGCGCTCGGTGGGCAGCACCCGCTGCAGCTGCCACTGCAGCAGACCCTTGCGCTCGGCCTCGCGCAGCGCCCTCTCCACCACACTGATCGGCATCCCGGTGTGGGCCTGGAACTGCTCACTGGCAAAGCCCTCGCGCAGGCGCAGTGCGTTCATCATGAACTCCAACGCCAGATCCCCGCGGCTGAGCGTGCGCCGCCCGGCCACCACGTCCGCGC
>OBLN01000371.1_pt1 | contig 16559 bp, 12 predicted proteins | sample 1519301 | NCBI WGS metagenome assembly OBLN01 (sample SAMEA2452533, study PRJEB22499) | sediment metagenome | reverse complement strand
ACTACGGCGCCGAGTTTCTGGTGGAGGGCAGTTCGCGTTTCGCCATATCCTTCGGTGTTCGTCCTCTCATTATCGGCATGACCGTCGTTGCTCTGGCGACCAGCATGCCCGAAATGATGGTCTCGCTGCTGGCGGCAGTCAAAGGGTCGTCCGATCTGGCAGCCGGTAACATTATCGGTTCGAATATTGCCAACGTGGGGCTGATACTCGGTGTCGCTGCCGTTTTTCAACCGGTATTCGTCACCCGCAAGACGGTGCTTTGTGAAATCCCCATTATGGTTGGTGCCTCGGTGCTCCTGTGGCTTTGTGCCCTGGATGGTGTGCTTTCCGCAGGGGACGGCCTGCTGATGGTCGCCTCTCTGGGGGCTTTTCTGCTGTACTGTTTAAAAAACGCCACAAATGAAGAGGGGGAGGCAGAGCTTCCGGAGGGGATGGTGCGCAGGGAAAAAGGGCATCGCAAGAAGGATATGTTCTACATCCTTCTCGGTATCGTCGGTTTGGCGGCCGGCGCCGAATTGATGGTGCGTTCCGGGGTTTTTATCGGACGTTCTCTCGGTATTTCCGAGATGGTCATTGGCCTCTCGGTTATCGCTCTGGGAACCAGCCTTCCCGAACTGGCTGCTTCTTCGGTCAGTGCCTGGCGCGGGGAATCGGACCTGGGTGTCGGTAACGTTATTGGCAGCAATATTTTCAATATCTTCTTTGTCCTGGGGGTCTGCGCCCTGATCAGACCCTTGCCTATCCAGGCGGCGGTGCTACGCTTTGAGCTGCCCGTCATGATCCTGTTCAGTATGGCCTTGATCCCTCTCATGTACCGGGGACTTGTCCTGGGGCGCCGGGAAGGGATTTTTCTTTTGGCGGCCTATCTGCTGTTTGTCTGGAGACTATTCTGGTGACGAAACGCTCTGTTCTATGTTTGCTCAGTGGCATCGTCTGGCTTTTGACTGTCTCTGCCCCTCTGGCGGCAGAGCTTGCCACGGACGAAGCCGTTCTATCCCCTGCGGCGGCCATCGAGGCCCTTTTAGGGGAAGACTACATCTATGATGTCTCGTTTCTCTGGTTTGACCAACTGGCGGAAGGCCGGATCCGACTGGAGCGGGCAGAGTCGCCTCATACCTACCGCGCCATGCTCGAAGCTAAGACCCTTGGGGTGGCGGCCTGGCTGACGGGAGACCGGGTGCAGCGCTATGTGTCGGTGATGCAGGCGACCGACGATGGGCGCTTGCATTCGCAGGTGTATGAATCGCACATTCTCAAAAAGAAAAAGGGCAAAATAAACAATCGGATAAAGCGTTATACCTTCGATAGCGAAAACCGCACCATTCTCTACCAGAAATTCAACGGCGACAAGAAGGTGAGCGAAGAGGTTATCGCCTGGACCCATGAGGAATGGCCCGACGATTTTCTGACGGCTTTCTATAATTTCCGCTTGGGAAACAGTGGTCCCCTGGTGCCGGGGGCGCGCTATCGCATACCCACCTTCAAAAAAGAGGGCCCGACTGACATCCTGATTGAAATTCTTTCTGAAAAGGCCAGGCCCTCGAAGGCCTTTTTTCCGGCAGGTGGGCATCTGGTCAAGGTGATACTTGATCCGGATGTCTTTGAAACGGCCGGCGGCGATGTCTTTATGTGGATGGATGCCAGCGGCAGGCCGGTTAAAGGGCTTGTCGAAAAGGTTATCGGGCTGGGAGACGTCAAAGGAACCATGCGTCAATAAAATTCAGAGTGTCCAGTTTGGAAGGAAATTCATGGCATGAGTAAAGAAACCGTTTATGTGATAGGGCATAAAAATCCAGATACCGACTCCGTCTGCAGTGCCATGGCCTATGCCCGTCTCAAACAGCTGCAGGGGGTGCCGCAGGTGCAGGCGGCGAGGGCCGGTGACTTGAACCGTCAAACCGAATTCGTGCTGGATGAACTGGCGCTACCAAGGCCTCAACTCCTCATGGATGTCTATCCCAGGGTCAAGGATGTGGTCGGTGAACACGTGGTCACCATTTCGGGTAATGCGCCCCTGTCACGGGCCCTGGAACTCTTTCACCTGCATAACATCCGCCTGTTGCCGGTGATCGACGACGATCGGCAGCCGCTGGGACTGCTGTTTTTGAAAAAAGTGTCCGAGCGGTTTCTGATCCCGCGGCAGGAGAGCGAGATCCGTCGGGTTATTGCCTCGGTAGACTCCATTCGCCAGTGTCTCAAGGCCAGCATTCTCTGTCAGGCCGAGGGGGCTGGTGACAAAGTGGAGGAACTCAACCTCTATGTCGGCGCTATGGCCTCTGCCACCTTCCGGGAGCGTGTTAAGGGATGCAACCCGCGCGACATGGTTCTGGTGACGGGAGACCGCGAGAATATTCAGAGACAGGCGGTCGAAATGGGGGTGCGCCTCCTCATTGTCACCGCCAGTCTGCCGGTGTCGCCGGATATGCTCAAGCTGGCCCGGGAAAAAGGGGTCACGATTCTCTCAACGCCCTTTGATACGGCGACCAGTGCCTGGCTGACCCGGCTGTCCACTCCCGTCCGTGAACTGGTGACGTCCGATCACCAAAGTGTCGGCCTGCAGGATCGTCTGGATGATTTGCGCCTGAAGCTGTTGCACTCCAAAGACCCTGGCGTCGTGGTTCTTGATGGCGAGGGCAGGGTGGCGGCGGTGGCCACCAAAAGCAATCTGCTGTCCCCATCCCAGGCCAAGCTCATCTTGGTGGACCACAATGAACTGTCCCAGGCTGTGGCCGGGGCCGATAAGGTCGAAATTATGGAGGTCATCGATCACCATCGCCTGGGGAATTTTCATACCGATCATCCGATCCGTTTTATTAATCAGCCGCTGGGCAGCACCTGTTCCCTGGTGGCTACCCTCTATCGGCAGGCGGGGAGAGAGCCGGAAAGGGCTATTGCCGGTCTGATGCTGGCCGGTCTGCTTTCCGATACGGTCATACTCAAATCCCCTACGACCACTGACACTGACCGGGAAATTGCTACCTGGCTTGGCCAACTTGCCGGTCTCGATCCTTATGAGTTCGGACGTCGCATTTTCAGCGCCGGCAGTGCGCTGGCGGCTCATCCTTCCGTCAGACATCTGATCCTTGCCGATTTCAAGGAATACAAGGCCGATGAACGTGTTTTTGGCCTGGGCCAGGTGGAGGTTGTCAGTTTCCACGAATTTCACTCCTTGAAAGAGCAGATCACCAAAGAGTTGGCTGCGCTGAAAAAAGAACGCAAGCTCGACACCGTCGGCTTGCTCGTTACCGATATCGTTCAGGAGACCAGCCTTCTGCTGGCCCAGGGGGGTAAAGAACTGCCCTACGTGATCGGTTATCCGCAGGTAGAGGAAAACCTTTTTGAACTCAAAGGGGTTCTCTCCCGCAAAAAACAGCTGGTTCCCCACCTTCTTAAAGTCCTTAAAGGCTGAGCTTTGCCGTCGACCTGATTTTCCTGTGGCCGGGGCTTATCCCGGCCTTTTTTCTATCTGGTCTTTCTGGACAAAATTTGACCAGCCTCTGCGGAAATTCGCGCAAAAACCCTTATGTCCCATTCTGCTGATTTTGGAATAACGCTGCGTAAGTCAAGGCTTTCGGCGCTTTAAGTCCCTGGGCCCGTTGGCAGGACGCCCTTGGCATAAAGTGTGAAGATGGACCCCGTGCGTGCCTTGCTTTGTACAACAGTCGGCGCGTTGATGGTCGGGACTCTATCTGGAAAAGGGTGTGCTATGCCTGTGTTGCTGCGGTTTATCGTTATTCTGGTGTTGGTAGGGCAGGCCTGGGGTGCTGCTGCCGAATCTTTGACCTGCGGTCATCTTTACGACAGTGTGACCGGCAAGCCGATCGAAAATGCCGTGGTCAGCAGTGGCCCGCGTCTGGTGCGCACCGATGCCAACGGACATTTCGTTATCGCCGCTTCGTCGGAAGGATTTCAGGCCAGGGCTCCTGGCTATCGGGTTCATTCCTTCACCGCTGACCAGGGGCATGACATCCTTATGGAGCCTTTTTCGGCCAAGGCCCTGTATCTCTCCCATTACGGTATCGCTGAGCCTATCCTGCGGAATCCCGCTTTGCAAATGATCGAAAATACAGAACTCAACGCGCTGGTGATTGACCTCAAAGGGGATCGCGGACAAGTCGCCTTTAAGGTGGATCATCCCATGGCCTCTGAAATTGGTGCTCAGAAAATTCTGACCGTCAAGGATGGCAAGCGTTTGTTGGCGTCACTGAAAGCTAAAGATGTCTATACCATTGCCCGTATCGTGGTATTCAAAGATGATTTACTGGCCAAAGCCCGGCCTGACCTGGCGATTCGCACTGAAGGAGGAGACATTTGGCGGGATGGCGAGGGCATGGCCTGGGTGGACCCTTTTTTTCGCGAGGTCTGGGAATATAATATTTCCCTGGCTGAACAGGCGGCCCGGATGGGCTTTGACGAAATTCAGTTTGATTACGTACGGTTCCCAGACCGACGTGGCCTGCAATTCGCCAGGGAAAACCAGGAGGAAAACCGGGTTGGCGCCATTTCCGGCTTTCTCGCCAGGGCGCGCCAGCGTCTGGAAGCCTATCCGGTTTTTCTATCGGCCGATATCTTCGGGTATGTCTGCTGGAGCGAAAAAGACGTTGAAATCGGCCAGCGACTCGAAGATTTATCCGTCCATCTCGACTATATCTCCCCCATGTTATATCCCTCCGGGTTTGGTCATGGGGTAGGCATGTATCGCAATCCCGTCAAACACCCTTATGAAATCATCTCCTTGTCCCTCAACAGGGCGCAGCAAAGGACAGGACTTCCCGGCGCGCGCTTTCGTCCCTGGCTCCAGGCGTTCAGGGATTATGCCTTTGATCGCCGCTCTTTCGGAGAACATGAAATCCGGGCGCAGATTGAGGCATCCGACGATTTCGGCAGCAGCGGCTGGATGCTCTGGAATGCCCGTAACGTGTACAGCCAAGCTGGATTGTTGAAAAAGTCTTATGAGGCTTACGCCGACCAGGTCATGGAATCGGCACCGGCTCATCCGAAGCTTTAGCGAGCCGGGTTGGTTGGGCGGCGCCGCAGTACGGTCGATTTTAGCCTGAGCGCGGGAACAAAAAAACCCCGTGAAGGAGGGGAATCACGGGGTAAAACCCTGACGTCGTCTCAACGCCAGGGCAGCATTGATCAATCATACCTGGATAAAACAAAAAATCAACGGTAAATTAACCTGTTGTGGAACTGCCAGGGGCCGTTTGCACGGTTCTCCCTTGGGGAAATAATTTTTTTTTACCCATAAAGGAGTATACTTCCGGGTGCATCTTCGCCTGTCCGTCTGGACGCCACCATAACCTGCCCAGGAGTGATACCTTATGCGGATTTTCAGGCAGCCATCCCGCTTTATCCTGCTGACCTTTCTCCTCATCTTCGCCTGCTCTCCCAGTTCTTGGGCCTCAGAAAAAAGCGCAGGGAAAAACCTCTATCTGGAACTGGATTTTGATTTCACCAGTGGCGATTACGGATCGGATACGACCACCGATTCCACTGTCTATACCCTACTTTTAGGGGCCTATCTGGGTGATCGCTGGGATGTCCAGATTTCAGCGCCTTATATCTACCAGAATAATTCTTATGTGACCACGTCGGGAAGTATTCACTACGGTTCCCGTATGACGGGATCGCCTCAGGTCAGTCCTCTGGCCAATGGTGACGGGGTAGGTGGTACTGGCGGTGACGGAACCAGCGGGATGGGTGGTACTGGCGGTGACGGAACCGGCGGGATGGATCCAACGACCACCACGACAACAACAGACGTGAGAGAATCACAATCGGGGTTAGGTGATATGACTTTGACCCTGGGGTATATTTTGCTCTTTGAGGGGCGGGCTTCACCTCAGGTCAGAGCTTACGCTGAAGGCCAGTTGCCAACGGGTGACGAGGACAAGGGGCTTGGTACTGGTGGTTACGGCGTCGAAGGTGGTCTTGAACTATTCAAATGGACGGGGCCATTTTCTTTATTGGGAAAGGGGGCCTATACCTGGCAGGAAGATCCGTCGGACTTGGGCCTGAAAAATTATTGGAGTTATGAAGTTGGTTTGGGATACGCGCTGACGGATCGCCTGCGCCCTGGTCTTTCTCTCTGGGGAGCCACAGAGCCTGCAGAAGGTGTCGGGAATCTTCTTGAAGGAAAAGTCCAATTGCATTATCGCACCGGAGAGACTTCGGCCATAGGTGCCTATGTCATGAAGGGGCTGGCTACGGCCAGTCCGGATTCAGGCGTCGGTGTTTTTATCTTTTGGAATTTTTAGCATGAAGAAAGTTCGGTCAGCAGCGCGGGGAGCTCACGGATGTGACCAAGGACTTTGAGGGCTCGTCTGAAATCACCTCCTGAGGTCAGGCGATTGGGGATGACACAGCAGCGTAATCCCGCGCGAGTGGCAGCGAGAAGCCCCCGCGGCGAATCTTCGACAACGAGGCATTCATCCGCCTTAAGTCCCATGAGCGCCAGGGCTTTCAGGTAGGCTTCGGGATGGGGTTTGGGGTGATGGTAGTCCTCCCGGACCAGGGTGAATTCGAAAAAGGGAAGTAATCCCGTCTGCCGGTGAATAATCTGAAAGTGAGGCTGACGGCATCCTGTCACGACCACCATGCGAAAGGCGTCTTTCAGTTTCTGGAGCGTCTCATGCACACCCTCCATAGCCGTCAGACCACCCGCCAGGAGAGAGGTGTAAAGAGCGTCTCGCCTTCTTCTCAATATCTCCAGTTCCCTCTTTCCGTTTCCATCTTTGACCGCCAGAGCAAGAGCGCTTTGCCCTTGGGTGAGTGAAATGCGGATGAAGTCTTCCTCGGAGAGTGTTACCTGACTTTCCGCCAGAATATGTGCCGTTGCCTGGAAGTACAGATGCTCGGTATCGACCAGGACGCCGTCGTTATCCCATAGAATGGCTTTGAGCATATAACCTCGAAAGATGAACTTCGTCAGGATTGATGCATGAAAAAAGAGCCGCCCCGGCGTCTGCCCCGGGACGGCTCCTTAATTTGTGCAAAATTTTCAGCCCAGTTTATTTCTTGTGGCAGTCGTTGCACTTGGTGGGGCCAGCACCTTTCTGGGTGTGGCAGTCTTTGCAGAGAGCGTGACCGGTCTTCATGTCAAGCTCAAGCTTGCCGGGCTCACCCTCATGGCAGGCGGCGCAGCCCTGAGCTTCGCCATGAGCCTTGTGATTGAAAGTAACGTTACCTTTTTTGCTCTCGAGGGTGACGGTGTCGCTGGCAACAGCCAGGGTGCCAACAGCCAGAAAAGCAACGACCAGCAGAGTAGCTACCAAACGTTTCATGTTTCTCAGCCTCCTGAAAAAATTTGGGCGGAAGATTCCGCCTTGGTTAAGGCTAATGTATACACGGTGTTTTGTGAAATGCATCCGACATCGAGTGGAATGTCACCCGATGTCGATATAATAAAAAATAAATACAAATACTTATGGGAACGCATGTCGTGCTGTTTTTTGAGATTAAAAGCCGATTTTTAAATGTTGTTTGCTCTTTTTAACCGGGTCTGGTAAGGTTTTTAATCACTTTGTGACCGAGGTATGTATGAGCGAGCAGTTACCCTCCATGGTCTGTTTGGATGGCGACCGGATTCGAGCTATCCGCGAAAGTCAGAAGCTGACCCAGCTTTATGTGGCAAAGGTGGTTGGTGTCACCACAGATACAATTTCCCGTTGGGAAAATAACCGCTACCCGTCTATCAAGAAAGAAAATGTTCTGCGCCTCGCCGAGGCTCTTGAGGTTCCCGTCGAGGACCTGATCAAGAGCGAAGACGAGAATACGGAGGCGGGTGAAGAACCCTCCCAGAAACCTCTGTCCTCTCGCAAGTGGCTGCTGGGACTGGTCTTTTTAATCGCCGTGACGATAGGAGCAGTCCTGCTTTTGAAAGGACGGGAGATGGCCGTGCCCGCAGTCCATGCTGAACGGATTTTGCCAGCCTATGCCGCCCCTGGCAGTATTATCCCCGTGCAGATACACCTGGAGACGGAAGAGTCCATGAAGGGATTTATTCTGCGCGAACATTTCCCGCCCGGATGGAAACTCATTGAGGCCAGCCCGCCGGCCTCTAGTCTCGATAATGAAAAGGGGACAGCCCGGTGGATCGTCCGTACGGGAGACAGCCGCAAGCATCTCGTCTACCTGGTCAGGGTTGCCAGTACGGAACCTTTGGGGACATCCGCTGGTTTCAGCGGTGATATCGTCGCCAATTCCGATAATCGTCAGACCCCTACTTCCATACAGGGGCAAACTTCAGTCGAAATCGATCCTTTTCAGTGGGCCGATCTCAATGGTGACCAGATTATCGATGACAGCGAGATTCTGAGGGCCTATGACATGGTTGAAGAGATGACCGGTGTTCATCTTGACTGGGAAATTGTGGACACCATCTGGGATGCTGGCGGTTATCGCTGGGAGGAAAAAGCCAAAAAGTTCGTTCCGGTCCGCGCCGAAGGGATACCTTCTTCGGGTAAGTGACCTCTCAAAACTGAATCATAAATCTCCTCAACATTCGACCCTGAGTGGAAACCGCTTCAATGTGCGCCTGAAAACGGCCGTGTTTCAGGTCTGGCATCGGACTGGCGTAAAGGCCGGGTTCTGTTTCTTCCAGTCGGTACTCTAAAACTTTTTCTTTCTCATCGTTAAGTATTACGAGCTGAACCGTTCCTTTCCTGACAGGGCGTCCCTCCTCATCTTTCAGGGAGACCTGGAAATCCTTACCGGATACAGCCATACCCATTTGCCAGGACAGCCCTGCGCCAAAACGTTCTTCAATGGAATCTGCCGTGCCGGCCTGTTGATCTTCTCGCGAGGGCGTGGTCAGGGTCCGAGTGGCGATCTGGTTCAGGATAAGTACCAGGCAAATCAGAAAAATGGTGGCCAGCATGATGATGCGTCCTGGTCGTCCTTTGTCTTTCGGGGCTGACTGCATGGGGGGTCCTTTGCGAGGGGCAGGTGCAAGCTTCCTGCTCTTTATTTCTCTACATTGTGATCTGTCCGGCTGAAAAATCAATTGTCCAGACGAGATCCTGGCGTTTTGGAGCTTGGACATCTTGAGGCGTCCCACGGAAGTCGCGGCAGCTGGTGCCGGCCGAAGGTCCTGTTTTCCGGAGAGCCTGATATTGTCCAACTCTTGAAAAATGTTTGACATTCTCGCGACGGTTTCTTTAGGATAGTGAGAATTTTTTCAAGGGAGAATAAGGCCGTCTTATGGAAAAGGCACTGAACCTTCTTCACGACGATCTGGGTCGTGTCGAAGCCCAATTTGGCGAGTATCTCGAATCGGACGTCCTGCTGATTCGCAAGGTCGGCGAATATGTTCTGGCCAGCGGTGGCAAACGGATCCGTCCGCTGCTGTTGCTGCTCAGTGCCCGGCTGGCCGGTTACCAGGGAGACCGGCACATAGGTCTGGCCGCGGTGATCGAATTCATTCACACCGCCACGCTGCTCCACGATGATGTTGTGGACAGCGCTGTCCTGCGGCGAGGAGCGGCCTCCGCCAACTCGGTATGGGGTAATGAAGCGTCGGTTCTGGTCGGTGATTTCCTTTTCGCCAAATCCTTTTCTCTCATGGTTCGCTACGGGAGTCTCGATATTCTTCGTGTTCTGGCCGATGCCACTACGACGATCGCCGAAGGGGAAGTCCAGCAGCTGATCAACACCTGCGACATCAACCTCTCCGAAGAAAACTACATGAAGGTGGTGCGGGACAAGACGGCAGTTCTTATTGCAGCCGCCTGTCAATGTGGTGGAATTCTGGGGGGCTGTGATGAGACACAGCAACGAGCCCTCAGTGAATTCGGTCTCGACTTGGGAGTCGCCTTTCAGTTCATGGACGATATCCTCGATTATGTCGCCGACGAATCGGAGTTCGGTAAAGCCAAAGGACATGATCTGGCCGAAGGGAAAATGACCCTGCCCCTTATCTATGCCGTCAGTCGTTGTTCTGCCGAGGAAAGAGTCAGGGTTGAGGAAATTATCGAGAAGGATGAGCTGGAAACGGGTGATCTGGACTTCGTGGTGGAGCTCATTGAGCGCACCGGAGGTCTGGAATATACCCGGGAACGGGCCGCTTCTCTGGTCACCCACGCCATCGGCTATCTGGATATTTTTTCCCAGGACGTGGCCAAGGAGGCTCTTTGCGAGTTGGCCGAATATGTTGTGAGCCGCCGAAAATAGCTGGGCATTTGCCTGTGATTTAACCGTACGCACCTCGCAAAATCACCCTCCGGCTTTCAGCCAGGGGGTGATTTTTTTTGTGCAGCTATTCGTAACATGTCGAAAATATTGCGAATAGCTGGCCGGAGATGATTGGCTCGGAACTTGCTCTTTCCCAGGTAGCCAGTCGGGGCATCCCGGAAAACTACTCTGCATAAGCGAGGCGGTCATGAGTGAGGAAGTGCTTGTCCATAGCTGTCGTGTTCATTTTAGCGGTCACGATTACGATGTTTTTGTCTACAGCCGACCCGATGGCAGTCATCTCGCCAAAACCTTTTTTACTCCCCGCGACGTCATCATCAGTGACGGGATCACTCTGGACGAAGTCCTGTTAAAACACCAGCATCTGTTGCCTCTTGCAGTCACCTCCCGCGATATCCTGCGACAGTTTCGCAAAGATAACTGATATCCTGCCGTTCCCCGGTTTTGGGGACTGTTTGTTTTTCGTTTAGCCTCATCCTTTTCCCTGCTATACTCCCGCCATGCCACGCCTCAATCTGCACAAGAAACTCCTGATGGCTTTCTGGGTCATCTCTCTGGCTCCCCTTGTTTTCCTGGCGGTCAACTCGAATCAGAGCATACGGAAGGTCGAATCGATTCTGGTCGATAACGCCTCCACCGCTCTCGATGACCAGGCTGCCAAGGCCCTGGTTCTGCGCGCTCAAATGGTGGCCTCGGAGGTCAGTGCTTTTCTGCGAACAGCGGAAGCCGACCTTTTCGATCTAGCTGCTCTGCCTGTTTCTGCAACCTCTTATCTGGATTTTTACAGTCGTCACCGCCGGCAAATCTGGTATCGCAGCGGAACCAACGCAAACCCGGTGGAAAAGCGGGAGATCGTTCCTCTTTATTCGGAACTGGCTTTTATCGACGCCCAGGGACGGGAAACGCTCCGTATTGCCGCTGGAGAAGTCTCACCCATCCTGCGGGATGTCTCTCGTCCTGAAAACACGACCTACCTCTCGGAGACCTATTTCAACGAAGCGCGACACTTGCCCGTCGGACAGGTCTACGTGTCTCGATTGACGGGTTGGCATGTGAATAAAGAGGACCAGCTTCAGGGCCAACCGACCCCGGAATCCGCCGTTGAGGGACGGTCCTACCAGGGCGTGATCCGGCTGTCGACACCTCTCAGAAAGGAAAACGGCGACCTGCTGGGGGTGGTGGTTCTTTCCCTCGACCATCGGCATCTCATGGAGTTCACCCAGCACATTATCCCTACCGAAGAGCACTATGTCGTTTTTCCATCCTACGACAGCGGCAACTACGCCTTTATGTTCGATGATGAAGGCTGGATGATCACCCATCCCAAATACTGGGACATTCGTGGCCTGGACAATCGGGGACGGTTGGTGCCGCCCTACACAGTTGAATCGTCACCCGAAGCGGTTGAAAAGGGCGTTATCCCCTACAATCTGCTTTTTGCCGGGTTTGTTCATCCCAACTATCCCGTGGCGGCTGCCGAGGTTTTCTCTGGGCGATCGGGGGTGGTCGATGTCACCAATGTTGGCGGATCCCAGAAGATCATGGCCTATGCCCCCATTTTTTACGACCGGGGCGTTTACGTAGACAAAGGGGTCTTTGGGGGGGTAACCATTGGCGCCGAGCTAGCCAATTTCCACCGTCCGGCTCTGATGGCCTCGGAGTCGATCCGTCGGGAAATCAGTCGTTTTACCAGGCATTCCGGTCTGCTGATCACCGTGACCGGCTTAGTGGTCGTGCTGGCCGCTTATCTGCTTTCCCGCAGTATAGGACGCCCCCTGCTTCAACTGACCGAGGGGACGAAGGAGATGGCCAGGGGCAATCTCGATGCCAGGGTGACCGTCCAAAGCCACGACGAGGTCGGCGAGTTGGCTGAATCTTTCAATACGATGGCGAATGAATTACGCCGCCGTCATGAAAAGCTCGTCAAGACCCTGGCCGACCTGCGGAGCTCCCGCTATGAAATTTTGCGGGAGAGAAATTTCAAGGAGACCATTGTCGAGAATATTGAAACAGGCATTCTTACTCTGGATCCTGAAGGCCGGGTGACTTCGGCCAATAGCCCGGTTCTGCGTATCTTGAATCTCGAGCGGACGCCGAGCCCGATCCCCCTTGAGCAATCCCTTGAGGCTTGGCCGGAAATCTGGGAGGCTCTGGCCAAACCGCTGGCGGAAAGCCTGAGCGGTTTTTGGAGCCGATATTTCTATCTCGAGCGGGAAGGCAAGCACCAGACCTTTCGCATCGCCCTGCTTCCTGTGGCGTTCAGCGGCGAAAAAGGGCGCATTGTCACCGTTGAGGACCTGACGGAGCGAACCAATATGCGCCGGCGCATGGAGCGCATGGAGCGCCTCGCTTCCCTCGGCCGCCTGTCTGCGGGCATCGCTCATGAGATTCGAAATCCCCTGACGGGGGTCAGCCTACTGCTCGATGAACTGCACGACCGGCTGCTGCGGTTCCCCGAGGACCAGAACCTTATTCGTCGGGCCCTGGAAGAAATGGAGCGACTGGAAGGCCTGGTGAATGAACTGCTGAATTTTTCCGTTCCTTCCCAACCGTCATTGACGCGGGTCGATGTTGCGGATGTCCTCCGCGAGACGCTTTTCCTCTGTCAGAAGCAACTGCAGAAGGCCGACATCGTGCTGCAAGAAGAGATCGCGACGAACCGTCCCCTTGTTCCTCTCGATTTCCCCAAAATGAAGCAGGCCTTTCTCAACCTTGTTACCAATGCCATTCAGGCCATGCCACAGGGAGGAATCCTTCGGGTGCTGGTCGGCTTTGGCGAGGAACAGGTCACCATTTCGTTCGTCGATACGGGGCAGGGTATCGCCCCTGACCTTATCCCCCTCATTTTTGAGCCTTTCTACACCAATAAGGGAGGCGGTACCGGTCTGGGACTCTCCATCACCCACAATATCGTGTCCGACCACGGTGGACGCATCGAGGTGGAAAGCCATCCCGGTGCCGGAAGCACCTTCACAATCTGGCTGCCTCTTCATCCCGAGGAGCGTGCAGGGCACGATAATTGAGCCTGTCTGCGTCAAGAATCTGCCCGTCTCGGGTGGCTAAAATCCACCATTTTTGATCTTGCCTTTCCCGCCATGCAAGCCTAGTATGTCCTCTTGCTGGCGTTTTTCGGCCAGTGTCAAGCGACCTGAACGTAATGACCCGGAGTCTGTTTATGGAAAAAATTCTGATCGTGGATGACGAGGCGTTTATCCGCGAGAATCTCGAGCGTATTCTGTCAGAGGAAGGGTATCGCCCTTTTTCGACCGACAACGGTGACGATGCGCTGAAAAAAATAGCAGAGGAAGATGTCGATCTCGTCTTTCTTGACCTCAATCTGGGGAGTCAGAGCGGGCTCGACATCCTGCGGGCGATCAAGGAGGTCGACCCCAAGGTTCTGGTCATTATCATTACCGGTTATGGCACGGTGGAAAGCGCGGTTGAAGCGCTCAAGCTCGGGGCCTATGACTACATTAAGAAGCCTTTCAAGGCCGACGCCATCCGCCTGATTGTGCGCCTGGCCCTGGAGGCCCAGCACCTGCGGCGGGAAGTCCGCCAACTGCGCCGGGAAGGCAAAGACGCGCTCGGCGCGGCCGACATGGTGGGTTCCAGTCCTCAACTGCTGCAGATCTATCGTCAGATGCGCGAAGTCGCCAAACATGAAACGGCCACAGTGCTCATTACCGGCGAAAGCGGGACCGGCAAGGAGCTGGTCGCCCGCGGCATTCACAACCTGTCGCCGCGCAAAGAGCGGCCTTTCGTCGAGATCAACTGCGGGTCTTTGCCTTTCAATCTGCTGGAGACCGAGCTTTTCGGCCATGAAAGAGGGGCTTTTACCGATGCAAAGTCGCGCAAGATCGGCCTGTTTGAAGAGTCGAGTGGGGGGACCGTCTTTCTGGACGAAATCGGCGAGATGGATCTCAATCTGCAGGTCAAGCTTCTGCGTGTGCTTGAGGACCGCAAGATCAGGCGGTTGGGGGGCACGCGCAATATCGATATCGATGTTCGGGTAATTGCGGCGACCAATCGGGATCTGAAAGAGGCCATTGCCGAAAAGAATTTCAGGGAAGACCTCTATTACCGTCTCAACGTCTTTCCCATTCACGTTCCGCCGCTGCGTGAGCGACGTGAAGACATCCCGCCTCTGCTCGACTATTTCTTCAAGCGTTTCAGTGGAGAATTCAAAAAGAGCGTCCGCGAAATTTCCCGTGAAGCTCTGGATCTGCTTATGCGCTACCGTTGGCCGGGCAACGTGCGTGAACTTCGTAATGTGGTTGAGCGCATCTGCATCATGAATCAGGGCGATGTACTAACCCCCGAAACTCTGCCCCGCGAGATATGGGGGGAAGCGCCGGTGGAAAAGGCCAGCTTCCAATTTGATATCCCCCCTGAAGGGATTCTGTTCGAGCAGATCGTCGAGCAGGTCGAAAAGGAGATCATCGCCAGGGCTATTCAGATCACGGGGGGGAATGTGGCCAAAACCGCCCGACTGCTCAATGTCCCCCGCGGAACCCTCCGCTACAAACTCGAAAAATATGAACTCGGCGGTGATGACTCACCCTAGGCTTCTCCTGTCGGGTACCTCTTTTCGTTGATTGATCAGCCTCCCTTGTTCTCGGGGAGGCTTTTTTTTTGAAAGGTCAAAGACTGATCTTTGCTGGGGAAATTGAGTTTGTCTGCGACTTGGCCTGTGTATCTTGATGGGTGGCTAAAAAAAGCCATTCCCGGGGCGCTTCCTGCGGGGATTAAAAATTTTTGGAGCCACATAGTGGCTAAAAAAGGCCATATTGTGCCCTGCTCAATGACTTTTGTTGGGCCTAAATTTATAACAGTATTTTAGATTTCAGGTCGAAGTTTAATGAAAAAAAGGTGTAAAAACAGTCGTGTATACGGCTTATGATACATCGTCAGGTACATTTTTTTATTCCTTGGCACTAGGGTTGCTTACAGAAAACAGTTCTTGAAGCCGATGCCCTGTCCAGGCTGTCATTATCCCGTCGTAAGGAGAGAGATCATATGTTTTCTGCACTGATGGACCGTCTCTGGAGTATGCATGACGAGACGAAGAAGCTCGTTCTTTTTGACCCCAAGGCCCTGATCAAGGACATCAAAAAGAATCTTGCTTTCAATAGCGCCAATCCCGAGCATGATGCGGACCTGTCAGAAGAGCTCGATGATGCGCCGGCAGAACATGCCCGTCGGATAAAATCGAGCCCCGGCGGGGTTGAGGAAGGGGAACCACGGGAATACACAAAGCGCCAAAAGATCGGTCTGTTTCTTGGCCCCATACTGATGGTTCTCATGCTTGTCATCCCTACGCCGGCCGGCATGACGCCTGATGCGCAGAAAATGGCCTCCATTGCCCTGCTCATGGCCTGCTGGTGGATGTGCGAGTCCATTCCCATCCCGGCGACCAGTCTGCTGCCCATCGCCCTTTTTCCGCTCTTCGGGCTCATGCCCACGGGCAAAGCGACCGCCCCCTATGCCAGCCACCTGATTTTCCTGTTCATGGGCGGGTTTATCATCGCGCTGGCCATGCAGCGCTGGAATTTGCACCGGCGTATCGCCATGAATATCGTCAAGACGGTCGGTTTTTCACCCAGTCGGTTGATTTTCGGCTTCATGGTGGCGACGGCGGTGCTGTCGGCCTTCGTCTCCAATACGGCGACGGCGGTCATGATGATGCCTATCGGCCTGGCCATTATCAGCCATGTGGTGGAAGAGGGTAAAAAGGAAGGGTTGGACAAAGTCATTGATTTCTCCCCCGAACACTTTGCCTTCGGCCTGAATCTGATGCTGGGTATTGCCTATGCTGCCTCTATCGGTGGCATCGCTACCCTGATTGGCACCCCTCCCAATACGGTGCTGGCCGGTTATCTGCAGAAAACCTACGGATATGAGATCACTTTTGCCAAATGGCTTCTGGTTGGCGTGCCCCTGGTGGTGGTCATGCTGCCGCTGACCTGGCTGTGGCTGACCCGGGTGGCCAATCCCATGAAACTGAAAAGGGTACCGGGGGGGCGCGACCTGATCAATGCCGAGCTCAAAGAAATGGGCCCCATGAACAGCGGGGAAAGGTGGACGGCTCTGGTCTTTACCCTGACTGCCCTGTCCTGGATTTTTCGCAAGCAAATTGGGTTTCTCTTCCCCGATCCCAAGATGGTCACCGACGCGGCCATCGGCATGACGGGCGCTCTGCTTCTTTTCCTCATCCCTATCAACATGAAAAAGAACACCTTCGTCATGGACTGGCATTGGGCTTCCAAGATGCCCTGGGGGGTATTGATTCTTTTTGGCGGCGGTCTCGCTCTGGCCGACGGTTTCAAGGTGACCAAGCTCGCCGACTGGATCGGCAGCCAGGTCAG
>OBLN01000370.1_pt1 | contig 16574 bp, 16 predicted proteins | sample 1519301 | NCBI WGS metagenome assembly OBLN01 (sample SAMEA2452533, study PRJEB22499) | sediment metagenome | reverse complement strand
CGGTCACGATCAAGGGCCTGGCGGGCGAGTTCCCAGGTTCGCGCGGCATGGGGCTTCTCCGGCTTGGGGCCTTGCGCACTGCTGAGAGATTCCAACAGGCGGTGCCTCATCTCCCCGGCCGCTTTTCGCGTAAAGGTGATCGCCAGGATGTCATCAGGACGGCCTACCGTCGCCAGCAAAGCCAGAAAACGCTGAATAAGGAGTTCGGTCTTGCCGGACCCGGCCGGTGCCTGGACAATGAAGGAACGCTGAGGATCAACGCCCTGCTCCCTTTGCCGGGCATCGGCAAGAGCCATGGTTTCGGTCTGGTTCAATCGCACTCCTCCCCGGCCTGATCCTGTTCAAAAACGCGACACAACGGATGGAGGTCGCAATAGCGGCAGGCCCTGCTTTCATCCACGGGTCTCACGGCGGCCTCGCCGCTGGCAAAGGCTCGTGCAATGTCTTCGAGGTCCTCCAGCCAGCGATGCGTCAACTGATTCCACTGCTCTATGCCCTGACGCATCAATATCTTTGACTGATCAACAGAGTCCACCCGCGGCAGGACATCTTCCTCTTTGGTGATCCCCTTAAAACCGCATTCGTCGCTGCGAATAACGGCAAAGGCCACTCCGGCGAGAGAATCTGAGCCGGTGACGGGATTCAAACCATAGATGGCGAGTTGAGGCTCAAGCAGGGGGCGGTCCAGCAGGCCTTTCAGGTCGGGCTGGCCGGTCTTGTAATCGATGACCACCAGGCTGTCATCAGGCAGGCGATCGATGCGGTCGGCGCGAACCTCCAGGGAAAGCGGCCCGACCGAAACAAGCTGCCGTGACTCCACCGCCTGCACGGCGAAGGAAGACCGCTTCTTTTCGACGTGCTGCAACCAGAAAGAGACCAGCTCTTTGAGGCGCTCTTTTTCGAGGTCCTGCACAAAATGGGGGATATCCGGATCATTTGTCATGAAGAACTGGGGTGCCACGTCCTGGATACAGGCCTCAACCCGCAAGGCCAGCTCTTCATCGCTCAAAGCGACGAGACCGGCAGAATCGCCAGTAATTGACCAAAAACTTTCCAGAACCGCGTGCAGCAAGTTGCCCCGTGTGCCGGAGTCGATACCAAGGACACTGGCCTGCGGCACTTTGACCCGAAGACGATGTCCGGCAAAGCCCCTGAAGGGGCATAGCGCCTGATCCCTTAACACGTTGGTGCCGCCGCCCACGTTTTCTTCCGCCGACACAGGAGGCCCGGTCTGATCGACCAGAGAATCCAGCTCAGCGCGGGAAGCGTTGAGGAGACGAATGGGATCGTGGCTTTGATTAAAAGGGGGGGCTCCGACAGGAATGGTAGCCACCAGGGGGCTGGGGCGCAAAAGACAGTCCCCTTCCCACTGCGGGTAGCTCAGCATGATGTTCGGGGCCGATCTGAACAGGCGGAAGCAGACGCGATTCGCGTACTCCAGCTCACGTTCGCCACTGGAATGAGGCATTTGGTGAGTGGCTTGCCAAAAGGCGGGCAGAAAAGGATTAGGCCGAGCCCTGGCAGGCAGGGTGTCTTCATCCAGGCCCATAACCCACAGATGGTTGAATTGGAGACCGGCGGATTCCAGCAACCCCATAATCTGCAGAGGGCTCTGCGGACCTTCGGGCTGAAAAACGGTTTCAGAGGCTATTCTCCGCAGCAGGCTGAGAGCCGTCCCGTGGGTAACGGGAGGACTGATGCCATCGAGACTGGCCAATTGAGGCAGAATTTTTTCCTGCCAGGCCTTGTAGAGTTGATAATCCTGACTGTTCAACGCCCTCTCGCCCGGCCACCCCAGGTCGGCAAGGAGACGGGAAAAAGTGGAGGCCCAGGCTCCAGGCAACTGCCGGCGATGGCCGCTTCTGAACTCACGGAGGCTTTTCCAGACATCCCCCATCTGCGGACAGGAGAATGGTTGTTTGCGACTGACATCCTCAAGACGGGACAGGGAAAAGGTCTTCTTACGAAGAAACCGCAGGCCCTGTTCGCACCGACTGCGGGTGGTGACCTCCTGCTGACTGCCCTTAAGATAAGGCGTACGCAGCAAAAAGCTGGCCTCATCCATCGAAAGCCGCAGGCCGGGTTCCAAAATCTTCAGGGCCGCAAAAACAAGCCCCATATCACTCGCGCGCTCCCCGAGGGAGAGGGTGAAGCTTTCCTCTTCAAGAGCAGGGTTCAGCCTGGCCCGGGGATCAATTTCCGCCGGGAATATTCTCTTGATCAGGGACTGATAGCGAGGCAGCTCAGGCACCACGATCCCGATGTTGGTTTCTCCCGCCGCCAGCAGATCTCGGGCCCATATGGCCGCGGCCCGAACCTCGGCTGGCCGATCCTGGCAGGCCAGCAGCGTTGGACACCCGGGGCTTCCCTCTACAGTGACAAAACGGGCCTCACAGCCATATCGGGCAACAAGCTCCCCGGCAAGGACGGCAAGTTGCGGCGGGATATCGTCAAATCCGATAAACAGGGTGCTGGCTGGAACGGAAACCCGCCTTTGGCCTATCTCCCTGAGGGCGATGCCAAGCAGCCCCGCCGCATCGACCCAGTCCCCCTCGCGGCACCTCTGCTGGTAGGCTTGCCGCCAGCGGCAGAAAGCTTCCTGATCCGCCGTAAGGTGAGATGTTTCGATCTCCAGGCCATAATCCTGCAGAAGTTGATGGGCTTCGGCGGCCTGAAGAGCCGTTTTGGAAAAGTGGAGAAGATCATTCTTCGTGGCTGTCGCATCCTCTTCAATGACTTTTTCCCAGAGGTGCAGAGCGGCAAAGCGGCCTAAAAATTGGGAATCATCGTCAAGTGAAGCCAAGATTTGCCTAAGCCAGACATTCAAGCTGAGAATCTGAGGCGTCCTCCAGGCCAAATAGCCCTTTTGGTTCATCCGTTGATCGAAGGCCTGGCGCAATTGACGCGCCAGGCGCTTGTTCACGGTGAGAAGCAGAGCTCCTTCTTGCGCCTCATCAAGAATCGCATCCCGTGTCAGGCTGGCAGATTTCAACGGTTACCTCCCGGACGGGGCACACGGGATCGCTCCCACCAGAAGGCGAAAGCGGCGGCCAACAGAGCGCCGATGCCGTCCGCCAGAATATCCAAGGCCTCGAATTGACGATTGCTGGTCAGCAGTTTCTGCAGGATTTCCACGCCTATGCCAAACCCGAGGGATACGGCGAAGGCCGCGGCCCAGGTCACCCTGGCAGAACGCCTGAAAATCTGCAGCACGCCGCCGGTGCTCAGCGCCAGCACAGCATAGGCCAGGGCATGTTGAAGCTTGTCCCACGACAGGACCTCCCAGGCAGGCACCGGGGGATCAGCATCCAGGGAAAGCCACAGGATGCTTCCTGCGGAAGCCAGAAATAAAAAAATGCGTAAAAAAACAGGGAGATGATCCACGGCAGAGATCCTTCCGAACAATCGATTGATTGTGAAAATACACCGATCGGCAAGGAAACTAAAGGAGAAATCCGGCCGTGCTGTATCAGGGATTGTCAGGTGCAGGCAAATAGGCTATAAGAAGGCGGTTCTCAATTCAACCTAGGAGGATGGCTTGAACATTTCCATTATCAGAAGATTGTGGGTTCTGCTCGGTGTTTACGTGATCGGATTCTACGCATCCTGCCTGAATCGCTTTACGACCAAAGGGTGGCAGAATATCCCCTCCTCCGGGGGTGTTCTGCTGGCCTCCAATCATATATCAGGGTATGAGACGGTCTTCCTGCCCTGGGCTGTCATTCGACGTTTTCCGCTGCAGATGATCTGGGCCCCGGCGAAAGAGGAACTCTTTACCAATCCGTTCCTGGGTTGGCTGTTCCGCTCATGGGGCGCGTTTCCAGTTAGGCGGGGGAGAGACGTGCGGGCTGGAGAAAACATCTCTCAATTGTTGCAGACCGAAAAGGTCATGCTCTTCCCCGAAGGGACGCGCCACAAAGACGGTACTCTCGGCAAGGGCAACCGTGGCGTCGGCAAACTGATTTACGACAGCCGCCCTGTTGTCATCCCTGTGGCACTTTCAGGACTCAATCACTGGAAGTTTCCAGGATTTGGCCAACGGGCACAGGCCGAATTCGGCGCCCCTATCGATTTTTCCGATCTGTTTTCCTGCGAGAACAACAAGGAAACCCACGTCCTCATTGTCGAGCGGGTCATGGCCCGTATAGCCGAGCTCCTGCCAGAGCCCCCCACCCTCGATTAAAACAGTACCGTTTCCTCTAGGCGACCCTGCCCAGCCGGGATGTCGGCTGTCTCGCATGCCGCAACTGGTGCAGCCTTTCGGCCAGGTTCGTGGTGTTTTCTTCGGGGCTGCCATCCAAAAAGACGACATCGGCCAGCCGTTGAGGATACCTCTCCACCAGAACCTTGACCAGGTCGGCATTAAGGCGAGTGGCAGCGACAACGGCACGCCCGGTACCCAGGTAGTTCATCAAAGCGACCACCTTGCCGGCCAGACTGGAACCTCTTGTTTCATCCGTCTCCGATAAATCGGGAACAATGACACGATAGCCCGATTGGGCCAAAAAGCCTTCCTTCGCAATGGGCTGCTGCTCCCCTCCCAGCAAAACAACGGCCTTGCCCTGCCCTTCAACACTGTAGCTGATTTTTTTTCCGTTAATGACCGCTTTCATGACTATCCTTCCTTTATGGTTCAGGGATTAAAAAACTTGTGATACTCAAACCAAAAGCAAGGAGTATACCATTGTTTTACTTTTAAAAATGTTGTCGTTTTCTGTTTATTTTTGACTACTTACAACGATGTGAAATCGTACCAAATTGATTATCATGGTCGTTATTTGCAAAACAGCGAAAGCCGGCAACACAAAAACATCCAATACCCTCACAGATAAGGATTGCTTTAATCATGTAATACCGGGCACTTGCAATGCCGACCATTTCTTTTGCAATTCAAAGAAAACACTTTTTTATTTTTTGCAGAAATGCGAGGAACGATCAGACGGGATGGGAGTCGCCCCCAGGAACCCAATGATGGGTTTATTGGGGGCGACTTTTTCAGGATCAATGGTTGTGAAATTTAAACTCGAACTGCCGTTTCTGGCCGTCGGCCAGTTTGGTGCCCACTTGAAATGTATAAGCTCCCTTTTCCTTCAGGGCAATATCGGATCCATAACCGCCGTGCATTCCCATAAGCTTGACAGCGTCAGACGTCTCCCCTGACGGTGAGGTGATTTTCAACGCAACAACACCCTCTTCGATCGGTTCAAAGTTCTGGGTATCCACAAACATGACCATAAAATGGTGGGTCGCCTCCATGCCCATCTGAGCCATGGCTTTGGAGATATCCTTCATCTCAGCCAAGGCCTCTACACCGTTTTCCGTTACCGAACCCAGGTCGATCATCTGACCGGCGGCTTCCATGCCGGCATGATTCATTTTACTGTGATCCATATCGGGAGCAGCAGTGGCAAAGACAGGTGACAACAGAACGGCGCTCAAGAGAAACAGGAATACTTTCATTGAATCCTCCATGGTTTAGTGCTCGCTTCGGAGCGGGAATAAGAAATACCTACCCAACATGCTTAACACTATCCATGCCATTTAAAAAAAATACGCAATTTCTTAAGGTTACAAAAATAACCAATAAACCGGGACTGCTGCACTGTAGAAAATCCAACAGCTTTTTCAGAATATTCCACGGCAATCAGCACCGAGATGCCTGTTTTGTTCCCCAAGATGAAATTACCAAGTAGCTTCTGACATGGTATACTGAGCAACCTGGGAAGGTTCAAACAAATCGGGGGGATAATGACAAACTGGAAAAATTATACAAGAGAGTCGCGAATCGCTTACTTTTCGATGGAAATAGGTCTTTCCGCCGACATCCCCACCTACAGCGGCGGGCTGGGAATTCTCGCCGGTGACACCATCAAAAGCGCGGCGGATCTGAAATTGCCCATGGTGGCGGTCACTTTGGCAAGTCGCAAGGGGTACTTTCGACAGGTGATTGACGATGAGGGCTGGCAGAAGGAACTTCCCGTGGACTGGAAGCCCGAATCATTCATGGAGCTTCTTCCCACCAAAATTCTCGTCACCGTTGAAGAACGTGATGTCAAGGTTCAGGCCTGGCTCTACCGGGTTAAAAGTCCCACGGGTGGTGAAATCCCGGTGCTTTTTCTCGACACGGACATCCCCGGCAATGTCGAGCAGGATAGGCGCATCACCGACCATCTCTACGGAGGCGACCTGGCCTATCGATTAAAACAGGAGATTGTCCTGGGAATTGGCGGGGCCAGAATTCTCGATGCTCTGGGCTTCTCCATCCGCAAGTATCATATGAATGAAGGCCACGCCAGCCTTCTGACCCTTGACCTTTTAAGTCGCGCCAGACGCCCAATCGAGAACACCTGGGATGAACGAGCGGCCTGGGACACCCAGCACGTGCTGGAGCACTGTGTTTTCACCACCCATACCCCCGTTGAGGCCGGCCACGATCGCTTCCCCTACGACCTGGTCCAGAAAGTTATGGGCGAACCGGTACCGCTCACCCTGCTCAAAGAACTCGCTGGTAAAAATGAGCTGAACATGACCATGCTGGCCCTCAATCTCAGCCGTTATGTCAACGGGGTTGCAAAAAGACATGGAGAGGTTTCCAAATCGCTCTTCCCCGGCTTTGAAATCCACGCCATCACCAACGGCGTCCACCCCTTCACCTGGGCTTCGCCCTATTTCGTAACGCTTTTTGACAGGTATATTCCGAGTTGGGCGCATGAGCCCGAGCTTCTCGTCCGGGTCGACAATATTCCGGATGAGGAGATGTGGGACGCCCACTGCGGGGCCAAGGCCTATCTTTTTCAGTACATTCAGGAGACCACCGGAATCGAAATGGATCCGGAGGTTCTCACCATAGGCTTTGCGAGACGGTTCGCCACCTATAAAAGAGGCGATCTGATCTTTAGCGATATAGAACGGCTCACCCGCATGGGCGCAGGGAAATTGCAGCTGGTTTTTGGCGGCAAAGCCCATCCGAAAGACATCCCAGGCAAACAGCTTATCCAGAAGATTATCGCCCAGATAAAATCACTCTATCCGAAAATAAAAATAGCCTACCTTGAAAACTACAACATGGACGTGGCCTACCGGCTACTGCCCGGGGTGGATCTCTGGCTCAATAACCCCATCCGGCCCCTGGAAGCCTCCGGGACCAGCGGCATGAAGGCGGCTCTAAATGGCGTGCCGAATTTCAGTGTTTTGGATGGCTGGTGGATCGAGGGGCACATCGAGGGAGTTACAGGCTGGTCCATTGGCCCGCCTCCGGCGGAAAACCCCAGTCAGGAGAATCATTCCGAAGAGGATGCCAACGACCTTTATGACAAACTGGAGCGCATCATCATGCCCATGTTTTACCATGACCGGGAAGCATGGATTCGCGTGATGAAAAACGCTATCGGTAAAAATGCGTATTATTTCAATACGCATGTCATGATGCGACGCTACGTGACTGAGGCGTATATACGCTGAAAAGTATCAGACGGGAAAAAATGGTGCTACCAGGACCGCGGGGCTCCCGTGTCCATATGAACAAACTGTGACTTGGGGTAATAGCCTACGCCGCCCGCCCTGAGAGAAAGAGCCGCGCTTCGAAGATTCTTGAGGTCGATGCCGGGAAGTCGGATGTCAATGGCCTGCCCTTCGAGATGAAGGCTCCTGCGGGCCACCCCTGAAGAGTTGCGGGCCAGAAATTCATTGGTTTCCGGTGAGCGATAACCGGAGATCACCTGATAGGGACGAAAAGCCCCCACTTTCTGGCGTACCTCATACAACATGTCGAGCAACTGGATATCAATGCGTTTAACCTCGCCGTTCCGGTAATCTCGCAGAAGATAATCGATATCGGAGAGCGTTTCCGGAACGTATTCACCGTTCGCCCAGAATACGGCTTTGTTCAGCCTTTCGCCAGTGTGGATATTGTGCAAGGAGATTGTCTTTTCGGTAGCGGTGAACTTCTGAAGCTGCGCCAGGGCCTGTCCTGGGACTCCTAAAGCCACCAGAGAAAAAGCACCCGCCATCAAGAAGCGACGCCGTGACAAATGTGACCATTTTTCATTTTCGTTCTGCATCATATCCTGCCTGTTCTCCTGATCTATTAAAACCTTGAAGGCTGCCTGCCCCACAACTCCCAGCAAAACCCGCACCAATCTTTCCAACCCTGAGGAAAATCAGCGGAAATCAAACGGGTCAAATGGGGCAAGTCGCTATAATTACGTGGCGGCAGCCACGAATTATCTTTTTTTCACAGAATTCCGGGAATGGGTTATTTGCGGTTAGCGGGTCACCCTGCTGACGTTTTTTTGGCACAGCCATCAGTATTTTCGCGAGGTCTCGAAAAGGCCAGTTCAGGCGAGTCCGAATGTCCACATAAGGGCGATGGCCACAAAAATGGATGGCAGCATGTTGCCGACCGGAAGTCGCCTGATGCCGAGGAGGTCAAAAGAAATAGCAACGATAAGCAGACCACCGACTGAATTCATTTCAGTCATGACAGGATTGGTCAGCACGGTTTTGGCCAGTCCGGCCAACAGGGTAAGTCCACCCTGATAGACAAAAAGTGGGATTATCGAAAAAACAACTCCGATTCCCAAAGTTGAAGTCAGGGCAACCGAAGCGATCCCATCGAGGGCTGCCTTGGCGTAAAGAATCGATGGTTTTTCTCCAAAGCCATCCTGGATTGCCCCCATGATCGCCATGGCACCGACACAATACAACAGACTCGCGGTAACAAAACCTTCGGCAATTCTGCCAGAACCCGAAAAGCGTTTTTGCAGAAGTTGACCGAAGAGCTCCAGTCGGTGCTCCAATCGTGCCAGTTCCCCGACCAAACCGCCGAGGATAAGACTGCCTATGGGGATCATGGGTTGCTGGCTCTGCAGGGCCAGTTGAAGCCCGATCAACAAAACGGCCAACCCCAGAGCGCACATCAGCGTGTTGCGCACCCTGTCTGACAGCAAATGGCCGAGACTGCGTCCGATAACGCACCCGACGATGATCGCAACAACATTGACGAGAGTCCCCTTCAGCAGCACTCTTCCTCCACACGATCCGCTATAAGAAAAAAGACCCGCCTTATCCGGCAGGTCTTCTGAATGGCGGCCCCGGCGCGATTCGAACGCACGACCTACCGCTTAGGAGGCGGTTGCTCTATCCTGCTGAGCTACGGGGCCCGATATTTAAAGGGCCTATTTATACTTCAGGGAAAAAGGGATGACAAGGGTTTTTTCCTAAAAGGTCAGGAGGCTGAAAACCTTATCCTCCGGCAATTTCTTGCGCCCCTGCAGGAAGGCCAGCTCAGCCATGAAGGCGCATTCTACCACCTCTGCTCCCAATTCGGTTACAAGGTCATAAACGGCCACCATGGTTCCGCCCGTAGCGAGCAGATCGTCGGCAATAATCACCCGATCGCCTTGCTTGAAAGCATCTTCATGGATCTCCAGCGAATCGGATCCATACTCGAGCTGATAGGTCTTGCCGCGGGTCTTGTAGGGAAGCTTGCCGGGCTTGCGGACCAGAGTGACGCCGGCGCCAAGTTTGTAGGCCAAGGCCGATCCCAGTACAAAGCCCCGCGCCTCGACGCCGACGACCTTGTCGATGCGTTGACCGATGTATCGATGAGCGATGAGATCCACCATGCGGTGGAAGCTTCGTCCGTCAGAAAGAAGGGTTGTTATATCCTTGAAAACAATGCCCTTCTTGGGAAAATCCTGAATGTCCCTGATTATATTTTTCAACTCATCCAAAATAGAGGCTCCCTCTTTAAAAAATGTCGTGTAAGCAGAATGCAGGCTTCCTACAACGAGCCTTGGCTTTCTTCCATGATCTTTCTCAATTTTTCCAGACTCTTGGCCTCAATCTGCCGAATGCGTTCACGGGTGACCCCGAAACGTTTCCCGATGGTATCCAGGGTCTGTGGCTCGCGATCCTCCAATCCGAATCGCAAGGTCAGAATGTCCCGCTCGTTTTCACTCAAGGTGTTGAGCCAGTCGGAAACCCGGTTGAACTTGTTCAGGTCTTCGATGAGCACAGCCGGGTCGGCAGCCGTAGGATCCTCAATGGTGTCAATCAAGCTGTAATCGTTGTTTTCCCCCATGGGATGCTCAATGGAATAGGTCTTTTTTACCAAGACCATGAGCCGATTGATATAATGTGGATCGACCCCCATGGCTTCAGCAATTTCGTCGATCTTGGGATCCCGGTTGAGTTTCTGCAGAAGTTCACGACTTATTTTAATAAATTTGTTGATATCGTCCGAAACATGAACCGGCAGCCGTATGGTCCTGCTTTGATTGACCAGAGCCCTTTCAATGGATTGACGTATCCACCAGGTGGCATAGGTGGAAAAACGACATTCTTTGCTGAGTTTGAAACGTTCAACCGCTTTGATCAACCCCATATTGCCCTCCTCGATCAAGTCGAGAAAAGGCAGCCCGCGATTCATGTAGCGCTTGGCGATTTTCACAACAAGACGAAGGTTGGACTCGATCATGCGATCCCTGGCCGCCATGTCCCCCTGGGATATGCGTCTGGCCAGATCCCGTTCATCCTGAGCCGTCAAAAGGGTCGTTTTTTGAATTTCCTTCAGATAGAGCTTGATGGCATCATCGGAATGGCTGTCATCTTCCTCTACTTCGGCCTCTTCCTTGGACTCATCTTCGGCCTCAAGAGAAATTTCGGCCTCCTCCGTATCCCCTTCTTCGTGGTTCTCTGAATCATCAAAATCGGACAGCAATTCATCCATTACAGAAACCTCTCATGAAAAAAACCCGTGTAAACAGTGCTAGATTTTAAGGGATTGACCTTATTAAGGCAAGTACAAACTCGGATTGACGGCCTCCTTGCCCTGCCTGATTTCAAAGTGAATCCGAGGTTCCCCACCGCCGGGAGGCACGCCGGAGAGGGCAATTCTGTCCCCCTTGCTCACAAAAGAATCGACGGAAACAAGATTTTTGTCGTTAAATCCATAAACGGAAAAATATGAATGGTCATGCTTCACAATGATGAGATTTCCGTACCCGCGGATTCCGTTGCCGCTATAGATGACCCTTCCCGCACCGGAAGAAACCACGGCCGATCCCCGGGGAACGGCGATTTCCAACCCCTTGCTTCCCCCACCGAATTTTTTGACAACACGACCCTTTACCGGCCAGATAAACTGGCCTTTGCGGGGAGTCTGCGGCATCGATTTGGGCAGCGCAACAACGGCTGGGGGGCGGCTCTTGGATGGATTTGCTGAAACAGTTTTTGGGGGTGAGGGCTTTGCAGGTGTATGGATTGGAACAGGCTTTTTAGGTGTGGTTGCCGGTGCCGGGGAACGTGAATTGACCGTGGAGGAAACCTTGCGCTGCTGGACTGCGCCCGGAACAAAAAGTTTCTGACCAACCTGCAGCCTACTGGGATCACTGATCCCATTGACACGGGCCAGATACTGTTCGTTGACGCCATAGACACGGCTTATGCGGTAGAGGGTCTGACCCTCCCCGACCTGGTGGTACACACCTGTCGTCGGCGTGCACCCTGCCAGGGAAATTAGAAAAACCATGAAGATAAGAGTACGCAAAAGCATCCCGTTCCTATGGACCGATCGATTGTTGTGCCTCCCCTTTTCTGTGACAAAGGTGCCTGAAGATTTCCGTTCAGTCAATCCCGAAGCTATGCAGCCAGTTCTTCTCCTACAAAAGATGCCGGATAACAATGAAGCCCCCGACAAGGAGCACAACAAAGACAATCGTCAGCAGATTGAAATACTTCTCGATAAAAGCTCTCATCGCCGGTCCGAAACGGAAGATAAGCCAGGCGACAAGGAAAAACCGCAAACTTCGTCCAACGGCTGAAGCCAAAACGAAGACCGGGAAATTAATATCGAATACGCCAGCCCCGATGGTGAAAACTTTATAGGGGACGGGGGTAAATCCTGCCGCAAAAATCGCCCAGAAATCATAGGTTGAAAAAAGATTTTGGACCTGATGAAATACCTGCGGGGTGAATCCGGGAACGTAGGCATAAAAATACCCGGAAACCCCTTCCCATAAGACCATGCCGATGGCGTAGCCGACCACTCCCCCCAGGACGGAGCCCAACGAACATATCAAGGCAAAGCGAAAGGATTTCGCTGGAACGGAAATACAGAGGGCAAGCAGAAGGACATCGGGGGGAATAGGGAAAAAAGAGGATTCCGCGAAGGCCAGCAGAAACAGTGCAGGTGCCCCATAGGGTGTATAGGCCCAATGAAGAACCCAATCATAAAGTCTCCTTACCAGGTGCACCTCAGATATCCTTTTCCGACCATCCATATTGTCCGACCAAGGGGACGAAGCGACAATCCAGGATATTTTCTTCGCAAAACTGATTTCCGTTGCGGATAATCCGTTTCAAAATCTGGCTCCCCTTCTCACCAACCGGAATGACCAGACGACCTGTACTGGTCAGTTGATCAAGATATTTTTCAGGCACGGATGGCGAACCTGCGGTGACAATAATCGCATCAAAAGGCGCCTGTTCCTCCCACCCGAAGGTCCCGTCAGTAACTTTGATGTGAACATTGTTGCATCCGGTCCGATCCAGAACTCTTCGTGCCCGGCGGGCAAGGACAGGATGTCTTTCCACGGAGTAGACACGTGAGGCGATTTGGGAGAGCACGGCAGCCTGGTAACCCGAGCCCGTACCGATTTCGAGGACCCGTTCGCCGCCTTTGAGAAGGAGGCATTCTGTCATCCTGCCCACAATATAGGGCTGAGAGATGGTCTGTTTTTCACCGATAGGCAGGGAGAAATCACTATAGGCCTGGCTTTGAAACGCCTCTTCGACAAATAAATGTCGTGGAACCGCAAGCATGGCGTTCAGGACCAAGGGGTCCCTGACGCCTTTCCCCTTGACGAGTTGCTCAACCATGCGTCGGCGGGCTATGGAAAAATCCATCATGAAGATCTCGTGAAAGTCGAAGGTATGTGGAAGGTCAGGCGAGCTTGGCAAAAACGTCCAGATCCCAGCGGGAAAGACCCGTGAACGACGTGTAATTGGTCAGGTCGAGATGCAGCGGTGTTATGGAAACATATCCTTCGTGAACGGCGTGGAAGTCGGTTCCTTCGACGTTTTCGAAGCCGAGTTCGCCGCCACCAATCCAGTAGTATTTACGTCCCCTCGGGTCAAGGTTTTCCACCACGACATCTCCATATCGGCGTTTCCCCTGACGCGTCATCCGGGCACCAGCGGGGCAGCCCTTGGGCACGTTGACATTCAGGAAAGTATCAGGAGGCAACCCGTATTCGAGGATTTTTTGCGCCAACGCGTAAGCCGCCTGACCGGCAAAGTGAAAGTCCTCATAGCGGAAGGAATCGGCCGACAAAGATACCGCCATGGCGGGGACGCCCATCAAGGTAGCCTCCATGGCTGCCGAAACGGTGCCTGAATAGGTAATGTCATCCCCCATGTTCCCCCCCTTGTTTATACCGGAAACAACAAGCGAGGGTCGTTCGGCGAGAAGTCCGTGAATCCCGAGGTTGACGCAGTCCGTAGGCGTTCCGTCAACGGCGATGACGTCGGTTCTAATTTCATCGGCGCGGAGAGGAGAATGTAGCGTGAGAGAGTGCCCGGCAGCACTGCGCTCCCGATCGGGAGCGACCACGACAACCCGCCCCAGTTCAGCAAAAGCATCGACCAGTGCGCTTAACCCGGGGGAATGAACTCCATCATCGTTGGTGATCAGGATAAGCAAGGGCCCTCAGGGGTGCACAAAAAGAAACGACCGGGGGAGACCCGGTCATTCTTCAAAGGTTGATGGTCATGGAGTCTCTGAGTTTGGACAGATCGCTTCGCAACTCTTTCAAAATCGATCGTGTGTCAGAGGGCTCTGCCGGGAGTGCCTGTCCTGCCAAAGGGGTGCAGGCATCGTTTTGAAGTTTAGCCTTTGCACCGGCGATGGTATATCCCTGCTGATAGAGCAACTCTTTGAGTTTCAGGACAAGGTCGACATCTTTCTGCTGATAGATCCGTTGGTTTTTACGGGTCTTGGCCGGCCGAAAGCAAGTAAACTCCGATTCCCAGTACCGCAAGACATGAGGTTTGACCCCGGTCATGTGAGCTACTTCGCCAATCTTGAAGTAGAGCTTCTCAGGGTGAATTTTCATGACCTATCCGATCGCTACCTGACTCAGTGATCATTCCCCATTGATCGCGGCCTTAAGTACCTGGCTCGGTTTGAAGGTAAGAATCTTCCTGGAGGTTATTTCAATCTCCTCCCCTGTTTGCGGATTGCGCCCACGCCGTGTTGCCTTTTGTTTGACAACAAAATTGCCAAAACCGGCGATTTTGATCTTGTCGCCATCCTCAAGGGTCGTTTTCAATATGTCGAAAACCATTTCGACAATATCAGCGGATTCCTTTTTGGAGAAACCGGTTTTCAAGTAAACATTTTCGACAAGGTCCGCCTTAGTCATGGCACCTCCACATAAAAATAGTACAGGTATTTGAATTCACGGGTTTTTTTATACCACAGGAATTTAAGACGATCAACCGATTTTTTTAACGAATTTCGGCGCCCAATCTTTTTTCCAGAGCTTTAACGATTTTACCGTGAAGCGCGGCTATCTCTTCATCTGTCAGGGTTTTTTCCATGGAGCGATAGCGCACGCGGATAGCCATGCTTTTCTTGCCTTCAGGGACCCCTTTGCCCCGGTACACATCGAAAAGAACGATCTCTACGACTTCGGCGCTTTTGGCCTTGTTGGCAGCTTCGAGCACCTCATTGGCCGGGGTATCTTCATCAACCAGTAAAGCACTGTCCCGATAGACTTCCGGGAAGCGGGAAAGAGGCTGAAACCCGGAGAACCCACTGGAAACGGCCTGGAGCAACGCCACATCCAGATCCAGCAGATATACGGGGGTGTCGATTTCAAAATTATCCAGTATCCTAGGGTGCACTTCCCCCATCACGCCAAGGTGTTTTCCTCGGCAGGTTAATGCGCAGGATTTGCCGGGATGAAGATAGGGTTCTTCCATCTTGTCGCCATCCCAGGACACCCCTTCAATCTCGAAACAGTTCAATATCCCCTCGGCAACGCCCTTCAAATCGTAAAAATCAACGGGGCTGTTGTCCTGAGCCCACCCTTCTGGCTCACGGCGGCCGCAGAGAATGGCACACAATCGCAGGCTCTCTCGGGGCAATTCCTCGCCGGCACTCACGGCAAACACGGGGCGAAGCTCAAAAAGTCGAAGATCTTTGGAACGATAGGCCAGGTTGCGCGCCACAGTCTGCAGAAGGCTGGGGACAAGGGTCGTCCGCATAACGGACTGTTCTTCGGTCAGGGGATTCAGGATTTTGACATTTTCCCGCCGAGGGTCTTCTGCCGGCAGTGCAATAGCATCCCAGACAGAAGGTGAGACAAAAGAATAATTGATGATTTCGGAAAAACCGGCGCCGACGAGGAAATTCCTGGCATTGCCGGAGGCCTGAATTGCGGCCGGCGGGGTATGCCCAACCGACCGGCCGACAGGCATGGTTACTGGAATCTTATCGTATCCGTTTAAGCGGGCGACTTCTTCTATGAGGTCGATTTCCCTTTCCAGATCGTGGCGGAAAAACGGCACGGTGACGTTCAAGACCTCGTCCTCTGAATCACCCTTTCTTTCGACCTCAAGGGCAATGGAGCGCAACAGACGTTCTATATCCTCAAGGCCCAGGGTCAGTCCCAGCACTTCGTTGGTCCGGTGTGCACTCACGGTTACGGTCCGCTCAGACAGCCGATGGGAGTAGACGTCCAGCATACCGGCAGCGATTTTACCGCCGGCAAGCTCCTGAATCAGAGCGGCGGCTCGATCGAGGGCTACGGGGACCATGCTCACGTCCGCGCCGCGCTCGAATCGGTGACTCGACTCGGAATGAATGCCCAAACGCTTGCTGGTCCGCCGGACGGTGCGCGGATCGAAGTAGGCGCTTTCCAGCAGGATATCGACTGTCTCCGGCTGGATTTCGGAGTTTTCACCCCCCATGACACCAGCAAGAGCGACCGGTCCCTGCGCATCACAGATGACCAGGTCACTGGAATCCAGTTCACGCTCCTGCCCATCGAGAGTGTTGAACTTCTCCCCTTCCCCAGCCCGCTTGACGATAATTTTTTTACCCCGCAGCAGGCTAAAGTCAAAGGCGTGCAAAGGGTGACCGAGTTCCATCATCACATAGTTGGTCACATCGACAACATTGTTGATCGACCGCATCCCCAACGACTCCAGGCGCCGGACCATCCATGCAGGAGAGGGGCCGATGCTGACGCCTTGAATAAGGCGAGCCGCATACCGGGGGCAAAGTGCGGGCTCCTCGACCGTGATGGACGTCAGAGTGCTGATCGCCACATCGGAATCAGGGATTTCCACCGCTTTGGCCACCACGGGTTTTCCTACCATGGCACCAACTTCCCGGGCCACCCCCAGGACACTCAGACAGTCAGAACGATTGGGGGTCAGGCCAATTTCAAAACGGGCATCCTTCATCTTCAAAGCATCAAAAACAGGAGTCCCCAGGGGCAGCCCTTCGGGCAAGATCAGGATGCCGGCAGACTCTTCAGAGAGTCCCAGTTCTCGTTCAGAAC
>OBLN01000369.1_pt1 | contig 16597 bp, 14 predicted proteins | sample 1519301 | NCBI WGS metagenome assembly OBLN01 (sample SAMEA2452533, study PRJEB22499) | sediment metagenome | reverse complement strand
GCAGTCCAGCCCACGGGCACTATATCAATCATAGCATAACTGGCGCCAAGGTCCTTAAGGACATTCATGCGGCGGATCATTTCCTTACAGGTCGGGGCAGTAACATTGCAGAGGTACATCTTTTTTTCCCCGGTCTCGGCCTCTGCCTTTCCTGCGAGTTTCAGTGTAAGTTCGGCTCTCTTTTCAAAGCTGTTAAATTTCTGGTCAGTCAGGTTTTCGTCATCCTTAACAAGATCGCAGCCCCCAGCAAAAGAATTGTAAGCAACCTCAGCATGCTTTTCCGAATTCAGGCCGACTTTCGGCTTGACAATGGTTCCTATCAGAGGCCTGTCCTGCACACCTACAAGTTCCCTGATCCCTGGCAGCCCGAAGTTAGGACCCCTGAACGAACTGAGAACTGACTTTGGAAAAGCGATATCCTGCAGCCTGAGGTTGTCAACTATTTTCATACTCAGGATATTTCCTGCGACAGCACTGAGGATCTGGGGAACGGACCCCAGTTCAAAGAGGTCTTCCGAATAAGCAACCCTTACGGTCTGTGCTTTTTCGTTTGCATAGAAAACATGAGGTTTCAGTTTTTCTGCAAGTTCGGGACTCAGCGTAGCAATCTCAGTCCAGGAGTCTATAGAACTTTCCCCTGCCATGTGAGTGGCAGCTTCCTCAAAATTTATCCCTGCTGATGGTTCTATGTGGAATTCACAGATCAAATCCGTATCCTTAGGGCTGTAGCCTATGTCTATGTAGTCCCTGCGCATGTTGTTTTCTCCATAATATAAACCATTTTAGAACAAAATTAAGTAGAAATCAAGTAAATAAAAATAATTGTCTTCGTTGAAGGAAGTAACGGAACATTAATAAAAATTTGTTTTCTGGCATTAATGAAATCTTAACTGGAAATTAATTAAAAGCAAAAAAACAAAAACAGAAATTCAGCCATTTTATATGAAAAAAGAAGGAAGGAGAAAAAAAATAAAGAAAAAGAAAAAAGATAGGAGGAAAAAGGAAAGGAAAAAAAGAGAAAAAGGAAATAAAGATAGGAAAAAAAGGAGAAGAAAAAAAGAGAAATAAAAAGAGAAAATATATTTTTCAGAGAGCCAAATTTTTTCCATAGGCATTTATTGCTCTAATTTCAAGGGATTTCCAATCCCAAGACCCATCAGTCGGGTTTCCTTCTGGGCTCCGAAACCCGGATCAAAATCCTTTCTTTCAAGATCAAAACGGATCTGCTCCTTTTGAAGCCCGTATTCGTCCATATGGTCGAAGATCAGTTTTTCTATAAGCTCCAGCCCGTAGTCCACAGCCTCATGGTAATTGTCCGCAACTTTGCGCTCTAATTCAGAGAACACATGGTACTGCTCTGTCCCCGCACCGGCAGGTCTGATCAGAATCTCACTCCTCTTGATAATATTACCAGCCAGTGCGCCTGCGGCGTTACCTACTTCGTAAAATTTCGGAATGCGGATATCCGCATCGATAAATTCTTTGAGCTCGGGGACATAAGCCCTGACAGGGGCCCCTATCATTACTACGGGGATATTGATTTTGAATTTTGTAAACCGCGAAACTGCCAGAAGCTTCTCAAGTTCTTCCTGTTTGAGATCTTTTGCAAAGAATGCCAGCAGGTCAAGAGCAATGTTTTTTGCAAAATTTCTTTTAATTTCCCTGGAAAAGCTTTCTGGATCCAGCCCGAGATAGCTGCCCAGAAGTTCGGCTCCAAGCATCGAAGCAGTGCTATCCCATGCCTCATATTCTCCAAGCACGTGTAAGGCATCGGTAGGTGTAAAACCTATGTGATAGATGCAGCGTTTCTGGACCAGGGAACGAAGAGCCTTTACAAACTGCAGGGGGTGTTTTTCAATTGCTTTTGCAATTTCGGATACAGATAAAGGTTCGTACCCTATGGCATTGAGGACATGGCGTTCATAATTTTCCAGTTCAAATTCAATAGAGTAATTAAGGGTCTGTGTATCGTCATCAGACTCGGGATTTCCACTTCTGACGAAGAAACTCGCCGGCTGGAAGATATCGTCCATTACCCTGTCAGAAACTTTTTCAGCTTTCCTCAACCTGTCCTTCAGGGAAGGATAGCCCGAGGCTGCAAGGCAGAGAGGAATAACCCTGTTCGGACCGATATAGGGTTTTCTCCGTACCCAGACATGGCTGTCCCCTCCCATTGCCGAGGTTCTTATTTTTACTGCCCTTACCATGGTTTTCCAGTTTCCCACTATAGCCCCGTTTTCACTGATCTCCGGAACCCCGTCCTCAATCAGGGCAATATCCGTGCTCGTGCCCCCGATATCCACAGCCACGCAGGTCTTCAATCCGCTTATATGAGCAGCCCCTACGAGGCTTGCTGCAGGTCCTGAAAAGATGGATTCGACAGGCTTTTCAAGAGCTTCTTCTATGCGTGCAAGGGAGCCGTCGCATTTCATAACCATCATCGGGGCTTTGATATTTCTTTTTTCCATTACTGATAAAACAGCCCGGATGAACTGAGAAGTTATAGGGATAAGACGAGCGTTAAGGACCGCAGTTACTGCCCTTTCATAAGCTCCCAGGCTCAAAGAGAGTTCATGCCCGCAGACTACAGGCTTATCAGTCATCTGTTCTATCATTTTTTTGGCTGAAAGTTCATGTTCAGGATTCCGCGCGGAAAAGTAAGAAGATACTGCATATGAAAAGAGCCTGCATTCGGTAGCGTTAATGAATTGTTCCACAGGTTTAAGGTCAAGGCAACTGACTTCATTTCCTTTCGAATCATGACCGCCGTCTATGGAAATTATCTCATGCGCCGGTATATCTCCACTTACGGTATAGCCCGCAAGGATTAGACCTGCAGGATGACCTTTGCCTTCCAGAGTGGAATTTGTAGAAAGGGTAGTGGATACCGAAACCAGTTTTATGTCCTTCAAATACTCCTGATTTAAGCCTGCAACTACATTTTCGATCCCCTCAACCAGATTGGAATGCGTTGTTAATGATTTATTAAAATCAAGGATCCTGCCTTCTGAAAGGTCCATTAAGACAGCATCTGTGTATGTCCCACCAGTGTCGATTCCTAAGCCTAGTTTCATAGTTGATAATTTACTTTAAAAAAATATAACATAGCCGATCAGGATTTTGTGGGAGTATAAGTTTTGCAGGAGGGTAAAATATTGAGGGGAATGAAATAATTGAGGGGATAAAATATTGAAAGAAAGGACGAGTTCAGGTGACAGAGAAAAGTAATTGAACAGGAAAAGTTAAAAAATTAAATTTGAAATTAGAAACATGAAGAAAAGGGTCGAGTCAAAGATCCAGAAAATCAAAACTAAAACAATTAAAACCTGAAAATGATCGGAAATCAGGCAAAAACAAAAGAATGAGCGTGTTTAGGAAACACACCCATTTGTCTGATTTTTTTATTTCAACTTTTATTCCGCTATTTCACTTTTACTTTCTTCTCTTTCCTGCGTATTCATCCATGCAAGTGCCTTCACAGCATTTAACTCCCATCCTGTAAGCAGCGCGGGCAATCATGTGTCCCGAGATTGGGGATGTAAGGAGGATGAAAAGTGCAACTGTAAGAGCTTTAATACCCATAGGGCTGGCGCCCTCCTGAATAATAATGCTCAGAAGAACTCCGAAAGCTCCCAGGGTACCGACCTTGGTAGTTGCGTGCAACCTGTTATAGACATCAGGCAAGCGGAGGAGACCAATCATACCCAGAGACAGGAAAAAAATTCCTATCAGGAGACTGACAATACTCAAGATATCTGCGACAAATGCCAGTTCTCCAGCCATCAGAGCACCTCCCCTTTGTCAAGGTACTTTGCTACTATTACAGTCCCTACGAAGGAAATGATCGCAAGAAGCATTGCTACGTCCATCAGGAATATTGAGCTCGCCTGAAAAGCGTAAAGGGCAAAAATAACACACAGGGCGTTGCCCATGGCATCTTCTGCCGCAATCCTGTCAGCAAGGGTCGGACCGTAGAGCACTCTGTAAATACAGGGAGCTGTTGCGACGACCAGCACGATTAATGCCAGGAAGTCTGCCTGTTCAAGTGAGATTATCATTCGAATGCCTCCAGCACATAGCGTTCAAGATCGTCCCTGATAGAATCACGGATTCCCTGAGGATTGGTTGCATCGATTGAATGGACATAAAGAACGGATTTGTCGTCCGAAATGTCCACGGTCAGAGTACCGGGAGTCAGAGTGATTGTATTCGCAATACCAGTGATCCCTATATTGGTCTTGGTTCTTATGGGAACCGCGATGATTCCGGGCTTGATGTCAATTTTGGGGCTAAGAACGATCTTTGCGACAACAATGTTGGCTTTTATAATTTCTTTGATGAGTACATAGAAGTACTTGACTTTCTTCGGGATTTTTGCTATCCAGTCCCCTGTCGGGTGTACTACTTCATCGAGCCTGTAGAGTTTACTGAAGGGCTCTACAACCAGCATCCCGAAGATGAGGCCGAGAAACAGACTGCCGATGGTTACATACCCACTGACCAGACACCAGACAACCGGGAGTGCCATGTAAGTAATCAAACGACGCTTCATCTAATCACCCTCACTAATACTGCATCAATATATGGCTGCGGATCAGTGATCTGTATCGCTATCGTCTGTGCAATCTCAAGTACCGGGTTGCCGAATAGACCGAGGACAAACACAAGAGCTGCCAATATCATGATCGGACCTACAATCAATATTGACAGTTTGTGGTGAGAATACTCCCCATACTGCGGATCTCTCTCTCCCCAGAACATAAGCATCCATCCTCTGAACATATAGAAGAGAGTAAAGACTGCAAATAATAACGCAATCGCTATAGGCAGATAGAATGCCGACCTGAGTCCTGCATCGAAGAGAGAGAATTTACCAATAAATCCACCCATCGGAGGTACTCCACCAATGGACATGGCTCCTACAAGGAAAGAGAAAGCCATCAAGGGGTTGCTATTGATCATGCCTCCCATCTTACGCATATCCCTGGTTTCCGCATGGTGAATAATTCCACCTGAGGTAAGGAACAACATGCTCTTGGCAATAGCGTGGTTTACCATATAAACAAAGGATGCCGCAACGATTAAAGTCCCGCCTGCGATTTCACCTGCTTCAAGTGCAATAGCTCCCATTCCGAAACCCAGGAAAACATAGCCTATCTGGGATACACTGGAATAAGCTAACAAACGTTTAACATCGTTCTGTCCTATCGCAGCTGTAGCTCCAAGACCTATAGTGATCAGAGCGAGCAGTAAAATGATTGGTCCATACACTCCTTTGAGAGGTGAAAAGATCACAAAAAGGATCCTGAGTATACCATAGGCTCCGATTTTGATAATTACACCGCTGAGCATCGCACTGATCGGAGAGGGTGCCGTAGGGTGAACATCCGGAAGCCAGTAGTGCAGAGGAAAGACTGCTGCTTTTCCAGCGAATACGATAATGAAGAGTAAACCGATGGCATACATATGCCAGGGCATTGTACCCGCTTCTGCAAGAATCCTGACTTTAAGTGCAATGTCAGCCATGTTCAGAGAACCAACGGATGCATACAGTGATGTAACCGCAATAAGCATCGCATTTGAACCGAGCATGTTCAGGACAATGTACTTCATAGTAGCTTCCATCTTATCCGAGATCTTTGTAACCTTTGAAGTTTCATTTGCAACAATTAAAGCTCCTGAAGAGAGAAGCATGATCTCGAAGAAGACAAACAGATTGAAAATATCACCTGTCAGGAAGATTCCATTAATGCCTGCAAGCATCAGATTATACAGGGAATGATAGGTCAGATTAAGGGATTTACTCTCTATGTAATTGTAGGAATAAATCAGACCCATACAGCCTATAAGGCAGCTCAGGACAACCATACTTGAACTTAAAAGATCGGCTACAAGCACGATTCCATACTTTCCGAACTCACCTACCTCATATACTATGATTCCATCGTTCCAGACTGTATAGATAAGTAGCCCGCTTAAAGCCAGAAGCCCGATGCTTACTATTATATCAAGAGCTTTCTGGAACCCAGGGTAACTCTTGCTTATGATGGTAGCAGGAGCCATTAACAGAGGTATTGCGATCAGGAACATGGGCAGATGTTGCATTAAAAAGCTCATCCCCATAACCTCCTGAGTTCGCCTACATCAACAGTACCATATTCTTCATTGATACGGTATGCAAGAGTCAATATGAAAGCGGTAGTAGCAAGTCCGATTACAATTGCAGTGAGCACGAGAGCTTGCACGAGCGGATCCACGAAGTCCATATATGGATTGGTTGTTATTGGCCCGACTATTCCAGCTGTAAGGTTATCGTTATAGATAAGGCCCTGATTAAGGCCTTCAACAGCCTGTTCGTGCTCCAGGATAGGTACAAGCGTACCTTCGGTAAAGACTCCACCTGCAACTATGTAAAGGTTTATGGCGTGGGATATGATCCCGAAACCGATAATGACTTTCATCATATCCCTGCGGAAAATCAGGAAAGTTCCGATTCCAAAGAGCAGGGAAATGGTAAGTGCGAGAAGAGTGTTATTCATTTTCCACCCTCCGAAGCTTTGTCAGTTCCTACTTTAGTCGTGATAAACAGCAGTCCTCCGACCACTACAAAGTACACACCAAGGTCAAAGAACATGGAAGAAACCAGTTCAATCTCACCAAGGTGAATGCCTCCCACTACTACAGGAATGAAATCAAAGGCACTTCTGAAGTAGTTGTGGCCTGCAAACAACGGAGACCATGCTGTAATACTTGCAAACAGGAGCCCATAGCCAAACCATGTGTGCCAGTCAGGGTTCCATATTTTCTTGACATCATCCAATCCGTATGCCACGTAGATTAGTGCGATTCCGCAAGCAGCAAGCACACCACCAATGAAACCCCCGCCAGGCCTGTTTCCACCGATCAATAAAAGGTCGATAGAGTACAGCATGTCCACCATCAGGCAGATCTTTGCAATCGTTTTGGTAATTACCGTGGTCACTCTTCTTCACCTCCCTCAGCTTTTCCCGCTCTGCTCAGGATCAGGTTATAGACACCAAGGGCTGCAAGGGACAGTACCGAAATTTCTCCTATGGTATCATACCCTCTGAAGTCCACGACTATCACGTTGACAACATTAAGTCCACCTGTCATTTGCAGGCTTTTGTCCATGAAGTAGTGAGAGAAGGACTCAAACGGTGCCAGCATTCCGGCATTTGCATTTACCATTAAGGCAAAAACTGCAAACGTAACCACTGCCGAAATCAGGAAATTGACCATAACCTTACCTGCGGGCATTGGTTCATTGAATTTCTGAGGGATCTTAATGATTGCCAGGATGAAGATAATGGTTGACAGAGTTTCGACACAGACCTGTGTCATTGCAAGGTCAGGAGCCTTCAGATACATATACAGCAAAGAGACAAGGAAACCCAGAGCCGAAAGTGACAGGACTGCAGGCAGATATCTCGGGATTATAGTAGCACCAAGCGCTGCTACAATCATTAGGGCATAAAGCACAATCTCATAAGGCTGTGAATTGAAATTCAGCCCTTCGGGGAAGATGCCTCCGAGACTTATACCCTGAGTGTACACCGGCCACAGGATCAGGAATATCATGAAAAGCATTGCTGCTTTAATGTACATCCCAATAGGTCCTGGCTGAGTAACTGCTCCGAATTTGGCAGCTATACCTTTTGCGTTGTTTACGGTTGCATCATACCAGTAGTTCACACTAACCCAGGGAAGCTTGGCATTGAAACTGTTCTGCCAGGCAGCAATTGAGTCATAGAACTTGTAAAGCACAATACCGATGGCAAAGGTTGCTATTGTCATCAGGAGCGGAGTGGTAATACCATGCCATAACTTTATATGCAACTGTTCGGCATGCGGGACAAGACCGCTGTAGGCAGGCTGAATCAGATAATCAACCGGGAACTTGGGATAAAGCCCGAAGAATATGATCAAACCTACAAGGAAAACTGCCGGAGCCAGCATAACCCAGGGAGCATCATGAATGTGGTGGGGGACATCATGGTCATGAGTTCTGTGCCCAAGGAAAATCCCATCTACCAGTTTGATGGAATACATAAGGGTGAAAACACCACCAGCCACTGCAACAGCAGGGAAGACAATTGCCCAGGGGCCTCCGTAAGTTTCAGAGACAAGTTTTCCGATTTCAAGAGACGTTTCGTAGAACATTTCCTTGCTCAGGAAACCGTTAAGTGGGGGGACACCTGCCATTGAAGCTGCTGCAATCACTGCAACTATGAATGTTTTTGGCATTTCCTTACGCAAACCGCCCAGCTTTCTTATATCTCGAGTAGTCGCTTCGTGAGCTACAATACCTGCTACAAGGAAGAGGGTAGCTTTGAAGGTCGAGTGGTTTAGCAGGTGGAAGGTTGCTGCAGCAAATCCAAGCCCCGGGTGTTCCGCAGTGCTGTAACCATACATGGTCATCAGATAGGCAAGCTGGCTGATTGTTGAGTAAGCCAGGATAGCTTTGATATCAGTCTGCCTGAAAGCCAGGAAGCCTGCCATCACCATGGTAATCATACCGGTTCCCGAAACCAGAATCAACCATTCAGGGGTGCCCGAAAGGATGGGGTGCATTCTTGCAACAAGATAGACACCAGCCTTGACCATTGTAGCCGAGTGCAGGAAAGCACTGACAGGGGTCGGAGCTTCCATCGCATTGGGCAGCCATATGTAAAACGGCCCCTGAGCGGATTTGGAGGCGGCTCCCAGGAAGATCAGGACAAGGATTGCAACATAATACGGGCTTCCATGGAATGTTGAAAGGAGCGAGGAGCTCTGAGCGACTTCTGAGATTCCATAGGTTCCTGTAACAACTCTAAGCATCAGGAAGCCTGCAAACATTAAAAGCCCGCCACCGGCAGTTATTAGAAAAGCTTTGGTTGCACCGTATACGGATTCTGGTCTTTCTCTCCAGTATCCGATAAGCATGAAAGATGTTATACTAGTCAGTTCCCAGAAAATAAACATCTGGATCGTATTATCTGTATAGGCAATGCCCAGCATTGCACCCATAAAGAGCAAGAGCCACTGGTAATACCTTGGCAGGTCTTCTTTTGTGGACATATAACCGTTTGAATAGGACATGATGATAACACCAACGCCCGAAACGATCAGTGCCAGGAGGACGGCCATTCCGTCCCCGTAAATATCAAAAGATAGACCGGCTGTCGGCAACCATTCCCACGAACCCTTTACAGGAGTGCCTGCCATAGCGTACGGGATTACCTGGGCATTCAACACAAAACACGTAAATGCAATAAGTGCTGAAATCCAGCCAATCCTTTGTTTGAATACACTATATAATACAGGTAATGTCCATGCGAGTATAAATGGTAAAAAGACAGCTATTACTATTGCATTAAATGGATCCATGAATCATCAACCCAACCTCTTTAGTTTTTTGGTTATTAATAGGAAATATTAGTCAGGTTCAAAAGTTTCAATCCAGAATTCAATCCACATAGGAAATAAAGATATAATGTAATCTTATATTTTCCTCGGGTATACTCTTTTGTCATATAGTAAAAATGTTTCGGTTTTTACTGAACACATCTTCAGCATCAAGCAAACTATTTTGTGTCCAGAATTGCATACAAAATCTTCTCAGATTTTTTCGTTTACTACAGTGAATAACCTCCCTTTCAAAACTTCAAATTTAATAAATAATTTAAATAATATCCCGCTTTCCTGATTGAATTTAGATTTTCTCAGTTCATAACGCTACCGATTTTATCATAATAGAGGTTTAATGGAATGTATGTGAGTATTCGAGATCGAACTGGGTGAATGTGAAGGGCTAAAACCGATAGCATCAGGTTCACTAATTTCCATGTGGATTCTCAGATATTTGAATATTTCCAAAAAACACTATCAAGAAAAACAATAATTTCGAGGAAAAAAATATGAAAATAAAGGTCAGAAAAAATTTTTTTTCCTTTATTAGTAGCAATCTAATCAGAATAATTAATTAAATTAATGAATAAGTTGTCCCTACTTACAGTAAAAATTATTTCCATCATTAAAACAGTGTATTATGAAATTTATCCCAGGAAAGCAACATAGAAGGATTCAGTAACAAGTTAGCTAAAATCAATTCAGTATTTAAATAAATATACTTGTATATCAAAAAATTAGAACTTAAGGATAAAATGAATCAAATAGATAGAAAAGAGAAGTCAGTACATCGAAAATAAAAAAAATCAAAATAGAAAAAAATTCGAAAAAAATTTTTTGTCAAAAAAAAGAAATAACGGACAAAAAAAGTTCACTAAAAGGAAAAGAGTATATCTAAGGTAAATCTTCGAAGACCTTCTGGTTTTAAACTGTCAACAAAATATTCGGAATGTTTTTGAGAACCGGGGCTCCTGAAATGTCGATAAATGCAAATTGCTGGAAAACAGACATTTACAAACAGAAATAAAGGAAATAAGCTAATAAACAGAAGTAGAGGAAAAATAAGCTAATAAAAAGTGTTAACAAAGGACGCTGACATAGAAAACGTTACTGATATAGAAAACATTACTGGCATAAAAAAGATTAATAGATAAGTACTGATAAAGAGATAAGGACAAAAAAGTATTGGTGAATAAGGCTGACGAAAAATACTTGGAAAAAGACTGAGAGAAAGACTGAAGGAAATACCAAGAGAAAGACTGAAGGAAATACCGAGAAAAAAGAATCATTAATAAAAAGATTCAGAATTATTTTCTCTTCTAAAAAAAGAGAAGAAAATAATAATTCTTCTGACTTGCTGACTCTGTCAGCGTATTTATCGGGCTAAGGCTTTTTTTCCACTTTGCCCTTGTATTTTCTATCCTTTCCGGTTAATTGATTTCTATTGGCACGGGACTTTCTTCGGAGCAACGCTTGAAGGTAACCTCAAGCACCCCGTTTTTGTAACTCGCTTTTGCACTCTTCGGGTCTACACGGACAGGAAATTCCACCTCTTCCGAATACTCGGAAAGCCCAAGGACTCTGATTTCGAGGTGCTGGGCGGTTGCATGAAGCAGGAGGTCTTCCTTTTCAACCTCCGGAAACTCGGCAAGCACATGTATCATGTCCCCGTTTTCAAATATATCAATTAAAGGCTCTTTTGTATCTGAGGGAAAGAAGTCTTCTTCTTTTTGAGAATATTCCGGAACGTTTCCGAATTCCCGGAGTTCGGGTTCCTCGCCCGGGCGATGAATGATAGAGAACCCATAGACGAAGGGGACGGATTCTCCCATTTCTTCCAGGAGGGCTTCGATCATCTCTTCCAGGTTATCAAAAAGTTCAGACCCAAAATCTTCAAAGAAATCCTTTCTTTTTCTTATGCCCACCATTATTACCTCTTATTTTCCTCACGCTCCCGAAAATCACTCGATATAGATCGAGGTTCGAGAACTGGACTCCAGTCTTTTAAAGGTAATTTCCAGAACGCCATTTTTATATGTGGCTTTTGCACTCTGGGGATCAACCTTTACTGGCAGTTCAACACGTTCGGAATATTTTGGATTCCCATCTAATGTTTCGATGTCAAGTATTAAATCAGTTGCGTTCAGTTGGATATTTTCTTTCTCAATGCCTGGCATTTCGGCAATCACATGGACTGCTTCTTCACTTTCCAGTACATCAATAAGCGGTTTTCTTATGTCAAGGTAGCGTTTTTCTCCGGTCTCCGTCTGTTCAAACATCGGGATATTCCCGAATTCCCGGATTTCAGGCTCTTCTCCTGGTCTCTGGGTTACGGAGAAACCATATACAAAGGGGTGCTGCCCGAAATTATCCATGCTCATGCCCATAGCCCTGCTAAGGCGCTCGAACATTTCTTCCATATCCTGAAGAGGGTCAATTCCAAATATTTCATCGAAAAAACTTCTTTTTCTCCTGTCTCTGTCCATCTCATCACATCGTTATTAAGTTATGCGTCTTGAGTTTCTTAAATGAGTGCTACTCAAATTATCAAAGCTGTACTTGGGCACCTTTCTCCAAATAAATTGAAAAGCCGGGATTTACCGGCATATCAGGCAAGATTTATTCAGCCTGCAGGAAACCCGGATTTTCCTTCTCTTCTCTCTTTGTCTCCTGTTTTTTTGCTTCTGAGTGCTCTTCTTCAAATTCGGTTGCATACCTGGCAAAGAGCTCTGCACTCTTTTCATAGGTGCTCAGAGTTTCCCTGGAGGTTGTAGGCCTCACACGACGAATTGCTTTTTCAAAGTGCTTTTTTGAAAGACGGATATTAGCTGTTTTCTCCTGGATAGTTTTTCGGTCACTACCCGGAGTGACTATTTCCCTGAGGGCGAGCATTGCAGCTTCCCTGCAGATACCTTCGATATCCGCACCCACGTACCCTTCGGTCATTTCGGCAAGCTCGGAGAGGCTTATATCTTCTGCAAGGGGTTTTCCTTTCGTATGAATTTCAAAGATCTTCTCTCTGCCTTCTTTTCCGGGCGGCTTGATGTAAATAAGCCTGTCAAAGCGGCCAGGCCTCAGCAGTGCAGGATCCACCATATCCGGACGGTTTGTAGCAGCAACTATGATTACGTCTTTTAGCTCTTCTATCCCGTCAAGCTCTGTAAGGATCTGGCTGACCACTCTTTCGGAAACATGGGTATCGGAGACAGAACTTCTCTGAGGGGCAATCGAGTCGATTTCATCGAAAAAGATTACAGTAGGGGCAGCCTGTTTTGCTTTCCTGAATGTTTCTCTGATCGCGCGCTCGGACTCGCCTACATATTTGCTGAGGAGTTCAGGACCTTTAATGCTAATGAAGTTAGCCTCACTCTCACTTGCAACGGCTTTTGCAAGCAGGGTCTTACCAGTACCTGGCGGCCCAAACAGGAGCACTCCTCTTGGTGGCTTTATACTGACAGCACTGAACATTTCCGGATATTTGAGAGGCCATTCTACAGACTCGATAAGCTCCTGTTTCGCTTTTTCAAGCCCGCCTATATCGTCCCAGCCCACATGGGGGACTTCTACATAGACTTCCCTCATAGCTGAAGGTTCTATATTTTTCAGAGCTTCTCTGAAGTCCTCTTTTGTTACTGCCAGGTTGTCAATAATTTCCTGCGGGATTTCTTCTTCAATATCAATTTCAGGGGTAATTCTCCTGAGTGCATGCATTGCAGCTTCCTTACAGAGAGAGGAGAGATCAGCTCCCACAAAACCATGGGTAACATCCGCGATCTCGCTAAGGCTCACTTCGTCTTCGAGCGGCATGCCTCTTGTGTGGATCAGGAGAATCTGTTTCCTTCCATTCCGGTCAGGTATTCCGATTTCGATTTCCCTATCAAACCTTCCGCCACGCCGGAGAGCTTCGTCAATGGAGTTCGGACGGTTTGTAGCAGCAATTACCACTACTTCACCCCTGGATTTGAGCCCGTCCATGAGGGAGAGCAGCTGGGCAACTACCCGCCTTTCCATTTCGCCTGTGACTTCGCCACGTTTGGGAGCTATGGAATCGATTTCGTCTATAAAGATAATGGAAGGTGCATCCTTCTCAGCTTCTTCGAAAATCTCCCTGAGCTTCTGTTCACTTTCTCCGTAGTATTTGGAGACTATTTCGGGACCGCTAATAGTGATAAAATTGGCGTCGGTTTCACTTGCGACCGCCTTTGCAATCATGGTTTTGCCCGTTCCTGGCGGTCCGTGGAGAAGGACTCCTTTTGGAGGCTCAACACCCAGTTTCTGGAAGAGCTCAGGATGTCTCATTGGCAGCTCAATCATTTCTCTGACGAGCTGAATTTCCCGCCTTAGACCTCCGATATCCTCGTAAGATACGCCTTCCGGCGCTCTGATTTCCTCTATGGACTTTTCTTTGATGATAATTTCAGTGTCTTTCGTGACAACAACTGGACCTGCAGGTCTTGTAGATGCTACAACGAAAGTAAGGGGATTGTTTACGGTTTCAACCCTTATCTGCTGACCTTTATTAAGAGGTCTGCCTTCAATTATTCTGAGGATGTAGTGAGCACCGCCTACAAGCCTGACAGGCTGTGATGGAGCCAGGGTAACTCTCTGAGCGTGTTTTGCCTGGACTTTCTGGATTGTGACTCTGTCATCAATACCGACCTTTGCATTACTGCGCAAGTTTCCGTCTATCCTGATCCTGTTTTCTTGCCCACGCTCGACGTTTGGCCAGACAATTGCATATGTCTTGGATCTCCCTGAAATTTCGATTATGTCCCCACTTACGAGTTCCATCTGCTGCATTAGACGGGTATCGATTCTTGCAATTCCCCTGCCCACATCCTTATGATAAGCCTCAGCTACTCTCAGACTCATTTCTTCAGTCATTTATTTTCAACTCCGGTCTCACATATTTTCCAGTACTGCTGGTTGTTTTTAATTGCGTATTCAACAAAACCTCTTTCTGCAAGGTCCATAAGGTTAGACGTAATAATGCTCGGATGCAGATGCAGGTTATAACAGAGGATAGCCACTGTAGCCTCATTTTTCAGGAGCTCGAAAAGAAGCTCGCATTGTACAGGGTTTTTGGCAGCCTCTTCAATGGAATCAAGGCACTTGTCCATCAGTTCCATATACTCAACCTGCAGCTGTTTTTGCATTTGTGCAAGCTCTTCCTGCCTTGTTTTAAGCTCTCTAAGCCTATCGCTCAGTTTCAGGAAGAAGCAGAAAGATTCGTTTCTGATAGCGGATTCATCCTTTTCGACAGCAGAGCTTTCCCCTTTTTTGTCCCTGTCAAAACTAATATCTTCCAGCGCCATCGTATATGCGTAAGGCGACACGGATACCTCAAGTCTCATGTTATTTGCAATATTGAAGTATTTGCGCCTCTGTTCATCCACACTGCATTCGATCAGCCCTGCCTGTTCTAAAAGACTCAGGTGACTGATGATTGCCTTTGGTCCTACTCCCAGCCTGCCTGAGATTTCACTGACATAGCAGGGGCGGTTCGCAAGAAGCTGGATAATCTTCCTGCGGTTTTCATTCCCCAGGATGTCAAGTAATTTTGCTGGGTCCATTTTTTCCCCTCGGTGATTGTTGAAATGTTATATTAATTGCAATAATTTTAATTAGCAGCAAATTTTAAACTGTTTTTAATGTGTTTATAAGATATTTTAAATATATTTATGAATTTATTATAGTGCGTTCTTTATATTTTAAAGATCAGGCATGGATCAGATTCTTTCAATAATTTCTTGAATTTTTTCGTTCCCCATCCAGGCTCCATCAGCGAGCTCACATTATAGAGCTGCGGAAAGTTCCTTTCCGAGATTCCGGATTGGAATACTAACTATAATGCTTGAATAATAGTTAGTAACCATTAGTTAGTAATAATGATATATAAATGTTCTCATCAAACACTGTATCTGAAGTTACCCGAAAAAAAACCGGAATTTCCAGAAACAGAATTGAAATCCCTGTATTGAAACTCCTGTACTTGAATTCAATATTGTAAGAAATTGTTTGAAAATACTTCCGATTTTTGAAATTTGGAGTTCTGGCTTTTAGATCTCCGTTTTTCAGAGAGTAAAAAATGATTTATAATTCGCATCAAGTTTTTTAAGAACTCCCTGAAAAATTCTTGAATAAACTGTTTTGTATTCAGGGTTTCTTTTCTTGAGATGTGGCAATTTGTTTTGTTGATCCTCGTACTTAATACTCTTTCTTTCAAGTTTCTATTCATTTTTTCTTTAGATTAAAACCGGATTATGTAAGAAACAATATTAATCTGAAATATTCTAAAGGACTTTCAGTTATTCATCTATTGGGTAAATATTAACCCTGGTCGTTAAATACATAGCAGTATATAAGCGAGATGTTTGCATACAAATAGACTTTCCAAAATTAAAAAGATTAAACCGTCAGGAAATTGACGGCTTTCACCCCCCGCCTGCCAGCCTATTGCTGTCAAGAAAGGGGACATTCCGCCTTGGAGTTAAAGTGCCTTAACCATCAGAATTCTGTCCCCACTTGAGGTTTTAGCTGTGAGTTTCCAGGCAGGATAATATTTGGTCTGTCTCTCATACCTATAAGGATAAGTATCGAAACCGTTGAAATAAACGAATTTAACGTCAATAATTCTGATTCTCCCCAGTGAAAGCATAGATAGGTCACCTTTCTGGGTAACGAAATTTCTGTTTCTTACCTGCTGGATTATATATTCACCCGGATCATCGTAAGTTATTACCCGGGGATCTGCTGTTTCTATAAGTTCCAGATCCATATTATTGCTCAAATTAAATCTGCTTTCGGCAATCTCATTATTTGCAACAAGGAAACTTATTTCCCAGGTATCATTTCCATTGTCATGGCTGTCGTTATAAGACTCACTGAAGTTAACAAAATTAACATTAAGGACGCTTGAAGGAGATTTTCCCTTATAGATCGGGAGTCGATTTACAGGTAGTGGAGGGATTTCAGCGTCAAGGGTCACTCTTTGATTCGTAAAAATATTCCATATTCGTACAGTAGTTCTGTGAGGAGTATCCTCTTTTACAGAAGGGTAGTAATTAAAAGCCTCATAAAATGAAGGAAAGGCATAGTATAATACTGCCAGACATATCAAGATTGCAACCGCACTCTTTACATTTCTCTGCATACTTTAATCCCCTCAGCAGGTTCGGTCTCGATT
>OBLN01000368.1_pt1 | contig 16620 bp, 15 predicted proteins | sample 1519301 | NCBI WGS metagenome assembly OBLN01 (sample SAMEA2452533, study PRJEB22499) | sediment metagenome | reverse complement strand
CAGATGCCTGGGTTGATAATGGAAACATCTCCTTCGAGGGATGACGCTCCCACAGGACAGACTTCCACGCATCTTCCGCAGCCGATGCACTCTGCTTCGACAACATGTGGGCTTGTCGGGTAGTGCTGGTCCTTTTTGCCTGCAGCAGGCGCACAGCCCATTGCCAGGTTCTTGATCGAACCTCCAAACCCTGCCATGATATGCCCCTTGAAGTGGGACATTACAACCATAGAGTCTGCTGCAGCGATATCGGACCCTATTTTCACGGTCTTGAAGTGCTTCTGCCTGATCTCGACCTCTGCTATGTTCTGGCTCTTCAGACCATCCGAGATAATAAGCGGAGCCCGGACAACAGAATAATCAAAGCCGTGCTCAATAGCTGTTGTCAGGTGGTCAACTGCGTTATGCCTGCTCCCGGAATAGAGGGTGTTTGTATCAGTGATAAACGGTTTTGCTCCGGCTGCCCTGATTTTATCCACTACCTGCCGGACATAGACCGGATTGACATAGCTGTCGTTACCGTATTCTCCGAAATGTATCTTGATCGCCGTCAGGTCATCTGCTCCCAGAAGTTCGACAAACCCTGCCTCGTCAAAAAGTCTCTGGATCTTGCTTATCGTGTTTTCCTTAGGGTTTTTTGCCCTCATGTCTGCGAAATAGACTTTACTTGCCATTCAAATAACTCCCATTAAAAGAAATCGAAATTATTACTCTTTACCCGTTCTATGCAGTTAAGAAAGCCTTTTTCATTTTTAGGTGTTACGCTGTTCGGGAAGAGAGAAAAATCAGATTCTCTATTCAATAAATCAGATCCTCTATTCAACTATTCCTTTCAATAACCTGAAACTCGGAAAAATGAAAAGAATATCATGTGAGAAAATATATATCAGGCGAGCCCTTATCATTCAAAAATATAATAAACTCATCTTAAGGCAAGCCTTTTAAGCCCGATTTCAGCTTTTTTGACTGGAATATGAGTTGTTCGGTTAACCTGTGATAGCTGGCAGTGATAGTTGGCAAGCCGCTCTTCGAAAATAACTCGTCATTTGCCGCCTGCAGGACAGCGCAGCCGGGCTCTTTTCAGAGGCTGGTTAAAAAAAATTGAATGGGGCAGTGAATGCCCGCAGATTTCTATGGTTTCGAGATCAGAGCTCTTCGAGCGAGGAATCCCATTCAGGGTCTTTTTCAGCCAGTTTTGCGTCGATCTCTTCAGCTTTTTTACGGTACTCTTTTGCAGTATCGGAGTCCCCCAGTTCTTCAAGAAGATTTGCGTAGTTGCTAAAAAGTAAGAAATTTCTTCTCAAGGGATCAAGGTCTTCCGGATTGGATTTTGCCAGGTTTTCATTAAGGGCAAGGGCTTTTTCAAAGCATTCTTTTCCTTTTTCCGGCTGATCCGTTACCGAATATCCGATCCCGATATTATTCAGGGCTCCAAGCATATGATGGAAGTGTTTTGGGTTTTCAGGATCGTTTTCATACAGGATTTTGAGGCTCCTGTATGCATATTCGTATTCTTTGATTGTTTCTTTCAGTTTATCGGCATCCCTGTATATGTCCCCGATTTGTTCGGCAAAACTGGCAAGCATCTCCTGAAGCTTCAGGTTCGTTGGGTACGCTTCATATAATTGTTCAATGGTTCTGAGGGCAAGCTCATAGTATTTCCTGGCAATGCTTGAGTCTTTATTTTCTGACTCCAGTATTTCAAGGAGGGACATTCCTAAAAAGAATGCTTTACCTGATGTAAGGATTAAGAGCTCCGGGTCCTCAACCTGTTCGGCAATTATCTGATCAAATCTTTCAATAGCCTGACTGTGGTAGTTGCTGGCTTTTTCCTCGTCTCCAATTTCGGAATGCAGCATTGCAAGTTCAAAGTATGTAGTTTCCAAATCCAGATCATGCTCGTGTTCCAGCTCGTGGTCGTGATCCATGTCATGGTTGTGGTTCGGATCATGACAGTGGTTCAGGTTGTGGTCATGGTCCGTATCATGGCAGCATTCCGGGGGCATCAGCTCAAGGAGCTTTTTCTGAACTTTCGTGATTTTTTCATATATCTGGATTGCTTTTTCAAACTCCCGGTTCTCTTTGAACAGCATACCCAGACTTGTCAGGGTTTCGAGGAGCTCCTCATGGAAAAATTCATTCCCGGGATCGGATTCGAAGGCTTCTTGGAATACGGGAAGAGCTCTTTCGTGATATTGCACTGCAGTTTCAGGCTCCTCTTCTGCATACAGCCTTCCGATCTGGTTCCATGTGTCAGCTTTATTAGCTTCTAACATGAGTTTATCGGCTTCTGCCGGGTGAAGGTTTTCGTAGATTTCGATTTCCTTATCATAATAAGCCCTTGCTTTTTCAATTTCTTCCTCTCCTGCAAAAAGATCACCAAGCTCGCGGTAGATATCAGAAAGCTTCAGGGAATATTCAGGGTTTTCAGGTTCTTTTTGCAGCAGGTTTTCATAGATCTGCAGTTCGTCGTTATAGCAGATTTCTGCACTCTCGAAGTCTCCGATCTCCGAAAACAGCTCTGCCAGTTCATCTAAAGACCCGGCAAGGCTTTTATCGGCTCCAAGCAGGTCCGGGTATTTATCCATCAGTCCCCGGAAAATTTCCCTTGCCTTCGTATAGTAGTCCCTGGCTTTTGTAGTTTCTTCCGTGTCTGAAAAGATTAAACCTGAATCTCTGTACATCTCTGCAAGGGCCATAGAAAAAGGAATGTTTTTGGAAACCGAAATGTTTTCAGAATCTTCAATATTTTCAGAAACCGGAATATTTTCAGGCTCTTCTTCTGTCTCGTCTTCTATCTCGCTTTCAAGCAGGCTCAGTGCTTCCTTATAGCATCCCTCTGCCTTTATGAGGTCCTCCGTTTCCGAATACATATCTGCCAGGTAACGGTATACGTAACTGAGGTAAACTTTGGTTTCGGAATTTTCAGGATCTTTATCAAGGGTTTTCCTGTAAAGCTCTATTGCCCGGCCATAGATACGCTTTGCCTCTTCTATATACCCCTCTTCTAAATATTCCTCTTCCTCGCAGATCTTTCCAAAGTTCATGAGAGACTCGTCAAGACTGCTGAGATGGTCGGATACTTCAGTTTCATTATTGAGCAATTTCTCAATAAGGTCGAATTTTTTATCAAAAAGTGGGACCTCGTCTTCGATCAATTCCCCGGCTTCAAAACAGAGCCCTATATGTTCGATCGTTTCCAGGAAATCTTCCAGGTACTCCGGATTTTCGGGATCTGACTCCAATAACGTTTCAAAACTCAGAACTGCTTTTTCAAAAATTCCTTTCATCGGATAGATATACTCTTTTGCTTTATCGGTATCCTCAAGCTTCAAAAGGATATCTCCAATACATCCAATCGTGTCTCGCATAAAAGACCGGTAATCTTCTTTTTCCGGTTCTTTTGAAAAAAGGTCCCAGCTAATTTCCAGCGCCTTTCCGAAAAGCACAAGCGACTCTTCGAGTTCATCAATTCTATATTTTGCAAAACCTTTAAAGAACAGAAGATGGTATGAAATCTCAGGGTTATTCACTTCTTTTTCAATCTTTTCAACCTTATCAAGGTGTTCAAAGGCCTTTTTATATCTATTATGATCTATATCATCGGCTGCTTTCTTCAATAAGCGAAAAGCAGAATCCTGTAGCTTCCTTGACATAAAAATAGCATAGGTTTTTTCATATAATAATTGTAGGTTAGGAAGGGCTCAATGTAAGAGAAAGCTCAATGTGAACTACCCCTCTATGCTCCCTTCCAGGTCGAAAATGATTGATAGGATCCTGACATTCTTGTTTTCTTTAAATGAAATTCCCCTTACGGCTTCTCCGAAAATTTCTTATACTTTTTTATATCCACTGCAATTTTCTTGAATCTTTCCTTTTCAAGCCGTTTAAGTCCTATCTCTGACTTTCTTGACTGGAACGCAAGTTCATCAGTTAGCCTTTGATAGCTGGCAAGCCTTTCTTCAGGAATAAGCCCGTCATTTACCGCCTTCAGGACGGCACAGCCCGGCTCGTCCCGGTGAGTGCAATCTTTAAACTTGCAATTGCGGGCTGCATCAACTATCTCGGAAAAAGCTTTTTCAAGCCCTTCGGCAGAGTCCCCTAGCTGGATTTCCCTGATTCCGGGATTGTCTATAAGAACAGCTCCGTTTGGAAGAAGGAACATCTGGCGGACTGTGGTTGTATGCCTGCCTCTCTCATCGTCTTCTCTGATACCTGCAGTTATCTGGACGGTTTCACCAAGGAGAGAGTTAATAAGCGTAGATTTTCCGACACCGGAAGAGCCTACGAGTGCAACTGTTTCTCCCTCGTTGAGGTAAGGGCTAAGTGCATCAAGCCCTGTTTTTGAGAGAGCTCTTAACGGAATGACAGGCACGTCTCCTGCAATAGACTGGATTTTTTCTACCAGCTTAGCTGGATTGTCCTCAAGGTCGATTTTGTTAAGCAAAATCACAGGGCTTGCCCTGGAAGAATACACAATGGCAAGATACCTTTCAAGCCTTCGCAGGTTGAGATCCTTACCAACGGAAGTCACAATGAAAATAGTATTAATGTTTGCAGCAATTACCTGCTCTCCGCCCCCGTCTCCTGCTGCTCCTCTTGAAAGGCAGGTTCTTCTGGGCAGGATATTAACAATCATGCGTGAGCCCAGTTCGGGCTGGTCAAGCAAAACAACAAAATCCCCTACAACTGGCTGTTTTCCGATTTTCTGGAGCGCACCGGAAATTCCTGCCTGCACAATAGCTCCAGGGACAAAGACCTCACAGACCGTTTTATGCCTTGATGAGACTCTTCCGGGGGCATAGGAACCTTTGTAGGCAGAAAAAGAAAGCTCAAGTTCTTCATTCCACCCAGGGACTTTATTTTCGTCATCGTGAACTGAATTATGACCTGAACTTTCCGCTTCGCTATGATTGTTCATAAGGTGAAGTATCCGATTAAATGGATAAATATTTTGATATTTTGCCTTTTATTGGTTCGATAATTCCTGAAGATATCTTTCTTACCGACTGCAAAAATTCACCTGCCTGATAACCGGCTCCATTCCAGATCCATTTTATCTGTTTCAAACTCTTTTTATAGAAATACAGAGGAATATGGGAAAGAGTAAGAATGGACGGGAAAGATAAAGAAAAAGAAAAAGAAGATGCGATGGGCTCTGGGCTTGCACTTGGCATGTCATTGGGTTTGCTAATTGGCATTATGATAGACAATATAGCCCTGGGAATTGCTCTCGGAACTGCTCTTGGAATGGCTTTAGGAGCAATATATGGGAAAAAATGAAGGACATGGGCGTGAAAAATAACGTTCTTTCATGCCAGATAAATAAGATAAAATGTCGGAAACTTCTTAAAAGTGCTCTTGCTTATTCTAACTTTTTCTGGGGATTCCAGCAGAACAGCCGGTTTTACTTTCATGTAATAATTTTATGAATAAAAAGGGCTTCTACGGGTTAATATTCTTAAAAAATATGGGTTAGTTAGGGGGGCGGTCCTTTAATGGATATTTGCACTCTTAGGCAGACCCAGAAGGGTTTGACCTGATTGTTTTACACCAACGGACTATAAATAATAGTTTTAATCCATAATAATCACCAGTGAGCTTTTCGATTTTTTTTCACCGGATAACATTAGTCCTTCCTAACTCTTTTGTCTTTATCCATCCAAAAAATTGCATCATTTACTCTTTCTACTGGGCTTTTTTTTATTTTCTGTCTCGGATTTGCTGGTTTGGCAACAAGACTAACGTAAGGACAGTCATGCATCTCAGGTATTTTATGTTCAGAACAGCACTTTTTACCACAGTAACGACAGATGAAGCCATAAGCTTCTTTCTTACCACAAATTTCGCATTCCATACTATATCAAAGCCTTAACGCTGTTTTCCTTTATTGTGGAATCCATTAATTTTTTTCCCACTAAAACCGCCTTTTTCGCTGTTCCATACACGTATTTGGCTATCACTTACGTTCTTTTGTGTACTTTTATTTCCTGTAAACATAGATTTTATAAAACTAAATAATCCCATACTCCTTTCACCTAATATAGTCCGATATTTAGTTGTGAACTACCTGACGTCAAAGTAATGAAGCTATTCATATGTCGAGTAATCTAGAGATCGTTAATACCAAATAACATACACAATTATATGATACAGTATACATTATGAAAGTATTTATAACTTAACAAAATATGGGTATGAAATTTTGAAAATGATGAAAAAAATGCACTTGGATAAGACGGAAAGCCGATGGGCTTTTCCTAAAATAAATGAATTTCTCACAGTAAATTGAAAAATAGTCCTTGAATAAACATGTTTAATAGTTTTAAGATTTTTAAAAGTGAAATTTAAAAACTATTTATAAGAACAGGTTTTACTGTAAAATCTAGTATTCTGAAGACACAACTTTAAAAAAGTGAAAATTAGTGAACTACTGATTAATCTACACTTCATCCAGGTATCTCTGCAGCTTGTCTGCAAGCTTGCCAATATAAATACCATCAACAAATGCGTGATGGACCTGGACTGCAAACGGCATCATAAATTTGACTTCATTTTCATGATATTTTCCCCAATCAAATATAGGCTGCGCTTTTTCCCTGTTTCCGAAATCTGTGTGCGAAATATGCGTAAATGTTATCCACGGCAAGGCAGGGATCTGTTAACAGAATATATAAATAGCACAAACACAGATAGTTGAATCATACAAAAAGAAGGTATTCATAAATGGCAAAACCTATTGAACTCGGGCTTGTTCTTGAAGGAGAAGATGCAGAGAGGTTCTTTGAATATGATGAAAATCCCGAGGTTTCAGACGAATTAATAGCAATGTTCATTGAAGGCAAGGAAATATATGAGCAAAACAGACGAAAAGTTTCGAGCCTCAGTTCCAAGCTCTGAACTTGTTATTGTACCACTCAATGAACACCATAATCTTTTATCATTTAATTGCTCAAATTCAGAATTAAACGATTTTTTGAAAAACGACGCTCTGGATGATCAGAATAATTTGATCACCAGAACCAGTTTGTGCTTCTGGAATGATGAACTGGCGGGGTTTGTTGCTCTGGTGGCAGATACAATTGAAGCTAAAGCTGTAATAGATGGAATTGAGCGTTACAAATATAGCAAATACCCTGCAATTAAAATTGCAAGACTGGCAGTAGATTCCAGATTTGAAAGAAGAGGAATAGGCACTTATTTAGTGAAAATAGTAATGGGTCAAGCGTTATCAATTTGCAATAACATTGGATGCAGATACATTCTTGTTGATTCAAAAGAAGAATCAACTGGCTTCTATGGAAAATACGGATTCAAGATTGCAGAGAAAAATAAGAAAAAAGATTTTACTCCAATGTATCTTAACATGAAACCGATTATTGCAAAAATGAACCTTGGGACTAATGGTTAAAAATATTAGTTGTTCCATGTCTCCAGGTCTCAACCTTTCAGATCCTTAGATTCTGTTTTCTTTGGTGATATAGGAATCTCTAAATTTTTTGCGTGCTTTCGCAGAAAAGAATGAATAACCGTGTTTTTTCAGAAGTTGCTCTCACCTGAAAATATAATTTATTTCTATACATTTATTAAAAACTGATCCCAAAACTCAAAAACTACTTCTCCCAATTTTGTATTCCGAATAATCAACCAAGTTTCTGGTTATGAAAATAATTCTGGAAATTCTTGGTGGTTAAGAACTAAATGACTTTTGTGATAAGCTCGTTGACAAAAAATTACCAGATTCAACATTAATAAATAATGATAAACAGTATTCATATGGTGATAATATGAAAGTTAAATACGCTACTATCATAGTTGAGGATATGGACAAGTCAATTAAATTTTACACGGAAGTTATGGGATTTGAAATAGATAGCCAGCACGATCTTCCAAGAGCAACAATCATATTATTGAAAGGGGAAGGGGATGCTATGATAGAGCTCATAAAGAATACAGAAAATGAAACTGGCTTTTATTCGATGGGGATGGATGTTGATGACATAAATACTACAGTGAAAGAACTCAAATCCAAAGGTGTCAAAATCATTATGGAACCCATACCGATAACAGTTGGAACTCTTGCCTTCATAGAAGACCCAAATGGAGTCAGGATAGCACTAATTCAACACCACTAATCCTTTTTTCAATTTTTAGTGAGGCAGAACTACATATATTAATATCGCATTAACTTACTATTAATATGGGATATATATGGTTCAAGCGATTATAAACATTGATGAGCGCACTAATCGAATTTTGAATATTATCAAGGCTAAATACGGTTTAAAAGACAAAAGTGCTGCTATCAATAAAATGGCTGAAGAGTATGAAGAAGAGATTTTAGAGCCAGAGTTAAAGCCTGAGTACATCGAAAAATTGAAGAAAATAGAAAAACAGGAAGCTATAGAAGTAGTCACGACTGAAAACTTAAGGAAACGATATGATCTTTGATTTTTATGTATCATCTAAAAATCAGAGCCGAGCTTGACAGCAAGTTCGAAAAATTAGCAAAAAAGAATAAAAAACAATTTGAAATTATTTTAAACAAAACCAGTGAAATCTTGGAAAATCCACATCGATACAAAAATTTAAAAGCCCCCATGAACCATTTAAAAAGAGTGCATATTGATAAACATTTTGTTTTATTCTTCTCTATTGATGAGGAATCAAAGACTATAACCCTGGAAGATTACGATCATCACAATAATATTTACTGACATACATACTGACTTCGAAATTTTTTTATTTTTCTGGCAGCCCCTTGAAAACATCCTCTATGTGTCCAGAGGAATAGCCCGTTTTTCCTGCTTCATTGATGCACAGGTTTTAAAGTGATCTACACCTCATCCAGATATTTCTATAGTTTACCCGTAAGTTTGCTAATACGAATACTATCAACAAATGCATGATAGACCTGGACTGCAAACAGCATCAAAAATTTTGACAGTGTCGCTAATTTACTATAAATCCAGACTCAATTTTTTGGATACTGTATATATAATGGATCTTTTGATATCGAATTTTTGGCTCAAAGCTTCTTAAAATTTGTAATTTTACAGAAAAATTGGCATACTGCCTTTTATCCATGTTTGTGATTTTTACAACAGAATCGGAAAAACTATAGGTGTGACCTACTATTGAGTAAGTCCTATAGCATCATCGTTTGAAAAATCTCAATATCTGGAGATGAGAGCATGCTGGAAAGCCAAATTATAGACGCACAATCCGATGACAATTTTATAGAAAGGATGCGCTTTGAAGACGAGATTCTCTCAGACGTCGATATTACAAGGATAGAATTTGAATCGGTACAGTTTATCCAATGCCAGTTCAGCAAATGTGATTTTTCAAAAGCCAGCTTTTACAATTCGGTGTTTGATAACTGCAATTTTGCGAATTGCATTTTTATGGAAAGCTACTGGAAAGGCTCCAAAATATTAACGTGCAAGGGCGATGGCAGCAACTTCAGCAAGAGCAACATTAAAGAAACATCTTTGGAGAACGGTTCTTTTCGGTATGGAGATTTTTCAAGTTCCATATTTGAGAACTGCACCATTCTTGACTGCAATTTCACGGAAGCCTTCTTATCCGAGATTCGGTTAAAGAAGCCCACGCTGAAAGCGGTTAATTTCACAGGAGCGGATTTCTTTAAAACCTTACTCAAAGGCATCGACTTATCGGACTGTATCATTGATGGGATCACAGTATCCGATACACGCAATGAACTCAGAGGGGCTATAGTCAATGCCGGGCAAGCAATAGAACTTGCTGCGCGGGTTCTGGGAATCAAAATTGTCTGAAAAATAACCGCTAATGCTTTCTAATTTTCCCCTTAAAGCATTTTAATTTCCCATCATGCTCCTAATTTAACTTCATCCAGATATCTCTACAGCTCATCCACAATTTGACAATATGAATATCATCAACAATGCATGATGAACCTGGACTGCAAGCGGCATCATAAATTTGCCTTCTTTTTCCTGATATTTTCCCCAATTAAATATTGACTGCGCTTTTTCCCTGTTTTCCGGAATCTATGTGCAAAATATGAGTAAATGGTATCATGAGTAAATGGTTATACTTGCCGTTTCCTTAAGTGGTTTTTCTTGGGAGCTCTCCGGATGACCTGTAGGAGATTAGAGCCCAGCCGAAGGATACCAGAAGAAAAAGAAAACTCTCTACCAGCCTTAGGCAGGCTGTCTCAAAACTACATTTGACTCTACAATCAGGATAAAATATTCTATGATAAGATTAATTTATATTTTAATTTCAGAACAATTTGCTATTAGAATTTAAAGTCAAAATTGCCCGGTATCCAGCTGTCGAAATGGTCAAGCTTTAAGACAGCGGGTAAATTGGAGGTTTTTATGCCTGAAAACAAATCAATGGGACTCTATGCTGCAACTTCAATAGGCATTGGGGCTATGATTGGAGCCGGGATTTTTTCTATTTTCGGGACAGCTGTCCAGATTTCTGGAAACGCTGTATACATCTCTTTTGTCATTGCAGGAATTGTCGCCCTTCTAAACGCTTACTCTTATGCAAAGCTTGCGGTTAGATATCATTCTGCCGGAGGGCCTGTAGAGTTTCTTCTGAAAGGGTTTGGGGACGGAATTTTAACGGGAGGGCTCAACCTTTTGCTCTGGGTGGGCTATGTTTTCGGGCTTTCTCTGTATGCAAAAAGTTTTTCGTACTATGCAGTAACCTTCCTGCCTCCGGGCTCAGCCCCAATATGGGCCAACGTCTTTGCCACGGCAATAGTACTTTTCTTTACTGCCATTAATTTCATAGGGTCAAAAGCTGTCGGCAAGTCGGAAATTTTTATTGTTTCAATAAAAGTTGGCTTCCTGATCCTTTTTGCTGCTGCTGGCATTCTATACATGAATCCGGGAAACCTCACCATTTCTGCCTGGCCAGGTTCCAAAAACGTCTTTTTCGGTGCAGGAATGGTATTTCTTGCATATCAGGGATTCGGGCTGATAACCAACGCTGCAGAAGATATAAAAAACCCGGAAAAAACCATTCCGAGAGCCCTTTATCTGAGCGTTGTGCTCGTCATTTTGATTTACGTATCCGTCAGCCTTGCTGTGCTGGGCAACCTTTCTGTTCCTGAGATTGAAAGTGCAAAGGACTATGCTCTTGCAGCTGCTGCAAAACCTTTCCTTGGTAATCTCGGCTTCAAGATAATGGCTTTTGCTGCTCTTTTTTCGACAGCTTCTGCAATCAATGCCTCGCTTTACGGGGGTGCAAATGTAAGTTATATGCTTGCAAAAGATGGAGAATTACCCGATTTTTTTGAAAGAAAAGTCTGGAACAGAAGCCAGGAGGGACTTTTTATTACATCAGGTCTGGTTATCCTTTGCGCAAATGTTCTCCAGCTTGAAGGAATCGGCATGCTCGCAAGCGCTTCTTTGCTAATAAACTATATAGCGGTTAACCTCTCCCACCTCCGCCTGTTAAAGGAAACCGGAGCAAAATCCTATATGATATGGGCTTCGCTTCTGAGCAGCCTCCTTTTCTTTGGAGTACTGGCATACTATGAGTTTGTGAATTCAAAAATAACTCTGGAATTACTGGCAATCATAATTCTTTTCTGCTTTTCTGCCGAATGGATTTACAGGAGTTTATCAGGCAGATCAATAAAAGAGAGGATAGACCAGTAAGGTGAAAATATTTGGAAAATAACATCAACCGAATAATAGGGGACGAACAACTACTAATTGTAAGGATAATTTATTCTATTTGATTTATTTATAGCTCAATTATCTATGTATAAAGAGACCAACAAAATCTGTTTGCCCTGGACGCAAAAAGGAAGATATTAAAAAGTTTTGAAATATTCCAAACCATATAGGGCAAATTAGGGCAAATGAAAGAAACCTGACACACTCCTGAAGGTTACTGAGGTCTGAAAATATAAAAAGACAGATAAGCAGGTAATAAGGGGAAAGCCGATTGGGCAATAACGAGAAGAAGTTTACATTCTGGAGTTCTCCCGCATCTGAGATGTTACAGGAACTCCAGACAACGGCTGAAGGCCTGAAAAGCTCCGAAAGCGGTGAACGCTTTAAAAAATACGGGGCTAACATTCTCAAACCAAAAAAACGGTCCGATACCCTTACACTTCTGTTTTCGCAATTCAAAAGTCCGATTACCCTTATCCTCCTTTTTGCAGCCGGACTGGCTTTTTTTCTTCACGAACCGACAGACACCATAATCATCGCGTCTATTATCCTGGTCAGCAGTTTGCTTGGATTCTGGCAGGAAAAAGGAGCTGCTGATGCCTTTGAAAAATTGCTCGCAACGGTACAAATAAAAGCTGCAGTACTCAGAGACGGCAAAGAGACAGAAATCTCTGTGGAAGAGATCGTGCCAGGAGACATAATAATCCTCAATGCAGGAGACATGATTCCTGCAGACTGCCTTATTCTGGACTCAAATGACCTTTTTGTTAACGAATCGACTCTGACGGGAGAGACATATCCCATAGAAAAAACAGCCGGCGTATTGAAAGCAGAAACCCCGCTTGCGAAGCGCACAAATTCACTCTGGATGGGAACCAGCGTGATCAGCGGCACTGGAAAAGTGCTGGCAGTTTCTACAGGGAAGGAGACTGAGTTTGGAAAAATATCAGACAGATTAAAACTCAGGCCCCCTGAGACGGAATTTGAAAAAGGAATTTCACATTTCGGATACTTTTTAATGGAAGTTACAATGCTGATGGTAATAACCATCTTCGCAATCAATGTGTATTTCCAGCGCTCAATCCTTGACTCTTTACTCTTCTCACTGGCCCTTGCAGTGGGGCTGACCCCTCAGCTTCTGCCTGCAATTATAAGTGTTAACCTTTCCCACGGCGCAAGAGAGATGGCGCAAAAAAAGGTGATTGTCAAAAGGCTGGCTTCCATTGAAAACCTCGGCAGCATGAATATGCTCTGCTCTGACAAGACTGGCACTCTGACCGAAGGAGAACTGCAACTCCATTCCTATCAGGACCTCAATGGAGAAAAGAATGAAAAACTCCTGCTTTATGCTATTCTCAATGCTTATTACCAGAAAGGCTTTGAAAACCCTATAGACAGGGCAATCCTTGAACAAAATAAATTTGATCTGACTTTGTATGAAAAACTGGACGAAATCCCTTACGATTTCATACGTAAACGGTTAAGTATTCTTGTCTCAAAAAGCGAGAATAACCTGATGATAACCAAGGGTGCGCTCTCGAATATTCTTGAAATCTGCTCCCTGGCAGAGGTTGAACCTGGAAAATCCGTAGAAATTTCCGGGTTAAAGGAACGAATCGAGCAGCAGTTTGAGGAGTTCAGCGAAAAGGGATTTCGAACCCTAGGAGTTGCGTACAGGGATATGGGCCGGCAGGAAACTATCAAAAAGGAACAGGAAACAGGGATGACCTTCCTCGGTTTCCTCTTCTTATTTGACCCGCCAAAGCCGGACATTATAAAAACGATAGAAAGCATGGAAAAACTTGGAATTTCTCTGAAGGTAATTACAGGGGACAACAGGTTTGTGGCTGCCAATATCAGTCGGGAAATAGGGCTTAAGGACTCAAGGATTATAACCGGAAGCGAACTTGGTAAGATGAGCAGCGAGGCCCTCATGAAGCAGGTAATCGATACTGATGTCTTTGCTGAGGTAGAGCCGAGCCAGAAAGAGCATATTATCCTTGCACTCAAGAAAAACGGAAACGTCGTCGGATATATGGGAGACGGCATTAATGACGCTTCTGCTCTTCACGCAGCAGATGTAGGAATCTCGGTTGACAGTGCTGCAGATGTCGCCAAAGATGCTGCAGATATTGTGCTGATGGAAAAAAGCCTTAATTCACTTGTTGAGGGAGTAAACGAAGGACGGAAAACCTTTGCCAATACCCTGAAGTACGTCTTTATGGCTACCAGTGCCAACTTCGGGAACATGTTCAGCATGGCAGGAGCATCCCTTTTCTTGCCTTTCCTTCCCCTGCTGCCTACACAGATCCTGTTAATCAATTTATTGACCGATTTTCCGGAGATGACCATAGCCACGGATGCAGTAGATAAGGAAATGGTTGAAAAGCCTCGCAGATGGGATATAGGTTTCATCCGCAAGTTTATGCTAGTATTTGGCATTACCAGTTCGGTATTCGACTATCTGACCTTCGGTGTTCTGTTCCTCCTCCTCCCAGGTATGACAGAGCAATTCAGGACCGGCTGGTTTGTGGAATCCGTTATTTCTGCATCCATGATAGTCCTGGTAATCAGGAGCAGAAAACCCTTCTTCAGGAGCAGGCCCGGAAAATACCTGTTAGTATCCACCCTGCTGGTAGGAGGCCTGACACTTTGCTTCCCATTTATTCCTTTTGCATCCCTTTTTGGTTTCAAACCTCTCCCGATTTCGGTGATCATAATTATTGTAGCCATAGTAGGGCTGTACATTCTTACGGCTGAAATAATAAAGAAGATTTTTTACAAAAGAATAAAATCCTGAGCTCAAAATATACCGGTCCTGCAGGTGAGATTCAATTTTCCTCGTAGTCACTCAGGAACTCTCTACACGCCTTGGACAGGCTTCGGAGTTATGTATACAGGGGAAGCTTTTTGAGAAAGTAAAATTATGGCAGCATGAGGATTCCCAGAACTGTAATCGAAGAATTTAATGGGATAGAAGCCTAACTGCACTAAGGTAAGAGGGACGTCTAAATTATTAATATAATGAGCATGCTTGTAAAAAATACACCTGTATATGCATGGATCTCCGGTTGGCAATAAAACGGTGAGCCCATGCATCGAGCAGAAAAACCTTGATTGTTTTTGGCGTTGTTCATAGGTATAAGTCAGAAAACAATAAGGAGAGAATGGAAAAGGAATGCGAAAGTAATACTGTATGGTAAACTCTAGAATTTAAAAAATGACTGAAGGGTAAAACCCTTCAGTTTGGAGGGACAATACGAATAGTATCTGTCCCAAAGACCTGAGCCCCTCCATACGTAGATGCTGTTAATGTTGCTGTGCTGTCTCCAATGACAAACACGCCATCATCAATAATCTGGACAACCAAGTCGAGATCCCCATCGCCATCCACATCTTCCATCGAACCGGCATTGCCACTCTTACCTTTAACTCGAACAGTCCTACCATCTAAGTTAACAGTGAAAGGATCAACTGCAGATGCGTCGAAATCACTGGTAGTTAAGATTGCCACTGGAATTACACCATTGGAATCGATGTTTATCGAATTGGGGAAGCTTCCGGGTTTAATATCGATCAGGACCTGCCTACCATCATATTCAACGATGTAACCACCATTGTCGTATTTCCATCCATGGGGGGCATCATTCCACACACCGTCTTCTCCCCAATAGGTGACAGCATCCTCGTATCCATATTCGGAATACCGGATATTATTCGGCTCACCGGCATTCCAATTTGTATAACCCCATGGCTCTCCGGTAACCCACTGCCAGCCAGTGTTAGGCGTGCTGCTATTTGCTTCGTCCTGGTAGGCACCTATCCATTTTTTATCGATACCTTCGAATGCGTTGACAATAAACGCATTTTCTTCCTCCGAAGAAATGGTTGCCAGATGACCATTAAAGGTAAAACCATCAAGAGTCATTCCTGATGCCGCCGTTTTGGCATCATCAAATGTGATGGGACCGTAGCTGACCATTTCATAGGTATGTCCATTTGCCGCGTTCAGCACCTGTACAGCGCTTACGCTTTCAACACTCACTGCAACAAGTGCAATGAGAATAGCAAGAATGCAGACCATTCTTTTCATACTTCAAACCCCACTATCCAAATAGGTTTACCTATCCGTTAGTTCAATATAGATACATTAATTATTTAAATTTTTCACATAGTTTTTATAAAATTATTTAGATAATCTTTTGACGTATAAAATTGAGAAAATTTTAATACTAATAGAATTTCCAGATAATAGCATACAAAAAATACCATACACTTTTTCTAAAGAAGTTTAAAATTCGGTTTGTATTATGCTTGCACAATCTTAGACTTTTTGGCTTTTTGGATAAACTTTTATTACAACAAATATTCCACCCTATTAAATTAGTTATATAAATAAAATATTTCCAGTTAAAGAAACTTTCAAAAACTGTTGGGATAAATCCTGGCGTAATATTAAAGAACATTTTTTATCAAGAAAATATTATAAAATAAGGTTGATTTTAATCATGGCAATTTTCTAAAAAACAGTGCTATGGATATATTTCAGCAGCGCAGACCTTTTTAATGTTGTATTTATTCCCACACCAAATTTAGGATTATAGGATCTCAAAAAAACTTTAGTCTTTGTCAGTCTGATATTTTTCACTAGGGAATAAATATATTCTAACTAATAGTTATTTACTAACCATTAGTTATTTAATGACCAATAGCTATAATATAGCTTAAAGTTACATCCTCTAATGAAATTGGTCCAAGCAGAATCGTGAAAGCTACACTTTCCTATGAGAGAGATGAATTACATAAATACTTAACAAAAAAGTGGGGATGCCGTGAAAACAAGTAGCAATATAATTAATGCACAATTAATGGAGTAAATGAAATGAAAATGGAATCTGTAAAATTAGTCTATTTTTCACCCACCGGAAAAACAAAA
>OBLN01000367.1_pt1 | contig 16629 bp, 12 predicted proteins | sample 1519301 | NCBI WGS metagenome assembly OBLN01 (sample SAMEA2452533, study PRJEB22499) | sediment metagenome | reverse complement strand
CAACCTTTACCAGAAAGGCATCCATCTCCAGGACCTTGGTGGGGCAGAACTCCACGCAAATGCTGCACCCTTTGCAGTACCTTTCGATCACTTCCACTCTCGGACTGCTCATTACCGCTTTTCTCCTTTGCGAGTTTTTACCGCGCTAAACGCGGCCGGACAAAACGTTACCAGAATCCACAATGCCCTGATTTTGATCAGGGTCGAACCACCTGAAACATGCCTTTTGTGAAAAAGTGTTCCACTTTGACATCGTGCAAACACTGTTTCCACCCAAAAAACGGGTGCAGTATACACATTTTATCCAACAATTCAAATGCAAAAGAAGGGCAATGTTGCCATTGCCCTTCTTTTGCAACAATCACTGAAACTTGGGTTACTTCATGCTGTCAACGAGGCCCTTAACGGCAGCAACGGACTTGTCCATCATCGCCTGCTCCTCAGCGTCAAGCTTGAAGGAAATGATGCGTTCGATGCCCTTGGCGCCAAGGACGCAGGGAACACCGACGTAGTACCCTTTAACGCCGAACTCACCGTTAAGCAGCGCACAGGTGGGCAGCACGCGCTTCTGGTCTTTCAGAATAGACTCGGCCATGGCGATGGCGGAAGAAGCCGGGCTATAGAAGGCGCTGCCGGTCTTGAGCAGGGCGACAACTTCGCCGCCAGCCCCGCGAGTGCGCTTGACCATGGCTTCCATGACTTCCTTGGCCTTCTCAGCGCTGCCGTATTTTTGCTCAAGCAGCTCCATAACCGGAATGCCTTTGACGCTGGCATAACGAACCAGGGGAACCATGTCGTCGCCGTGCCCGCCCAGAGTCATGGCGGTCACGTCCTTGATGGAAACACCGAGTTCCCAAGCGATGAAAGACTCGAAACGGGCCGAGTCGAGGACGCCAGCCTGACCCATGACGCGCTCGGCGGGGAAGCCGGTTACTTTCTGGCACAGGGTAACCATGGCGTCGAGAGGGTTGGAGATGACGATGATGAAGGCGTCAGGAGCGTTATCACGGATACCTTCGGCCACCTGAGTCATGATTTTGGAATTGACTTCGATCAGGTCGTCACGGCTCATGCCGGGCTTGCGGGGCAGACCGGCGGTCACGATGACAACATTGGCGCCGGCGATATCCTTGTAGTCGTTGGTCCCCTTAAGATTGACATCGAAACCGTCCACAGGAGAAGCTTCGGCTATATCGAGCATCTTGCCCTGGGGCAGGCCCTCAACAATATCAAACATCACCACGTCGCCCAGTTCGCGCAGAGCGCAGAGCTGAGCCAGCACACCACCAATTTGCCCACCACCAATCAATGCAATTTTCGGTCTAGCCATTGTCTCTCTCCTCATCGTTAGAAAATTAGAGTGGGACGGGGCAACAGGCCCCGTCCCGACCGTAACACACTATGAATTACAGGCTGTCGATGATTGCGTTCAGAGTTGCACTGGGACGCATTTCCTGGTTGGCCTTTTCCAACACGGGGCGGAAATAGCCGCCGATGTCGGCAGGACGACCCTGGGCAGCCAGCAGCTCCTGATTGATCTTTTCTTCGTTGGCTGCAAGTTTTTCAGCCACTGGAGCAAAGCGGGCCTTGAGTTCGGCATCCTTGTTCTGGGCGGCCAGAGTCTGGGCCCAGTACATGGCAAGATAGAAACTGCTGCCGCGGTTGTCAATCTCGTTGACTTTGCGGGAAGGGGCCTTGGCGTTTTCCAGATACTTGGATACCGCCTCGTCAAGGGTCTCGGCCAGCACCGCCGCCTTGGCGTTTTTGAAATTATCAGCAATCATCTCCAGGGACGGTACCAGAGCGCAGTACTCACCGAGGGAGTCCCAACGCAGATGCCCCTCGCGAAGGAACTGCTCGACATGCTTCGGTGCGGAACCGCCGGCACCCGTTTCGAACAGACCGCCACCAGCCATCAGCGGCACGATGGAAAGCATGCGGGCGCTGGTGCCAAGCTCCAGAATCGGGAAAAGGTCGGTCAGGTAGTCACGCAGAACGTTGCCGGTCACCGTGATGGTGTCCAGCCCCTTGCGGGCCCGCTCGCAGGTGAACTTCATGGCGTCAACCGGCTTCATGATGCGGATGTCAAGACCGGCCGTATCGTGATCCTTGAGGTAGGTGTTGACCTTCTGGATCAATTGAGCATCGTGACCACGATTTTCGTCAAGCCAGAAGATGGCGGGCGTACTGGAAGCCTTAGCGCGATTAACCGCAAGCTTGACCCAATCCTGAATCGGGGCATCCTTGACCTGGCAGGCACGGAAGATGTCGCCCGTCTCGACCTTCTGCTCCAGCAGTACAGCACCGGAAGCATCGACGACGCGCATCGTTCCTTTGCCGGGGGCGTTGAAAGTCTTGTCATGGCTGCCGTACTCTTCCGCCTTCTGCGCCATCAGGCCGACATTGGATGTGGCTCCCATGGTGGAGGGATCGAACTGGCCGTTTTTCTGGCAATCTTCGATCATGGCCTGGTACATGGTGGCGTAGCAGCGGTCCGGAACCATGGCGATGGTGTCCTGCAGTTCGTCGGCCTTGTTCCACATCTTGCCGCCGTCACGAACGACTACGGGCATGGAGGCGTCAACGATAACGTCGTTAGGCACATGCAGGTTGGTGATCCCTTTGCGGGAGTCAACCATGGCCAGAGCCGGGCCGGACTCGTAGCACTTGGCGATGTCCGCTTCGATAGCGGCTTTTTTGTCGGCCGGCAGGCGGTTGAGCTTGGACAGCACATCGCCCAGACCGTTATTGACATTGGCGCCAATCGCCTTGAGGTCGGCCGCGTACTTCTCCAGCGCGTCCTTGAAATAGACCGAAACAGCATGACCGAACATGATCGGGTCGGAGATTTTCATCATGGTCGCCTTGAGGTGCAGCGACAGCAAGACGTCCTTATCCTTGGCTTCCTTCATGCACTCGGCATAAAAGGCCCGCAGCTTGGCCACGTCCATGTGGGTCGAATCGAGAACTTCACCGGCCTGAAGGGCCAGTTTGTCTTTGAGCACCGTAACGCTGCCGTCAGCGGCCACGAACTCGATCTTGGCGGTGGTGGCGGCGGGAATGGTGGTCGAGGTCTCGTTCTCATAGAAGTCTCCGCTGTCCATGAAGGCAACGCGGGTCTTGGAAACCTCAGGCCAGGGCTTCATCATGCGATGGGGATTCTGCTGAGCGAACTTCTTGACCGAAGCGGCGGCGCGGCGATCGGAGTTCCCCTCGCGCAGCACCGGGTTAACAGCAGAACCGAGCACCTTGGCGTAGCGGGCCTGGATCGCTTTTTCTGCATCGTTTTTGGGCTCTTCAGGATAATCAGGAACGTCGTAGCCTTTCTCCTGCAGTTCCTTGATGGCCGACTGCAACTGAACAATGGAAGCCGAGATATTCGGCAGCTTGATGATATTGGCTTCAGGTGTTTTGGCCAGCTCGCCGAGTTCGGTCAAATAATCAGCAACCTTCTGCTCGGGCTTGAGATTGTCCGGGAAGTTGGCGAGGATTCGCCCGGAGAGGGAGATGTCGCGGGTCTCGACAGAGACGCCGGTGCCCTTGGTGAAAGCCTGCACGATCGGCAGCAGAGCGTAGGTAGCCAATGCGGGTGCTTCGTCAATCTCAGTCCAGATAATCTTTGCGTCTTTCGTGGTCATGTTCTCTCCTTAGTTTTTATGCCAGCATCGCCAGAGGTCCAACAATATCAGCAAAATCAAGCCGATCTCCGATTGCCCCGCCAGGGCACGCGACCGGGACTTGCCACAAACCCCTGATACAACAAACAGTTAATTAACCGGACCAAACAAAACCATCCAGTTAATCGTGTATACAGTATGCAAAAGACCTGGGAGTGTCAAGAAAAAACATGGCGGCTATCGGGTCGTTTACAACCCCCAAAAGGCCCTGATTTCAGCAGAAAATCACTCAACTAACTCTCTGGGCTTCAACATGATGTCTACCGGAAATATGTCCGACCTTCGGGCCTTCTCCCGCGCCTCGTCCATTGCCTCGGCACTGAGATCTCGGGGAATACTCAAAACCTGGCCCGGATATATTTGGCGGGGATCCTTGATCTGGTCCCGATTGGCCTTATAAAGAAGCGGCCACAAGAGACCATCGGCATAAACTTCCTCTTTCGCCGCAATAGACCAGAGATTTTCGCCACCCACAACAGTATATTGCGGCGCCAGCACTGGCGTTGCTGGCGAAAGATCCTTGTCGGCGGGACTTTCCGCCGTGGAAGAATCCGGCACCTTGGGAGCAGCCGGTCTGGTAGGCTTTTTTTTCACGGGGGTTTTTATGGACAGGGATGCCCGTTCGGCGGCCTGAGCGGCCTCGAGTTCACGAAGACGCGCGGCTTCGTCGAGAGACCTGGATATCGCCCGGCGGGCATGGGCCTGGGCCAAGGGAAGGATCTGGCGAGCCTGCCGGTAGTCACCGGCATGGATATATTTTTCCGCATCATAAAGGGCCGTACTGGCCGAACGGTATTCAAGAGGGGCTAACTGCGGCGCGCCGACAGCATAAGCCTGAGCGACGGATTCTCTGGCCACCCGAAGCTCGTGCTGGGGGAGCGAAGCGCACCCCCCCAACACAAACAGAAACAAAAGGACCAAAAACTTGTACATTTAACGACAAAACCTTCCTCAGCCGAGAACTCAGAAGAGGATCAGCCCCCTCACAAGAAACGGGACAGGGGGCGACGGACTACTTGGGGCGGCTGGCCAGGCGAATCGAAAGCTCACGCAGCTGTTTTTCGTCCACCACATTGGGCGCCTCAGACATCAGACAGGTAGCCTTCTGGGTCTTCGGAAAAGCAATGACGTCCCGAATGGAATCGGAACCGGTCAGAATCATGACAAGCCGATCCAACCCGAAGGCAATTCCTCCGTGAGGGGGCGCTCCGAATTCAAGGGCATCGAGCAGAAATCCAAACTTCTCCCTGGCCTCCTCGAGTCCGATCCCCATGAGGTCGAACATCTTGCTCTGCACAGCCTGATCATGGATACGAATGCTGCCACCGCCGATCTCCGAGCCATTGAGCACCAGATCGTAGGCCTTGGCCCTCACCTTGCCGGGATCTCCATCGAGCAGGGGCATGTCTTCATCCATCGGCGCAGTAAAGGGGTGGTGCACCGCCACATGCCGCCGTGCCTCTCCGTCCCACTCAAGAAGGGGGAAATCGGTGATCCACACGAACTTGAAGTCATTCTTGCTGGTCAGGCCAAGCTTGTGCCCCAAGTGGCCACGCAGTCGCCCCAGCGCTTCGTTGGTGACCTTGTAGCTATCGGCGACAAAGAGCAGAAGGTCGCCGACCTCGGCGCGCAAAACACGATTCAGCGCCGCGAGGTCCTGTTCGGAGAAAAACTTGGCGATCGGAGACTGCCACCCATCCTCGGTGACCTTGACGTAGGCGAGACCTTTGGCCCCATAGATTTTGGCAAACTCCGTGAGATCATCGATCTCTTTACGGGAAAAGGAGGCACACCCCTTGACGTTGAGGGCTTTGACGATACCGCCACCCTTGACCACATCGGCAAAGACCTTAAAACCGGAATCCTTGACCAGATTGGATATCTCCACCAGTTCCAGGTCAAAACGCAGATCCGGATTATCCACCCCGTAGCGGGCCATGGCTTCGGCATAGGTCATGCGGGGCATGGGCAGGACAACCTCCACCCCAATGGCGACGCGAAAAACCTCGGCGATCATCCCCTCCATGACAGCGATCACGTCATCGCGGTTGACAAAGCTCATCTCGCAGTCAATCTGAGTAAACTCCGGCTGACGGTCCGCCCTCAAATCCTCGTCACGGAAACATTTGACGATCTGACAATAGCGATCATAGCCGGAAACCATGAGGAGCTGCTTGAACAGCTGGGGGGATTGAGGCAGAGCATAGAAAGTGCCAGGGTTGACACGGCTGGGGACAAGGTAGTCACGAGCGCCTTCAGGTGTACTTTTGGTCAGCACCGGAGTTTCGATCTCCAGAAAACCCTGATTGTCAAGATAGGTGCGAACGGTACGAGCGACCCGGTGACGCAGCATGAGATTGCTCTGGATGCCTGGACGACGCAGATCAAGATAGCGGTGCTTGAGACGGATATTTTCGGCCACATCAGCATATTCGTCGATCATAAAAGGAGGGGTCTTGGCCGTATTGAGAACGCGCAACTCCCGGACCTCCACCTCGACCTCGCCAGTGAACATTTTGGGATTGACCGTCCCCTCGGGCCGGGGGGAAACGACCCCGCGCACCGCGATGACATATTCATTGCGCACCCGGTCGGCCTTGGTGTGGGCTTCGGGGTCCCGATCTGGATCCAGGGCCAGCTGAACGATCCCTTCCCGATCGCGGAGATCAATAAAAATAAGCCCGCCATGGTCGCGGCGACGCTGCACCCACCCCATGAGACAAACGTCCTTGCCGATATCTGCAGCGGTAACACGCCCGCAATAATGGCTTCTTTTCCAGTCACCAAGAATGTCGTTCACGCCCTGTCCTCCAAAATGGTTAAATCGGCCACCGAACCGTGGCGAAATCAAGCAAAACGAAATTATACAGAGCCTTTTTGCTTGGCGTCAAGACAAGATTCCGTTATGCCCCGAGCACTCTCGCGCGCAGTTCTTCCTCAAGGCGGTCAAAGACGACCTCGGCCTGATTACCGTTGTCCATATCCTTGAGCTGGGCCACGTTACGGGCCAACTCCTCTTCCCCGACAATCACGACAAAACGAGCCCCGAGTTTGCCAGCCCGTCTCATTTGCGCCTTGAGACTCTTTCCGGAAAAATCCATCTCCGCATGCAGACCGTGACGCTGAAGAGCAGACATAAGGACAAAGGCCTTCTGGCTGGCCATTTCTCCCATAGCCGCTAAAAAGACATCCGCCCTCGAAGCCGGCTCGTGATCGTCTCCCTTCATCAGAACCAGGCGCTCCAACCCCATCGCAAAACCGATACCGGGCAGAGAAGGCCCCCCGAGGTCGGCGATAAGACCGTCATAACGTCCGCCAGCCGCCACCGCATTCTGGGAGCCAAGTCGCGTAGTGACCATTTCAAAAGTGGTCTTGGTATAGTAGTCGAGCCCGCGTACCATCCGGGAATTGATCGTGAAGGGGGTATTCAGCAGGCGCAGATAGGTTTGAACCTGGGAAAAGTGGTCATCACAACCTGAGCAGAGATGATCCAGAACCGACGGCGCCTGGGCGGTGGCCTCTTTGCAGCCGGTCGCCTTGCAGTCCAGAACACGCAACGGATTGGTCTGATACCGCCGGCGACAATCTTCGCAGAGAGAATCGAGACGCTCCTGCAGAAACTCCACCAGCGTTTGACGGAAGCCGGGACGACACTCTGCACATCCCAAGGAATTCACCTGCAGCTCGACATCACCAATGCCGACCTCTTCGAAATAATGAATCAGCATGGCCAGCACCTGGGCGTCAACCCGGGGATCCTCCACCCCGATTATCTCGGCGCCAATCTGATGAAACTGGCGGTAGCGGCCTTTCTGTGGGCGCTCGTAACGGAACATGGGACCCATGTAGTAAAGCCGGGCCACCGGATCCTGTGCGTACATTTTATGTTCAATATAGGAACGCATGACCGGTGCGGTCCCTTCCGGACGCAAGGTCAAGGAATTTGCGCTTTTATCATTGAACGTATACATCTCTTTCTCAACGATATCGGTTGTTTCACCGATTGAGCGGCAAAATAGCTCGGTTTTCTCAACCACCGGGACGCGGATTTCAGCAAATCCGTAGGCCCCGAAGACCTTCCGAGCGCTGCGTTCGAGAAATTGCCAGGTCTCCACCTCGCCCGGCAGGATATCGTTCATCCCCTTGATACCTGTAATACTCACTGATCTTTTCCTCTTTATTTATGGTTATACAACAGGCACACGAAGCCGGGATCACCACAAGGTCAGCCAAACCCTTAAGGCACAGGGCTCCTTCATGGCTAGAATTAACCGCATTCCAATGTCATGGAGAAGGAGGTCCCCCAGGCAGAGGGGTCAGGAGGCTTGAACCGGCAGATCAGGACCTGATTTCCCAGGCCCCGCGAATCACGTTACGTATTTTTTTCCCTTCGTACATTGCCCGGTCGGCCAAATCGACGATGCTGTTTCGATCGTCGGCGTCATCAGGAAAAATAGCACTCCCCACCGTGGCGGTCAGGCGGCATTCCAACCCCATATCTTCCAGAAAAACATGCTCTTCTATGACCTTGCGTATTCTTTCCGACACCAGGGCAGCCCCCTTGGCATCCGTCTCGATGAGCAGAGCAGTAAATTCGTCTCCGCCATAACGAAACAATGAATCGACCTCACGAACAGCCCGGTGAAGAAGACTGCCAACCTCTTTCAGCGCCGCACTCCCAGCCAGATGGCCATGGGTGTCGTTGACTTCCTTGAAGTGATCTATGTCGATAAAGACCAGAGCAAATTTGAGTTTGAAACGTTCGGCCCGTCTGATTTCCTGTTCCAGCACAATCTGCAGATAGCGATAATTGAACAGGCCGGTAAGATCATCGATATAGATAAGCTGCTGAACATCCTGGTAACGCAGTGAGTTCTCGAAAGCCAAGGCAGCCTGATCCGACAAAAAAGTGAGGTTTTCCTTGGGCAGCGGACGCGGCAACCCTCCCTCGACGGGATTAAAGACTACGATAGCCCCCTTCAATTCACGGGACAGAAAAAGAGGGAAAAGACAGGCTTCCTGGACATTCACCGGCCAGTCCGGCCGCGAATCCAGATCAGATGCCTGAAGGATGCGGACGGAGGTCAGTCCTGGCAGATGGGGCCGAATGGACATAGCCAAAGATAACGCCCCAAGCGCTTCCACACCCTCCAACCCCGCCAGACGCAGTCGCTCTCCATCACACAGGAGCATGGCAAATCCGCGACCGGCACCAATTTCCTTCAGCAGGGTATTCACCGCCTGAGGCAGCAATTTATCAATATCCAGAAAGGATGCAAGATTCTGCCCTTTCTGGTAAAGGCGTATCTGACTTTTGAGAAGGGTATTTTCGTCCAGAAGGCGGACCTGATCGAGGCACGACCGTACCACATGCCGCAGCTCTTCGGGATTAAAGGGCTTGATGAGATAATCCCGGGCGCCCCCCTTGAGGGCCTTAATAGCGGTTTCCAACGTAGCATGCCCGGTCACCAGGATGACTTCGGGAGGATTCTCCATGTTGCGAACCTGGTAAAGAACTTCCAGGCCGCCGATATCCGGCATAACCATGTCGGTCAGGAGAACATCCACCCCCCCCATGGCAACCCGCTCAAGAGCCGCAGTACCGGAGGCAAAGGATTCGACAATATAGCCTTCCTCACTCAACAGCTCGGAATACATCCGGCGGAAGAATAGCTCATCATCAACAACCAGTATGGTGGGTTTTTTCATCCAGGAAGGCCCCCTTTGATTACAGGCTGACGCTAACAAAACCGCGGATTTCTGTCAACGGAAAAGCCTGGATCGCCACGGATACACCTGCCAGTCTTTCCCGTCACTGACAAACCGTAAGGTGCCGTTCCAATCCGTGCGATAAAAAGAAATCCCTTGGGAGGTCAGCGCATTCACCACTGGCTCATGAGGAAAGCCGTAGCGATTTGCCAAGCCAACCGAGGTAAAAACCATTTGCGGCTTCAGGGCTTCCAAAAGAGCTTCGGCAGAAGAATGACGGCTGCCATGATGGGGCAACTTGAGCAACTGGACTGAATCATGAGAAAGATTGTCCAGCAATTCGCCAACACCGGCGGACTCCAGATCTCCGGTCAACAGGAGGCTCGCCTCACCCAAGGAGGCGAGCAACACCACGGAGCGATCATTGATGTTGCCGATCTGGGGTGGCACATAGAGGCTCAACCTGGCAGAACAATCGACACTGTCATGCATCCATCCTGCCGGTAGCGTCTCAAGGGGAACCTGGGCCATCAGCAGGGAATCCCGAAGGCTTTCTGGCAGCTCCTCCCTACGCAAGGCCGTCCGGAAGGTGCCTACCGGGAAACGGGACAGAACAGCCCCCAGACCAAGATAGTGATCCGGGTGGGCATGGGTCAGGATGACGGAGTCGAGCGCCGATATCCCGAGGCGGGCCAAAGCTGGCAGCAGCAAGCGTTCTCCCACATCAAACGTTTCACTGTGGAGGCCTCCCCCATCGATCAGATGATGCTTGCCATCAGGCGTCGACAAGAGCAGAGACTCCCCCTGGCCGACAGAAAAGACCGTCAGAGAAAGGACCGGCGAGGTAGTCTGAGGGAGGAAGAAAAGCAACAGGGCCGCACAGGCCAAAACTATGCGCAATCGATAAAACCTTGACCAGGGAAGAAAAACGAGAATCAGCAGCAAGACGAGACAGAGCAAGGCTTTTGGCGAGAGGAATACATTTACGCTGTCGAGCAGGGGAAAAGAAAGCAGAAAATGCAGGACGACCAGTACGGCGGAAACCACTTCTCCGCAGACGGCAAAAGCCACGTTCGACAGCAGAGGGCTGAGGGGACTCAAAAGAGCCCCCATGAGCGCCAGAGGCACGGCGATAAAACCGACAGCCGGAACAGCCACCAGGTTGGCCAGAAGACCGGCAGGGGAAAACATGTGAAAATGCAAGGCGACCAGGGGCGCCGTCGCCAGGGTTGCCGTCATGGTAGTGAGCAGAAGCAGGGTGACCCATTTCAGAGGCAGAGGCCAATGGTATAACTTCAAGGCCGCACTTAAGCGAGGCACCCCCAGCATGATGCCTAAAACACCGGCAAAAGAAAGCTGAAAAGAGGCTTCGTACAAAGACAGCGGGCTGACCAGCAAAAAAAGAAAAGCGACCGTCCCCAACAGATGAAGGGGGTTGGTGCGCCGTGAACTCAGACAGAACAGAGCCACGGCAACAGCCATGAGAAACGCCCGCTGGGTCGGAATAGCGCCGCCCGTCAGGAATAGATAGCCGGCGAGCAGAGGGAGAATCACCACGGGCAGCAGGCGCCTTGGGGGGGCCAGAAGCAGCAGCGTTTCCGAGCGGCAATAAAAGAAACGGCCGATGCCATAGAAAAAGGACGCGATAATCCCCAGATGCAAACCCGAGATGGCAAAGAGATGCGACACTCCCCCGCGGGACAACAGATCACGCTGCGCGGGGAGCAGTGCGCTTTTCTCTCCAACGGCAAGAGCCTTGACAAAAGGGGACAACTCCTCTGAAACCGCCCCGTCGATGAGCCGAACCACCCTACCCCGCTGCTGTGCCAGAAAATCCGCCATGGAAAATCCTGTAGATTGCTGGACCAGCACCACATCCTCAAAACGCTCCAAAGCCGCCGTCACATAAATGCCCTGGCGGGCTAGGTGTCGGGGAAAATCGAATTCACCGGGCGTCCCGAAAGAGCGAGGCCTTTTCAGTCGGGCATAGAAGCGAACGGAATCCCCCATGCGGACGGTCGGCTCGCCCTCTTCAATAAAGACGCGAACCATGCCGCGGCAGCTTACCCCGATCCGACGACGCTCGATTTGAGAAACATCAACATTGAGGGTAGAGCGGCCCAGAGAGCGGTTTTCTATGGCGGTCACCCGGCCTTGCACCGACACGGCCTCGCCGTCGGCAAAGGAGCGGACATCCTGAGAGGTAAGAGGTGGAGAAAGGTGGTGATGATAAAGGGAGAAGCCAAAAAAGACGAGAGCGGCCGGCAGCAGAAAGAGCGCCGCGTCAAAACGGCGCAGAACCAGCCATACAGCCACCAGAACGGCGGCAAGAGCGGCAACGGCGGGGGAAGGTCCCCCAAAGGGAGCCAGCAGGATCCCCGCAGCCAAAAAGAACAGGGGACAGAAGGCACTGAAGCGTCCGTCTCTCATGGAGCGCCCGCCGGCATGAAAAGGGTGGAGGGATCCACAGCGTCTAGGATCTTTCGTGGCAGGAGGCGAACGTTATACGCCCCAAGATCAGAAAAAAATCACCCTTGGGCGCGAATCAGCTCTTCGGCCTTGGCCACATCCTCCTTGCAGCCGATAAAGACTGGCGCCCGATCATCTATCTGGCGTGGCTGCAGATCCAGAATCCGCTCCCGTCCGGTAGAGGCGGCCCCTCCTGCCTGCTCGATCAGGTACGACATGGGATTGAGTTCGTACAAAAGGCGAAGCTTACCGTCAGGACTTCCCTGCAGATGAGGGTACATGAACACCCCCTTCCCCTTCATGAGAATCTGGTTGATATCGGGGACGAACCCCCCGCTGTAACGCAGCTTGGCGCCATTTTCCTCCATATAACGCACGAAGCTTTCGGTGCCGGGAGTATACAGGTTGCGCTGCCCCCCGGGGGAATAGATGCTGCCTTTGGGCTGCATACGGACATTTTCCCGCACCAGGGTGTACTCCATCAGCTGGTTCATGGCGAATTCATGCACGCCTCGGCCCGTGCTGTAGACGAGAGTCGTGCGGGGACCGTACAGGATATAGAGCGCAGCCACCTGATTTCTGCCCGGCTGCAGCAGTTCGCCTCCCTCATAAATCGAGACAATCGTTCCTACGGCCAGATTCACGTCGACCAGAGAAGACCCGTCCAGAGGGTCGTAGGCCACGGAATAGCGCCCATCGAAATTCGTGGAGATGGAAATAATATCGCTGGTCTCTTCCGAGACGATATTGGCCACGACCCCGGAATGAAGCAGGCGTTTGCGCAGGATGCGGTCGGAAAGGACATCCAGGGCCAGTTGATCTTCGCCATACAGGTTGGAGGTTCCCGCTACGCCCAGGTCACCGGTCCGGATGGAGTTGACGATATACTTGGACGCATCGGCGATCTCGCAAATGAGTCTCGTGAGATTCCGGTCCTCTTCCTGCTCGCGCAGATAACGACGAAGATCCATCTGAAACTTGGTCTGGCCAGCCTCTCCCATCCAATTCACCTCCTGTGCCCTGAAATAAAAACATGGTTAAATTCGGTAAATCATATTAGACCAAACCCACCCAACCAGCAAGTCCGCTGTGTGAAAAAGCACTGACGTCTTGACTCAGGGTATAAAACTGATATTTTTTGAGCCATAACATCCTGATCTTACAGAGGGAGGAAACCCATGACCGACGAAAAGACCTCAAACAGCCAAAGCAACAAGACCGAAAAAATCTGGGACGCCACCAAAAAGGGGCTGCATACCGCCGCCTTCAAAGCGACCCAGATGAAGCGTGTGGTTCAAAAGCGCATTGACCTGGCCGCCATTCACAAAAAGATTTCCAGCGCCCACACAGATCTCGGTAAACAGATCGATGACTGCCGGGAAGCCGGAGAAGGTGATATTCTGGCGAACGCCGAGGTCGCAGTGATCTTTGCCCGGCTCGACCAATTAAAACAGGACGCAGCGGCGCTGGAAGAAGAAATCGAAACCATCAAGGCAGAGGAACCGGCCGAACCGGCGCCGGCACAAGACGAAACCCCTCCTCAGGCTTGAAGATCAAGCCGTCTGAACGCAAAAAAGCCCCCGCAATGGCACGGGGGCTTTTTTGCAGGCGATATCAATGATTAGCGAACATGTTTACGGGGGCGGGGAATGCTGTGCAAATGCTCGTTTTTATATTCACGATCCCTTTTTTTGAGGGCCTCTCTCTCCTCCTCCTCCATGTCATCAAGTTCTGTGGAATGTCTCTCCATGACATCCAGTTCAGCGTCCAATCGTTCGAGGTTTTTGTCGAGACCGGGGGCCTTTTTTTGGTTTTCCAACGGGGTGTTTCGCTCGGTCATGATACCTCCTTGCCACTTCTGGGCTCACTGCCCCATCAGGCCCTCTGCCCAACTGAAGCAGTCAGCACCACGAAAACTTTCGCAGCGGTTGCCGCACTATTTTAGTGTAGCGCTCAAGGCCAGGATAGCAACCGGCCCCCCCTGTCGTGAATAGACGAAACCATTTACTCCGGCCTCTTGCCGGCCTTGAGCACCTCGATCATTTCTTGATGGATGCGTCCGTTACTGGCCAGACACTCAACCCCATAAATATCGAACAGATCTCCATCGAAATCGCTGATCCTGCCACCAGCCTCGCTGACAATCAACTGTCCAGCCGCGACATCCCAGGGTTTGAGCTTCATTTCCCAGTAGCCGTCCAGGCGACCGGCACCGACGTACGCCAGGTCGAGACTGGCGCTTCCCGGCCGGCGACAGGCCTGCGCCGCCTGCTGGAAATGGACGAAATGGTCATAATTATTGACAGCGCTTTTTTTGCGGTCGTAGGGAAACCCTGTCGCAAGCAGAGAATCGCCCAGCCTGCCTGTCCGCGAGACGCTGATCTGCACGTCGTTGAGAAAAGCCCCCTTCCCCTTTTCGGCCCAAAAAAGTTCCCGGCTGAAGGGATTATAGACTACCCCCAGGGTCACTTCATTTTCCACCTCCAGAGCAATGGAAACGGCAAACCAGGGAAATCCGTGGGCGTAATTGGTGGTTCCATCCAGCGGATCGACGATCCAGCGGTAGCGGCTGCCGCTGTCGACATACTGCCCCTCTTCGGCCAGAATATCGTGCCGCGGAAAGGTTCCCCGCAGAATAGAGACAATCACGTCTTCTGAAGCCCGATCCACTTCCGTAACGAGATCCACGTCCCCCTTGTGCTCCACGGTCAAAGCGGTGCCAAATCGCTGCATAAGCACTTTGCCTGCGGACAGGGCAGCCTCGATGGCTATGTCTTTCATAAGGTCATCTCCTTCAGTGCGGCATCCCTTCCCCGGATGAACAAAGGGAGTAGATGCGGGCACAGCAAATTTATCCGTCGGCAGACAGATTTCCTTTTTCACAATACAGACGTGTTGCCCCCACAACGGCAAGGGGAATGCAGAGCAACTGCATAAGGGGGATAGCCAGCAGGCACAGCACACCCACGGCGAAGCCGAGGTGCAGGAAAGTCTGTCCGAAAATATAGCGGCGCTGCTGGGCAAAAGATAAACGTTTTCGGCTTAAGACATAGCCGAGATATTCAACCGCAAGAAAAAAGAGGGTAAAGAGGGCGGCGGCAATGGAATAAAGCAACTGTCCCATCAAAGGAACCAGGTTAAGCAGTAGCAGGACCAGCATGCCGACGACAAAAAAACTCATTTTCTTCCCTTCCACGACAATAGCGCGCCAGGCATCGCCGCCAAAGGTCTTCCAGGAAAAAGCTTCGCTTGAGCCGATGCCGGTCAGGATCTCTTCCGTACGTTCGGACAGCAGATCATTAAAGGGAGAGGCGATCAGATTCCCCACCACGGTAAAGCAGAAAAAAACCAGCAGCGCCGTCACAATGGACGCCAGCAGCCAGGCGAAAAATGTCAGAAAAGCCCAATACCAGGCCTCCCCGCGAGGAACATACCGGGCGACGATGTCCCCGAAGAAATCCAGGCCCAAAAACACGGCGCCGGAGAATACCACCAGGTTGATGAGAAAAGGGATCACCACATATTTGAGCAGTCGCGGGTTTTTCCGTATAAAACCGAGACTTTTAAAAGGATAAAAAAAACCGATGGCAAAACGGGACATGGGATTATCTTTTAAAACATCGATCATTACTTCCTCCTTCACAGCCCAGTCAGGGGCAGAACCTCATTCTGGATGTACAAGCTTTTTTTAAATTCCACAAATAAAATAGTGTTTTACTTTTTTGCATTCCTGGGGATAATAGGGCCATGAAACCATTTTCGTCCCCCTTGTCTCCCATGAAACGATGCCTGGTGGCGGTCCTGCTGCTGGCCGTTTTATCAGATCACAGTAGCGCGGCAGAAGAAACGCCCGACATTCTCCTCGGCATGACCACCGCCCTCACCGGACCGACATCGGAGCTCGGAACCGCCATGCGGGACGGCGTTGTGGCCGGCCTCGAACGGATCAACCGGGCTGGCGGCATCAATGGACGCCAGCTCAAACTGTTCGTCCTCGACGACGGCTACGAACCTTACCGCGCGGCCGCCAACATGCGAACCCTGCTTGAAGAGAAGCAGGTTCTCGCCATCATCGGCAATGTCGGGACACCGACGGCCATCGCCTCCGTACCAATTGCCGTAGAACAAAAAACCCTTTTCTTTGCTCCCTTCACCGGAGCCGGGCTGTTGCGTCGTCATCCCCCTGAACGCTATGTCGTAAACTATCGCGCCAGTTACGAGCAGGAAATCGAAGCCATGGTCGAGGCACTCATCGAACAGGGGGGACTCGCGCCGACGGACATTGCTTTTTTCACGCAGCGCGACGGCTACGGGGACGCCGGATACGTCAGTGGCTACCGCGCCCTTAAACGACGAGGCTTGAAAAACGACCGGCAAATCCTGCATGTGCGTTATGAGCGCAACACGCTGGCCGTAGAAAACGCTCTGGCCGATATCCTGTACTACCGGCATCCCCCCAAGGCCGTCATCATGGTCGGCGCCTACGCCCCCTGCGCCAAGTTTATCCAGCTGGCCAAAGAATCGGGCCTCAAGGCCCTGTTCCTCAACGTCTCCTTTGTCGGAAGCAAGCCTTTGCAGCGTAAGCTCGGCCCCTATGCCGACAATGTCATCATCACCCAGGTCGTCCCCCCGCTTACGGGAAGCCGCCCCCCGGTCGCCGACGAATTTATCGCCGACCTGGAAAAAATTCGGTCCAAAACCGATCCCAACGATGTCAGTCTCGAAGGATATATGGCCGCACGGATTCTGGGAAAAGCCCTCCAAAAGGCGCCTT
>OBLN01000366.1_pt1 | contig 16650 bp, 8 predicted proteins | sample 1519301 | NCBI WGS metagenome assembly OBLN01 (sample SAMEA2452533, study PRJEB22499) | sediment metagenome | reverse complement strand
TGGATGGGGGTTACCAGCTGCGCTTCGGCACTCCCCGCGAGATCCGCGGCCAGGTGTATCTGCAGACGACGGAACTCGATGCGGCCAAGCTGGAACTGGTACGCCTCCTCTGCGACCTGGCCGCAGTGACGCTGGAGCGCACCCGACTGGTGGCCGACCTGGAGCAGGCGAGACAGGTCAGTGAGACCGAACAGTTACGCTCGGCGCTGCTGGCGTCGGTCTCCCACGATCTGCGCACCCCGCTATCCTCCATCATCGGCGCCAGCTCCAGCCTGATCGAATTTGGCGACACACTCCCCAGAATCGACTGCAAGGAGCTGCTACAAACAGTACTGAGCGAGGCCGAACGGCTCAACCGTTACATCCAGAACCTGCTCGACATGACCCGACTGAGCGGCGGCACCCTCACCCCGCAGCGCGACTGGGTGGATATCGGTGACATCATCGCCACCGCAGTCGAGCGACTGCAAAGGGAGCTCGCCCCCTTCAGGATTGAGCTGAGTGTGCCCGCGCAGCTGCCCCTGCTTAGCATCCAGGGGGTGCTCATCGAGCAGGCGCTGGTCAATGTGCTCGACAATGCCGCCCGGTTTTCCCCGCCGGGCGCGCCCATCACCCTGTCAGTGGAGGATGATGGCAACAGCATTAACATCGATGTCTGCGACCAGGGGCCGGGTATCCCCGCCGGCGACCGCGAGCGTGTTTTCGATATGTTCTATACCGCCAGCCGCGGCGATCGCAAAAGTCAGGGCACCGGCCTGGGCCTGGCCATCTGCCGCGGCCTGCTCAATGCCCACGGCGGCCAGGCCACCGCGCATCCAGGGCGCGACGGCAGCGGTACCTGCATCAGATTGTCGCTGCCCCACCACAACACGGAGCATGAAGAATGAACCAAGCGGTTTCCGGCACGGTATTGCTGGTCGAGGACGACCCGCACATCCGTAAATTCCTGCGCATCAGCCTCGAGGCGCATAAGCTTGACGTGATCGAGAGCGAGCTCGCCCGCCCGGCACTGCAGCACTGCGCCGAGCAGAACGCCGACTTGGTGATCCTCGACCTTGGCCTACCCGACATGGATGGCCAGGAGTTCATCCAGCGTCTGCGTGAATGGTCCACCGTGCCGCTGATTGTGCTTTCGGCGCGCTCCGACGAAGCCGGCAAGGTCCGCGCGCTGGATACCGGCGCCAATGACTACATCACCAAACCCTTCGGCATCTCCGAATTTCTGGCGCGTGTGCGCGTGCTGTTGCGCAACTGCCGTGTGGCACAGGGTGAAAACGCCTCGGTGTTCGAACAGGACGGCCTGCGCGTGGATCTGGCCTCGCGTACCGTCTCCGTCGGCGGCAAAATGGTACAGCTCTCGCGCAAGGAGTATGAGTTACTCAAGCTCTTCGTCAACAACCCGGGGCAAGTGCTGACCCACCAGCAAATCATGCGTAGCATCTGGGGGCCGAAGCGCGAGGACGAGACCCACCATCTGCGGGTGCTGGTCGGCCACCTGCGGCAGAAACTTGGCGACCAGCCGGCGCGCCCGCGCTACATCCTCACCGAGCAGGGGGTCGGCTACCGGCTGCTGAACAACAGCTGAAGAGAGTGAGCCACAAAACACGCAGGCAACACGGAAGTTGCTGCTTTACGCTGCACAGCAAAACGCATCACCACCCGGGTGCAGGCTGTGGTTAATCAGTCATTCAAGACGGTCTCAATCACATCCACCACCTCATCCGAGTCCCACTCCAGCGCGCCGAAGTAGCCGTAGCGCAACCGCCCCTCGCGGTCGATGAGGAAGGAGGTGGGGAAGGCACGGATCTTCCACGGGTCAGTAACGCTGCCCTGCGGGTCGAGCAGCACGGGGAATGCCGCCGGCACCTCCTCAAGGAAGCGCCGCACCTCGGCCTCCTCCTGCCCTACCTCGACGCTCACCACGCGGAAAGGCTTGTCGCCCAGCCGCTTATCCAGGCGTCCCAGCGAGGGGATCTCCTCCACGCAGGGCGGACACCAGGTGGCCCAGAAGTTAAGCAGCACCACCTCGCCGCGCAGCGACTGCAGGGACCACTGCATGCCATCGGTGTCGGTCAGCGACAAGGCCGGCGCCATTGGCTTTCCGTCGATAGGTTGCAGGCCGTCGACAAACCCGGTCACCGCCGCCCCACCACGACCGGACAGCTCGGCCACGGCCTGACGCCGTTCACGGCTGTAGGGCCGCAACAGGCGTATTGCCGTACGAACCATTGACGGTATCCGCTCACGTGCCTCGCGTTCGTACTCTGTGGCATCCTCCCGCACCTGGTAACCGTCACTGACCCTGGGCAGCGGCTGGTAGTAGACGTCACTGCCGCCGCGCCGCAGTTCGGCGACCATCTCCTCCAGGTACCAGCGCTTGGCAGAGTTCATCGGCTGGAAGATGAAGAGCGGCAGGTTGCTGCCGCCGGCGATGGGGGCGAAACGGGCCGCCTCCCCCGCCTTGGCGGAACCGGCCATCAGATTGGGATGAAACAGCAAACCGCCCCCCAGCGGGTCAGCCGATTCACCGGCCTGCTGCTGCCATAGCCGTGCCCCCTCGAGCAGCAGCGCCGCGCCGCGACCGTAGCTGAGCAGGTAGAGCCTGCCCTCATCCGGCTGCGCCGCGGCGATCAGGTCGCGAATGTCCTCCCGCGGCACCTCCTCATAACTGCTGCGCCCTGGCACCAGAAAATAGCTGCCGTGCATGTCGGCCAGCCATACCTCGGCGCCGAGCTCTGCCACCGCGGCGGCCAGCTCCCGCTCGATCCTGCCGCCGGGACCGTACTCCGAGGGGAGCCAGAGGATGCGGTCCGCGCCACTGCCGAAACGCTCGGCGGTGATCACCGCCCCGCTCTCCAGTTCAATATCGAGGCTTTGTGCCTGAGCCGTTGCACTCAACAACAGGGGCAGGAGCAGGCGGGCAAAAAATCCATATATTTTGTAAGACATAGTCATTCAAACCATAACGGGATAACCGCATATCTTGTCACAGAATTCACCGAGGCGTATGCACTCAGTGCTCCCTGTGACCCCTGTGGCAAAAGATCACCTTGCGAAGGCCAAAAAGGATACCGACAATGGGGAGCTTCCAAAACCCCGGAAAAACCCCAAGATGGCCGACGATAAAATCCGCATCCACGGCGCACGCCAGAACAACCTGAAGAACCTCGACCTGGAGCTGCCGCTGGGGGAGCTTATCGTGGTCACCGGGGTCTCCGGCTCGGGCAAGTCCTCCCTCGCCTTCGACACCGTCTACGCCGAGGGTCAGCGCCGCTACGTGGAGACCTTCTCGCCCTATGCGCGCCAGTTCCTGGATCGCATGGACCGGCCGCAGGTGGACGCCATCGACGGCATCCCGCCCGCCATCGCCATCGACCAGACCAACCCGGTGCGCACCTCCCGCTCCACCGTGGGCACTATGACCGAGCTCAACGACCACCTGAAGCTGCTCTTCGCCCGCGCCGCCAGACTCTACTGCCACGGCTGCGGTCGCCCGGTGGAGCGCGACACCCCGGAAGGGGCCTTCAAACAGTTGATGAACGAGGCCGGCAAGGAGGCCCCACGCCTGATCGTCACCTTCGCCATCGAGGTGCCGCACAACTTCAGCAACGACGAGATCAAAAAGGTGCTGGAGCAGCAGGGCTACATGCGGATACACAGCGAGCACGACAACACCATCGAGGTGGTACAGGACCGCATGCGCCTCACCAAGGAAAACCGAGGAAGATTGGTGGAGGCGGTGGAGATAGCGCTCGACAAGGGCCACGGCAAGTGCGCCGTCTACAACCACGACGCAGCGGATCAAAAACCATTTAAATACTCATCCGGGTTGCACTGCGCCCACTGCGACATTCACTACAAGGAGCCGCAGCCCAACCTCTTCTCCTTCAACTCCGCCCTCGGCGCCTGCGACACCTGCCGCGGCTTTGGCCGAACCATCGGCATCGACTGGAACCTGGTTATCCCCGACGATTCGCTCTCCCTGCGCGACGGCGCGATCAAACCGTTCCGCAGCGGCTACTCCATGGAGTGCCAGGAGGACCTGCTGCGCTACGGGCGCAAGCGCAAGATCGATCTCGACACCCCGTGGAAGGATCTCGACGAAAAGACCAAACGCTGGGTGATCGACGGCGAAGGCCCCTGGGACGGACGCAGCTGGTACGGCGCGCAGGAGTATTTCGATTTCCTCGAGAGCAAGGCCTACAAGATGCACATCCGCGTCATGCTCTCCAAGTACCGCAGCTACGATATCTGCCCTACCTGCCACGGCGCACGGCTGAAGAACGAGGCCCTCGACTTTCGTCTCGGGTCAAAAGAAGAGGCGGATGCAGTGCTCGACCCGGCCCAGCGATTCCGTCACGACGGCATCGCCATGCCAGAGGAGACCTTCCGCAAGCTGCCCGGCCTCAGCATCTACGATGTGATGCAGCTGCCGCTGGAGCGGGCGAACGACTTCTTTGACAACCTGTTTACCGAAAAACACAACCGTCATTCCGGCACGAGTGAGGAACCCGCCCCATTCCGTCATTCCGGCGCAGGCCGGAATCCATCGAAACAGAAACTGGATCCTGGCCTCCGCCGTGATGACGAAAAGGGTGGCCCTAGCTGGGATCACGCCAAGGGAAAGAAAAAGAGCCACGACGAATTCGACCTCCTGCTGCAGGAGATCCGCTCGCGTCTCAGCTACCTGCTCGACGTCGGCCTCGGCTACCTCACCCTGGACCGCCAGTCGCGCACCCTCTCCGGCGGCGAGGTGCAGCGCATCAACCTCACCACAGCCCTCGGCACCTCGCTGGTGAATACCCTGTTTGTGCTGGACGAGCCGAGCATCGGCCTGCACCCGCGCGACATCGACCGCATCAACGGCGTGCTGGCCCGCCTGCGCGACGCCGGCAACTCGCTGCTGGTGGTAGAACACGACCCGCAGATCATGCTGCAGGCCGATCGCATCCTAGACATTGGTCCCGGCCCCGGCGAGCGCGGCGGCGAGATCGTTTTTTACGGAACCCCAAAAGAACTTGTAGGAGCGGCCAGCCGCGATAAAAAAACCAAATCGCAGCAGGGATACCGCTCCTACAATGATCCGGCCAACTCCCTCACTGCCAAATACCTCAGCGGTGAACTGACCGTCGCCCCGCAGTCTGAAACACCCTCAGCCTCCAAACGAAGGGTCCCCTCCCCCACCCAGGGGGAGGGACAGGGAGAGGGGGATCACATCAAAATCCTCGGCGCAGCCGAGCACAACCTCAAGAACATCGACGTCAACATCCCGCTGCACCGCCTGGTCACCATCACCGGCGTCTCCGGCTCGGGCAAGTCGACCCTGGTGAACGACATCCTGTTCAACGCCCTGTCGAAAATCAAAGGCAATCCGGAGGAGATCCCCGGCGCCCACCGCGCCATCCATGGCCATGAGCAGATCGACGGCGTGGTGATGCTCGACCAGGCCCCCATCGGCAAGAGTTCACGCTCCAACCCGGTAAGCTACGTCGGCGCCTGGGATGCGATCCGCAAACAGTTCGCCGCCACCAAACTGGCAAAAGAGCGCGGCTACACCCCCGGAACCTTCAGCTTCAACTCCGGCAACGGCCGCTGCCCCACCTGCAACGGCTCCGGTTTCGAGCACGTGGAGATGCAGTTCCTCTCCGACGTCTACCTGCGTTGCCCGGACTGTAACGGGAAACGGTATCGGAATGAGATACTTGAAGTACGTCTGAAAGGAAACGGTGCAAGGTTCAAGGCTCAAGGTTCAAAGAGAGGCGGGCTTTCGGTTGCGGATGTGCTGGAGCTGACCGTCAGCGAAGCCCTGCAGTTTTTCGAAGGGCACCGCGATATTCACAAGGTGCTGGAGCCGCTGCAGGCGGTGGGCCTCTCCTACCTGCGCCTGGGCCAGCCGGTGCCGACCCTCTCCGGCGGCGAGGCGCAGCGGCTCAAACTGGCGGGGTATCTTGCCAAAACGGGCAAGAAGAAAAAGGCCGGCGACAAACTGCTGTTCCTCCTCGACGAGCCGACCACCGGTCTGCACTTCGCCGACATCGCGGTGCTGTTAAAAGCGCTGCGCCGCCTGCTACTGGAAGGCCACTCGCTGCTGGTGATCGAACACAATCTTGATGTCATAAGTGCCAGCGACTGGCTCATCGATATCGGACCCGAAGGGGGCGACGGCGGCGGTGAGCTGGTGTGCGAAGGCACGCCGGAGGAGGTGAGCGCTCACCAAAGCAGCCACACCGGCAAGGCGCTGCGCGACTACCGCGAAGCGGTATCAATTGCAGGAGCGGCGTCCCCGCCGCGAAAATCCCGCAAAGCGGGCACCAAAGATGCCATCGAGATCATCCACGCCCGCGAACACAACCTGAAAAATATCTCGCTGGCGATCCCGCGCGAGAAGTTCACGGTGATCACCGGCGTCTCTGGCTCGGGCAAATCGACCATCGCCTTCGACATCCTCTTCAACGAAGGCCAGCGCCGCTACCTCGAATCGCTCAACGCCTACGCGCGCCAGTTCGTGCAGCCCGCCTCGCGCCCCGATGTGGATGCGGTGTTCGGCATCCCGCCCACCGTCGCCATCGAGCAGCGCACCAGCCGCGGCGGCCACAAGAGCACCGTCGGCACCCTGACCGAGATCCACCACTTCCTCCGCCTACTGTTCGTCAAATTAGGCATTCAGTACTGTCCCGAATGCCAGGTGCCCATCGAGCCGCAATCACGCGATGCGATCCTCGCCCACCTGCTGCACGACTTCCGCGGCAAGAAGATCGCCCTGCTGGCACCGCTCATCGTCAACCGCAAGGGCATCTACAAGGAGCTGGCGCAGTGGGCCAGCCGCAAGGGCTATCCGCTACTGCGCGTCGACGGCGAGGCGCTGCCCACCGACGACTGGCCGCAACTGGATCGCTACCACGAACACAACATCGATCTGCCGCTGGGCGAGGCGACCGTCACTGCGGAAAACGAACTTGAACTGCGCCAGCTGCTCGACGAGGCGCTGGACCACGGCAAGGGCACCGTGCGCGTCGCACTGGTAAAACGCAATGGCGACTGGGGCGAGGAGCTGCACTTCTCCACCCACCGTACCTGCCCCAGCTGCGGCAAGGGCTTCGAGGAGCCGGACCCGCGCCTCTTCTCCTACAACTCCAAACACGGCTGGTGCCCGAGCTGCTTCGGCACCGGCACCGTGCTGCCGGGCTTCGACGAAGAGCAGAGCGGCGAGGAGGGCGAATGGCTGGAGGCCCACAATGTTGATCAAGAGGAACCGGAGACCTGCCCCAGTTGCGAAGGCTCACGCCTCAACGACGAGGCGCTGTCGGTCTACTTCCACGACTGGAATATCGCCGAGTATGCCGCCTCGCCGGTGGATGAGGCCATCGACATCTTCAAGGCGCTGGAACTCAGCGCCCGCGAGCTGGCCATCGGCCGCGATGTGGTCAGCGAGATCGTCTCGCGCCTGGAGTTCCTGAAAGAGGTGGGGCTGGGCTATCTTACCCTGGACCGCGCTGCCCCCACCCTCTCCGGCGGCGAAGCCCAGAGGATACGCCTGGCCGCGCAACTCGGCTCCAACCTCCGAGGCGTCTGCTACATCCTCGACGAGCCGACCATCGGCCTGCACCCGCGCGACAACACCCTGCTGCTCAAAACACTGAAAAAGCTCGAGGGCAAGGGCAACACCATCGTGGTGGTGGAACACGACGAGGAGACCATCCGCAGCGCCGAACACGTGATCGACATCGGCCCCGGCGCCGGGGTGCGCGGCGGCCGCGTGATCCACACCGGCACGGTGAAGCAGCTGGAGAAGAACAAGGAATCCCTGACCGGCCAGTTCCTCGCCAACCCCCTGCAACACCCAATTTTTAAACCTCGCCCCGTACCTGTAGGAGCGGCTTCGACATCCAAGGATGGATTAATGCCGCGAGCGCATGGACGCGCAGGAGTGGCCAAGCCGCGAAATGGGGCTGACGAAGACGCCATTCGCGGCAAGATGCCGCTCCTACAAATACAGGGCGTTTCTCTCAACAACCTCAAACAACTCGACGTCGCCATCCCCCTGCAACGCCTGGTCTGCGTCAGCGGCGTCTCCGGCTCAGGAAAGTCGACCCTGGTACGTGAGGTGATGGTCAAAAGCCTGAAGAAGCTGCTTGCGCGCGGCAACAAGAAGGGCCGCATCCCGGTTGACGACTACCACGGCTGCGACAGGATAGAAGGCTGGGATGCCATCCAGCGCGTACTGGAGGTAGACCAGACCCCCATCGGCAAGACCCCGCGCTCCTGCCCCGCCACCTACGTCGGTTTCTGGGACGAGATCCGCAAACTCTACGCCCAGACCGAGGATGCCCGCATCCACGGCTGGAGTGCCGGACGCTTCTCCTTCAACACCAAGGGCGGCCGCTGCGAGGAGTGCGCCGGCCAGGGCATGACCCGCGTGGAGATGAGCTTCCTGCCCGACGTGAAGATCGTGTGTGAATCCTGCGGCGGCGCTCGCTTCAACGGCGAGACACTGGCGGTAAAATACCGCGGCCAGTCCATTGGCGATGTACTCGCCATGAGCGTCGACGAGGCGGTGGATTTCTTCGAACACCACCCGAAGATCCACTACGCCCTGCAACTGCTGCAGGACGTCGGCCTCGGCTACCTCACCCTCGGCCAGCAGTCCCCCACCCTCTCCGGCGGCGAAGCGCAGCGCATCAAGTTAGTCACCGAACTGTCCAAGGCCAAACCCAACGCCCGCACCTTCACCCCGACACTCTACGTGCTCGACGAACCCACCGTCGGCTTACACATGGCCGATGTGGAGAAACTGATCCGCGTGCTGCACCGCCTGGTCGATGCCGGCCACTCCGCCGTGGTCATCGAACACAACCTCGACGTGATCGCAGAGGGCGACTGGTGCATCGACATGGGCCCTGAAGGCGGCGATGCCGGGGGTGAAGTGGTGGTTGAGGGGGCGCCAGATAAGCTGGTGAAGGCGTGGAAGCGGTCGGAGACGGGGAAAGCACTACGCCAATTCCTCAAATAAGCTGTAGGAGCGACCGTCCCGGTCGCGATAAGCGTCGACAGGAGCCCACCTAAAATTGACAATCTTTGCCAACTTTTGCCATGTTTTCATTCACGGAGGTACCGCAAATGGCAACCATGAACATCTCCGTGCCCGAAGATATGAGGCAATGGGTAGAGAAACAGGCCCGCTCCAGGCGTTACAGCAAAACCAGCGACTATGTCCACGATCTCATCCGCCGAGATCAGGAACAGGCCGTGAAGATCGCCCATATGCAGGCACTGGTGACTGAAGGCCTAGAGAGCGGAACAGGCGAACGCACCGGGGAGGAACTGCGTGAAACAACCCGGGAAAAGGCAGCCGGCAGCTAGACAGCAGACTGGATATGTTCTCAGCCACAAGGCTGAAGAGGACGTCATTGAGATATTTCTGCAGGGAGTTGAAAAAGTCGGGTAGTTCGGAGTCAGGGTAATAACCCCTTCCACAGCACTCCCTAGCGCAGTACTGCCGCCAGTTCCTGCTCGCGCTGGGCATCGATGCGGCGGCGTGAGACCTCTTCCGGGGTGCCCTGCAGTTCCAGGATGCGTCCGGAGAGCTGCAGACTCGCCTCGATGGTCTCCATGATGACCTCTGTGGCGCCACAATCGAGCAGGCGGCTGGCATGGGCGGCATCACGGGCGCGGGCGACGATCGCCAGGTGTGGCCACTCGGCATGCACCACCTTGACCACATGCTCGGCGGCGGCGACGTTGTCCATCGTTACCACCAGGGCGCTGGCCGTATCCAGATGGGCACGGCGCAGCATCTCCAGGCGCGAGGCGTCACCGAAATAGACCGGCATGCCCTGTTCGCGTGCCGCGGCTACGCTGTTGGCATCGGTATCGATCGCCACAAACGGAATCGCATCGGCATCCAGCGTGCGCCCCAGGATGCGCCCTACCCGGCCGTAACCGGCCACCACCACATGCCCCTCCAGCCCGCCAAGCTGCTCCATGTCCCCCTCGTGGGAGGCCGTCGCAGTGGCAGGCTCCAGCCGCTTGATCAGACGGCTGGAGGCACTGGCGACCAGCGGAGTGATCACCATGGAGATGCCGGTCACGATCAGCATGAATTGGCCGACATCCCCCGGGATGAGTCCCAGCGTCATCGCCAGGCCGACCACGACGAAGGCGAACTCCCCGCCCTGACCCAGCAGCAGGCCGGTCTCGAGTGAGGTGTGGCGGGGCAGGCCGAACACCAGGCAGAGGCTGGCGGTAATCGCCGTTTTCAATGTGAACAGGCCAACGACGGAGACGATGATCCAGAGCGCCTGCTCACCCACCACCCGGTAGTCGATCCCCATCCCCACCGACATGAAGAAGAGCCCGAGCAGTAGGCCCTTGAACGGCTCGATGTCCACCTCGATCTCGTGGCGAAACTCGGTCTCGGCCAGCAGCAGGCCGGCGAGAAAGGCACCCAGCGCCATCGACAGCCCGGCCATGCCGGTGACGGCCGAGGCACCGATCACCATCAGCAGGGTCGCCGCCATGAACATCTCGACGCTGCGGGTGCGGGCCACCATGTGAAACAGCGGGCGGATCACCAGGCGGCCCAGCACATAGATCCCCACGATCACTAACACCGCCTTGCCAAGGGAGAACAGTAGCGCCATGCCGACATCATCCTGAGCCTTGCTGCCCAGGACCCCGACCATAAACAGAATGGGCACCACCGCCAAATCCTGCATCAGCAGAATGGAGAAACTGGAGCGGCCCATCGGCGAGGCCAGCTGACGGCGCTCGATCAGCAGCTGCATGACAATCGCCGTGGACGAGAGCGCCAGACAGGCGCCCAGCACGATCGATGCCGCCGGAGTGTTGCCGAAGCCCCAGGCAATGGCGCCGATGATCGAGCCTGTGATCAGGATCTGCAGGCTACCCAGGCCGAATACCCAGCGGCGCATCGCCCATAACCGATCCAGGGAGAGATCCAGGCCGATCATGAACAGCAGGAAGATCACCCCCAACTCGGCCAGCGCCTGCACCCCCTTGAGGTCGCTGATCACCGCATAGGAGAGCCAGCCGATATCCTCGACAAACATCCCCAGCCCGAACGGGCCGATGACCCCGCCGATGATGAGGTAGCCCAGCACCGGGCTGACACGCAGGCGATGCAACAGCGGCACAACAATGCCGGAGGCGATCAGAAACAGAACGATCTCGCGCAGGTAAGGGATGCCGTGCTCTTCCAAGGCAACTCTCCAGTGGATAAAAACGGGGAACAAAATACCACAAACGCCAGCATGATGCGCCGCATGCCACTGCCATCACATGCAACGGCCCGCCGCATTGCGCAGGGTAAGCCCGTTGGTATACTCAGCTGAAATACATCCGTGCGGAGCCGTGCCATGGGCAGACTATTAACCACTCTTTTTTTCGCATTATTCAGCGCCACGGTGCTGGCCGCCCCGCCACCGTTTGCCGACATTCACCTGCATTTCAAGTGGGATCAGAAGGAGATCATCTCCGCGGAGGAGGTGGTAGAGAAGCTAGCGGCGAACAATGTGGTGCTGGCGACGGTCTCCGGCATGCCGCCGAAGCTGGCGCTGGAACTGACGCAGGCGGGCGGCGAGTGGATTCTGCCCTTCTTCAGCCCTTACAAGGATGCCATTCATCGCAACCACTGGTTTACCGATGAGACGGTACTAAGCGATGCCGAGGAGGCACTCGCCTCCGGGCAGTATAAAGGGATCGGCGAGGTACACATCTGGTCCTCTTTCGGACCGCGACGGGATAATGCCGTCTTTGTCGGCCTACTGGATCTGGCGCAGAAGTACCGGGTGCCGTTCCTCATTCACACCGAGGCCTCCAGCCACATCTTCTTTGCGGAGATTTGCCAGGCCCACCCGCAGGTGAAATTCCTGTGGGCTCATGCCGGCAGCCACCTCAAGCCCGACGCGGTGGAGGAGCTGATGGCACAGTGCCCCAATGTCTGGGTGGAGGTCTCGGCGCGCGATCCCTGGCGCTATGACACCCTGGTCGATGAGCAAAAACAGCTCCTGCCCGGCTGGAGGGAGCTGTTCATCAAGTATCAAAATCGCTTCATGACCGGCACAGACCCGGTGTGGAACGTGCGCCGCGGTCAGACCTGGGACCAGGCCGACGAAGGCTGGAACCACTACGACATGCTGTTGGCGTTTCACCGGCAGTGGCTGAAGCAGCTGCCACCGGAAGTCGAAGCGAAGATTCGTCTACACAACGCAAAGCGGTTTTTACTTGGCGAGAAATAAACCAATGCACCGTCTGCGTTAGTGATACTAAGCCGACTCTTCCAGCAGAGTGCTGTTGCTCTTCAGCGACTCATGCTGCGCCCCCTGTTCAGGCTTCAGCTTTGTCCACCGGCTGAGGATAAACCAAATTAGCGAGACTACGCCCACCACAAACACCAGCCCGCCGATTGAACGGAAATAGGTCAGGGTCTGAAACACGCCTCCGGTGACAATCTCCTGTGAGCGTGCCCGCCAAAATCCGTCCTCCAGCACGATGGACAACTGATAAAGCCCGGCCGGGAACAGGTCGAGAAACATCATCAGTGCGACACCGATATTCAGCGACCAAAATGCCAGTTTGATCAGCCTCGGGTTCCAGCTATCGGTGTGGAACAGGTGCTGACAACAGAACAGCACGCCGGCCAGGGCGATGTTGCCCTTGACACCGAACATGGCGGCATGGGCATGGTTACCGGTCAGGTAGGTGGCGTGCTCGAAATAGTTGACGATGGGGAGGTTTATCAGCGAGCCGAAAACGCCGGCGCCGAAGATGTTCCAGAAGTTCACCGCCAGGATGAACAGCCACACCCCCTCCATGACGAACTTTTGCCTGCCGTCGCGCTGATTGATATAGGCGCCGCTGCCCTCCTTGCGCATCTGCCAGGCGTCCAGTGTCAGCAATAGCAGCGGCAGAATCTGCAGGGTAGAGAATACGCTGCCAAGGGCGATGACGCTGGTCGGCTTGGCGATCCAGTAGAAGTTGTGTGCCACGCCGATGGTGGCGGTGATGAGGAACAGCATCACCGCAAGATAGATGGTTTTCTCCGCCATCGCCCGGGTGACCAGCCCCATCTGCACCAGGATGTAACCGACTATCACCGTAGTGAAGACCTCGAAGGTGACCTCCACCCACATGTGCACCACCATCCAGCGCCAGTAGTCGGCCACGGCCCAGTTCGAGTCGATGGTGGCGAAAAGGCCAAAGAAGAGAAAAAACACCATTATGCCGCTCCCCCACAGCAGCCACGCGGGGATGGACCAGAAGGTCTTTTTCGTTACCCACGGCTTGATTCCGCGGTAGATGATAAAGATCCACAATGCGAAACCGAACAGCAACAGGATCTGGAAAAACCGCCCCAGTTCCATGAACTCCCAGCCCTGACTGCCAAACCAGTAGGCGGCATCACCACTGAGGATGCCGGACTGACCGTAGTAGATCCCGATCACACCGCCGAGGCCGACCACCAAACAGATCAGGAACAGCAGGTTAATCAGGGTCTCCTGGTATGGCGGTACCTCGGAGAGGCGCGGCAAAAAGAATATGGTGTAGCCCACCCAGCACATAAAGAACCAGAAGATCTGCAGCATGGTGTGGTAGCTGCGCAGGATATTGAATGGCAGCACACCGGCCAACCGGTGGGCGAAGGGATCGGCAAAATCCATGGCACTGAGAATGCCGGCCAGCACCTGAAAGCCGAACATGACAATGGCGAGGGCAAAGAACTTGTAGGTGGCGCGCTGCGTCGGCAGCACCACCCCACGCTCAAGGTCGGGCGTGGTCAGAAGCTGGTTACCCGCGATCGCGTTCTCGAACGGGGAGCCGGGCATCGCCTTCATCTGGCCGTAGATGTACAGCACCGCCATGATGCCGAGAAGCAGCACCAGTATGGAGATGAAGCTCCACATCATCAGCGAAGAGGGAGGCGTGTTACCGGCAGCGGGGTCATAGGGCCAGTTCGAGGTGTAGCTGTAATCGTTCCCCGGGCGGTCCGCCGCCGCCACCCAGCTGCCCCAGTAGAAAAAGGCGGTTAAGGCTTTAAGCTGCTGCGGGTCAGAAATATAGTTGAGCGGGTGAAAGGCCTCCGGAAAAGCACCATCGGTAAACATCCTTGTGTAATATTCGTTGAGATAACGAACGGCGTACTCCTGCGCCTCATTCAGGCTGACGGCATTACGCGCCTCATCATAAGTATTGTGATGCAGCTCATCGGCGACGCGGGACTCGAGCGCCCGGCGATCGTGATCGGATATGTCATAACGCCATCGGTTGAGGCGCTCCCCCCTGGTGACAGAGCCGGGTTTTAGCTGCTCGGCATAATACGCTTTCATCGCCACAGTCATGGCATGCAGTGACTCGGCGGTAAAGTCCGGCCCACGTTCGGCGCCATCACCCCAGAACGAGCCGTAGTTCATCAGGCCTCTTACGTGAAACAGCTTTTGCCCCGCCATAACCTCGTCGGCAGAGACGATGATTTCACCGCTTGCCGACTTAAAATCCGGCACGGGCGGCGCCCCCATATAGGTCTCACCGCCCATATAGAGCAGGCCGAGTATGGAGATAATCGACACCAGCCAGAAGTGGGTGAACCAGTATTTCTTGCTCAGCAAAAGGCTGGCGATACTATTTTTAAACTCAGTCATAACGGTCGCTCAAGCGACGATGAGAAAGCCATCGTTCGGACAGAAAAAACGCAACGGGCAAAGCGGCGTAAACTCGTGGCACTGCGCCAATAGCAGCGCAGGTATGACTTTGTCATTCCCGCAGACTGTTGACGGATAACGACCATGAGCATGCCAGGGCCTTTTGCAGACACACGCCGGAATGACTCATGCGGGTCAGTCCGGATTTACGCCGGCCGGCAGGAGCGACACCTTGCCGCAAATCGGTTTCATATACGCGGCAGGCTCGCTCCTGCAGGCCTCTTCCACACCCGGTTAAAGGTCGTAGACCTCCGAGATCCCGGTGCCCTCCAGACGGTCGATATAGCGCGCCCGGTAGTAGTGGCGCTTGTGGTTGGCGTCATCGGTGAAGGCCGCCCGGTCATGTAGCACGTTGTTACTGACCAGCCCCATGCCGGACTCCAACCGTCCCCGGTAGATGTAAGGGGAGTCGCTGCCCAGAAGCTGCTCCAGGTAGGCCAGCGCCTCCTTGCTCAGCGGGTCATCGGCCCAGATCACGTTATTGACGCGAATGGTGTAACGCATGTGCAGATCGCCGGAGGGGGTGATGGAAAACACCGGTCCTGGCTCTTCCGGCCGCGCCACGGTACCTCCCTCGTCAATACGCGCGGGAATAGTCATGGCCTGCGGTCCCATCAGGGCGCGAATGTAATCCGGATCCTTCTCACGCAACATGATATAGGCGATCTCATGGTCCATCAGGGCATTCTCACCGCCGCTCGCCGCCTGTTGCGTTACGTGCAGGTTTAGCGCATGCACCTGCTTGTCTGCGGCGTTGTAGTAGCCATCGGTATGCCAGTTGATGGCGCGGTTGCTAAAGGGGATGTAGCCACTGCGTACACCCTCTTCTCGCACCGTGAGCGAGGTCAGTCCGCTGTCATCAGCGAGCCAGTTCTTATTGATATGCTGCAAGCCGAAACTCCGCGCCATGGCAAGCGGGATCTCAGGGTCGGTGTCGGTACCGGTATTGCTGACGTATAGCGCCATATTGGCCTTGCGGCAGCGCTCAAGAAGCGCGGCGTGTTCGCTGTTAGTCAGAGTGCGGGGGTCGTTGATCTCCACCAGCAGGTCACCCAGGCTGTCAGGGTAGTCCTTGAGTTTCTGATCACGCCAGCGTCGGTACAGATCATCATTGTCGAGACTGAAGGGGCTGAATACTGCATCGAATTTTTGTTGCGGTATGGACATGGAGTAAACCTCATGCAAGCGGTTGGGCATAACAGGCCAAATAACGAGTGCACAAAATAGGTTTTCCGCCACAGCCATTCATTGATGGAGGTCAATACAAAATGGCTTTTGTGATAAATAATTCACTTAGCTCACGCAAAAAATGACAAAGCTCAAAGCGCGGCCACATCATCCAACGACACGACACCATGAGGAGTTAATTACCGATAATATTTTCAGAAATTTTTTTGACGAATGCCTGTTTTTATATCGCTAAAGTTGCACCCTCTCCCACGCCAAACGATAGCGAAAACAACACATGAAACTACTCGAAGCTTGCTCTAATTATGTGGTCGTTGAGAGGTTACAAAGCGGCGAAGCAACACCGCTTTTGACGCAAGATTGCTTCGCCTCCGGCTCGCAATGACAGTTGTCTGGTGTCGTTGGAGTTCGCAGACACGCCCCAACTTACAGCCTAAAATTAACTGTAGGGACTCAATGACTCAGGGTGCCTCAATCACTGTCATTGCGAGTGGTTTGATTATAAGAAACCGTCATTGCGAGAAACGCAGAGACGAAGCACTCTTGCGGGAAGGTACAGAGGGATTGTTTCGCTTCGCTCGCAATGACAGCCTTTTTTCGCGAATGGATTAATCATAAGAAGCTGTCGTTGCGAGAGGCGCAGCGACAAAGCAATCTTGCGGGAGTGTACAGAGGGATTGCTTCGCTTCGCTCAATGAAAGGGACTCCTCCCCTCCTAATGCCTCATCGGGCAGAATGGAGTTGT
>OBLN01000365.1_pt1 | contig 16656 bp, 14 predicted proteins | sample 1519301 | NCBI WGS metagenome assembly OBLN01 (sample SAMEA2452533, study PRJEB22499) | sediment metagenome | reverse complement strand
TATTGGGAATTTGGAGACGGAAATCTTCTTTTTAACACTTCAAGTAGCTGTCTTTCAGAGGAGGTAGTATCTATTATACTCTACTGATAGTATTCAAAAGATAAATCAATTTAATCCAAACATATGCCGCTCTTAAGCAGCTAATAATAGAACAAACATCCTACTGTGGGCAACATATCCTATACCTTTTACTATAAATACAAAAGACACTTTTCAAGTGGAACTAGCTATATCAATATTATTGTCATTGAGAAACAACTGTCTGTGGCTTATATCTACTGTTTTTCATGAGAATAAACTCAGTTTCTTTGTTAATTTATCGATATCTTCACTTTTCATAGGAAAAAAACCCAATGCTGTAATTGTCCCCGGTTCCACTTCTGTTCTTCCAGCATCGCGTATAAGTTCACAGATATATCCTTCATCAATGGCTTTGTCTCTAAAGTTCAACAATTTGGTTCGGTTCTTGATCTTCAGAACAACTTTCTTTTGTTGTTTTCCATCATCGAACCATTCTTTAATATCATCAAGACGGTCCAGATTTTTGAGGATTGGAGTTATAGATGCATGAGCAACCTGAACTCCAAGTTTCCCAGGTGACATCTCGACATCTTCAGGTATCACTATTACTTGTTTGTATTCCCACATGTTTTTCACTTTTTAGATATTGCTTATTTCTACGTTTGTAGCTATATATTATGTACATGATTTGGCTACGTTTTCCCTTATTCATTGTTTTTTTTGTTCTTAGAATTGTAGCCCACATGGCCTTAATTTGCGATTCGTTCAGAATTGACATTTCTAGCAAGGTTTCGTTGTAGTATTTTGGACAAGTAACTAAATTATCGATTAAATAGCAAATAGTGTTTTTTTTATGGCCAGTTCTCTTTACAATGGAGTAGACATTACAATTTTTGGCTAATAATTCACAAACATACGTAATATCTAGTAACTCATAAATATAATCATAAGCTAGTAAATTACAAAAAGCTAGTAAATCATACTTAAAAGTAAAATCTAATGGTGAAAGATATTTATTGTACAGCGGAGTGTTTGCGGTATCCACGAAGTATGTTTTACAGTGTAGCTGATACATTATTTTTGTGATTTGGCTGCGTGTTTCCTTGCTTATTGTCTTTTTTCTTCTTAGAATTCCACACCACATAGCTTCAATTTGAGATTCGTCCAGTAATGATTTATCTAGCAAAATCTTGGTGAAGTATTCTGGATTAGCAACTAAATTACCGATTAAATTGTAAACAGTGTTTTTGTTAAAGCCAAGCTCATCTACAATTCTATAGCCACTATATTTATCGGCCAATAATTCACAAATAAAAGTAATATCACCTTCTAGTGAAAGATGTTTATTTTGCAATGGAGTGTTTATGGTATCCCTGAAGTATTTTTTGCAGTGTTTACAAAAATATTTTTGTCTTCCAGTAGTCTTGTCCGTTCCATTTCTTACAATGTCTTTCCCTTTATCTATCAAATAATGGCTGCATGATGAATTTTGACAGGTAACATCAATTTTCTTTGTGGTGCGAGGCATAGTCAATGTAACATTACATCACATATTATGTTATTTATAATAAATTCTACAGTCTGCAGGATATTTAAAAAGGAAACTGGATTTTAATTATCAGGTAGCTTCTAAGGTATTGCTCAAAATAAATCCGTGAAAATACGGCAAAATTTACATCAGACGTAATCTATGACTAGTTTCAAAAATACCTCAAAAACACGTTTTTTCGATAGCTAGAGGCACATTTGATGGAAATAGATATATAGGAAATCTAGTTAAATGGTTGTTAACACAAAAGCAGGTGTTTGAAACGACAAGACATGAAATAGACTAAAACAATAGTAGCTTAACAAGGGTTCTGCGCTCTGGTTGCTGGAACAACCAGAACGATATAAGAGAACCAAAAAGGAAGATTTTCCGTCTTCTAGTTATGGTTAGAGTGCAATGTATAAAAGTATTTGGAAAACTATGCATTGCCGGAAAACTATACATTTGTTCTCTTTTTAGACTTTACTAAGCCTAGACATGATATACATGAGTTCCAGACACACTTAGCTTTGTGATAAGAAAGAGGACAAAATATGAAACTTGACGATCGTATCTATGGCTCGCAGATGGCAGAAATAGAGAAAGAGATTTTATTCAACCTTGAGAACATCGGTTTTGTAAGGTTTGATGGAAACAGTAGACGTACATTTTTTCAGGATCCATCTCCTTTTAAGAAAACAAACAAGAACGAAGTGTGCCATCTAATCAACGGGCAAGCACCTTCCAAAAATGAACTTGTAAAAGTTCATGTAATAGACAAAAAGGTGGTCTATGAACAGGTAATTGATGGTTTCTCCAAAACGATTATCAAAATAATAGATTCCTGGGAACCTGTTGATGTCAACACCATCACTAGGTCTAGAAGTATTATAGATTATGAAGAGGTTATTAACTACCTGCAGATGCCCTATAAAGGAGATAAAGATATAAGTAAATGTATTGGCCTTGGCAGTGCCATGTATATTAATTCAACTCCCCCTTGTGGGAGGGAGATCGGAGGCATTAATGCAGCAGTTCTTGGGAAACAGAAGATCTGGAATGCCTATACGGGTTCAATGAATTCTGTTATTCCTTCTGATTTTAGAAAATTATCATCAGACTATTTCTACAGGATATCAGATCAGGACAAAGTAATCGATATCGAGCAAAAAAGAGAATTCAGTCTCTCAGTTCTTAATCCAAAAATAACTCCAATGCAAATCCCTCTCATACTGGATGTTGATGATGTTAAAAGCAGAAAGCAGCTCAATAAAGACTGCAAGGAAGATTATCCTGTTCTCAATGCATATCTTATCGATTCACTCCTGATGAAACCTTCTATATCCGGAAGCTTGGATGGATACATTGTTGAAAAGACCTATGAGTTCAAGAATGACATTATAGACATGGGGGGGTTGTCATACAATCATGATCTAGGTTCTTCGCTTCCTTTGATGGTGCTAGCGTATGCAAGGCTTCTGCATAAGACTGAATGTTCAAAGGATGATTTGAATGAGGTTTTCGAATTTTGTATGGAAATGATCCATTGGACTAACAGGGAATTGTCCACTCCACTTTATTACTTTGAACAGTATTCTCTTAAAGGGGATGAAGAAACACTATATAAAGACCTGTGCAACGCTTTTGGCACAGATATAGAAGTATCCATAGAGGAAGCGAAGAAAGCTACAGTACTAAATGAGTTTGTATTTGATGATGTACTTCAAAAACTTAGTATCAAAGGGCTTGTTTTGTTGATAAACAATTATACAAAAATTCGAATACTCTGTAGGATATAGGTTGGATTGGTACCAAAGTGACTAGAAATCTACCGAAGATTTTCGATCAAAAAATACACACCATGTTTCGAGTGGAAATAACAATATGGTTGTACAACAAAAAGAGTGGTTCTTTTGAATACTATTGGTTATTGCACCACGCCATGGAAGAAATCGCATAAGGATATAAAAACATTCTTAAGTGGTCCTATTTTTATTGTTGGCCAAAACAAAAGTGTTTTTTCAGGAATAAGGAGGGGAGCAAAGCATGGTGGGTGGCCAACAATAACTTGAGCGGGATGAGGTGTGTGGGGTGGTTCTAGTTGGTACCTGGATGTTAAGCAGGTTATCATCCCGCGCTACCCTTCTATACATCAATATTCGTATTTAAAAATGTTCGACTTAAAACAACTAATAATTGGTTTTATTATGAAAGAAAATAAAAGGTCTACAGGAAATTTAATAGAGAAAAGGTGAAGTAACACCTTAATCCATATCACTATCAATCATAAAATCCACAAAAACAGGATAATGATCAGATACATTAATAGTCATATCTTCATCAAGACCATACTCCAAATCAAATCTGAACACGCCTGATTCACCTGCAAGGTCGGAATCATCAGTCAAAATGATTCGATCATATGTGTAATCTGTAGACTTGTTGTTGTATCCTGGCTATCATCGATCACCCAATAGTATGCATCAAGGTCTGAGGATGAATCCTCATTAAAATAAGAACCATCTGCATTCAGGTCACCCATGATAACAAAATCATTCTCATCAGGATTCTGGACTGTACATAGGATAACACTTCATCTAGCCCAATGATCTCCTATATGGCCTCGTTAGGGTCTGTGTGGATGGACAATGAGGCTTGCATCATAATTGCCCTGTAAGGCTTCTATAGAGGCGATATAAGGCTGCCCTGTGGAAAGGGTCTGTTCTCTTTGCACAAAGAGTGACCAAATTTACCAACAATTGAACATTGTTATTTCAGAGAACATTGACAAAGATTTAACAAAAGGAGTTAGGTATATCTCCAGCCAAACTGAAGTTAACATAGGAGGTAATGAGCAAACAACACTCAAACATTGGACTGAAGTATTGCAGGGTTTAACTGACTGGATATATTTGTCATTGTTTTTTAACTTCCATAAAATGTATGTTTTTATCAAAATTTTATTCTAATCAACTATTTGATACGTTCCCACAGAAATCTTACTTATTTTGTAATATTGAAAATCATTACACTGTATTCTCGAAGAGAATATCATCCATAATATTACAAAATTCTCCATGGAACATCTCATCAAAAGCCAAACTTTACAGTATTCAAAAGTATACAAAATAAATAAAAAAACAACTGTAAACAAAATCTAAGTTAACTGATATCTCAATGTCAGTGTTTACAATCCAATACAAAAATCAGGACTTGGTCATCTGTAATAAAGATTAGAAAAAATCTAAAAAAGGACATAACGTTGAAATTCATAACATAATAAAAAATGCCACAAAAAATCTAAAAAAGAAAAGTTCAATTGGGCCTTCGGCCACATTCAAACATCTAACACAAGTTAAAAATGTAAAAGCACAACTGTCACAACAATATGTTAAAGTCCAAACCATGCATGATGCAAAATTCCTACGGACAAATCTCTGAAACTAACAGGGCGAATATTGCACACATGCACAAAAACATTTGAAAAAACATGATGACATATTAAAATTTGTCCTCTCTTATATTATTCGAATTTCTTGGCTTGACAATCTAAACTACTATGGCAAGTCAAAGCAAAACGACATTCCAAAAAATTACCTTATGTCCTATCTCCTATTAACTAGATTACGTGGGGTATTTTCACAATGTTCACAGTGTTACGCTGTGAATTATAAGTTATAAAAAAAATAAAAATAGTAAAGTATGCATATTTTCAGGGAGGACGTTATTATACAAAATAGTTATATATTAAAAAAATCATTATTTCTAATACCGGAAATATGATATATTCCGATATATCCCGGGGTTCGATGACTAATTACACAAAGATTTGCATCCAGATTCATTACACAACTAGATTTCTACCGGATCATTTCTTGGTGTTTTGAGGAGAGCTTGCAAACGCAAAACTATCGGTTTTTGTGTCATTTCGGTTTCACAATATATCGAGAAGATGTGTTCTATACGACTACCTGGGTTCTGGTATAATTTCGGTTTTACCACCATTTAGGAGGAGTATATTGAGTGGATTCCATAAATCCACTCTTAGACTTCAGGAGAATAATCTCCTGAAGTCTTTAATAAAAAATATCTCTTTTTTGATAATGTTAATTACTTAGAATGTACCATGATTTTAAAATTCAGCATTCTTTTCTGATCAATCGTGTCTACCAATCTTCTGCATATCCCTGCAACAATAGTAGTTTTTCTAAGATAATGTAGTAACACAATTATATTAGTTTGTAAGATGACACTGTCAACTTTAAGATATAGTTCATAATCATTGGAGAGGTAGAAATGATCAATTCTATGACTGAACATTGTACAGTTCCTCATGAATTATGTAAACGGTGGCGTACATCTATCTTGGTGATTTGAACTATTGTCTTAATCTACTTAGAAATATATTTTGCGTATTAAGTAATAAAGATAATAATGTCAATGAAACATAGTTTGTTAAAAAGATAATTAATTAGATTTAGATTCTCACAATGTTATCTTAGGAATAACTATCTCATTTCTACAAAATTCCTCTAGATTCCTGTTGAGGTTTGAATCGTATTTTCTGATAATTTCTGGATAGATAAAATGTAATATTGTTTATTCAAGTCTTTGACTCATATATTCCTGATTCAAAGTATAATTCTTATTTTGAATGAGAAACTTCTCATTCAAAATTAAAAAACGATACACATCTTTGCAGAATGATTACACATATATATACAAATAATTTTTATATTTACATGTCGTTGTTGGTATTCAGTTCTTTACTTATTAGAGGATGTTATTTATAAATGGATTTGAAAAAAAGAGTTCATGGTCCGAATGAACAATATGCTCGATGGGATACTATTAAGACTGTTAATTTTGACAGAAGGGCAAAACATGCACAAGAAGATGCCATGAAATATGTCAAAGCAATAGATTATCAAGTATCTAAAAGAAAATATGCTGCTGATTTTTTTGAATTTTTGCCTGCTGAACCTTTTTTCCCACTCTTAGCTAAGATCGTAGGGGGAAAGAAGAATTATAATTTTACTCCGGAACACTACGGCAATATCCGGCTGAATCTTTTAAATGCTCGAATAATGAACTACAAGTGGATAGATTTTATAAAATATGATGGGACTATTTACAAATCTACTCCTCATTTTCTGAATGCTCTTGGAAAATACTACTATCAGATAAGGTTTAACGCCAGTCCGGATACAATGTCAAAAGGATTCTATCGAGATCGAGTAATTTCTAACAGAGATTATTCTGTTCGACATTTAGAGCACATAAGCAAATTCTACATCAATAGGGGTCATGATGTTGTCATGGGAAAATATCCTTTTGATATGATCATTGACAATAAACATGGTTTCATATCAACAGAGATGCATGAAAATAGCATTGGCATTGAGATGAGATTATCTGAAGCTATTTATCAAGGACTCAAAAAGGATATTCAATTATACCTGCCAGCAATGACTTTAGAACACAGGGGCAGAAATTGTAGTTTAATGGCAGGTCTTTTGTTTGAGTATAATCTCCCTACATATTCTTTCGCAACTTATTTTGAGTCGGAGGTCTGTTCTGACCATAAGGTAAATGATTGGTCTTATTACATTACTAAAACAAAAGATGGACTCAATGGAGAGATTTATGAGAATCCCTTGATATTTCCAAAAATAGATCTTGAATCATCAAAGCTCATAGGAACACAGCTTACAAATATCGGTGAGCGTAACCAGAAAAAATCTGATACCAAGATAAGTTACGAGTTTCCTCTACAATATGTGAATAGTCTCAATGAAAAAGAGCTAATTCCAGGAATCAAAGTAACTGCAGGTTACGGACAGATCAGAGTGATTTGGCAGGAAATGGCTAACGGTGCAGATATTCTTATCACTGGAAAAATACGTTCTCCGATAATTGACAACATCTCGGATTATCCAAAAGTGATGATTATTAATAAGTTTGAACCTGGGAAAGATATAGAATATAATCCAGACGATGACGAAGAAAAGTCCAAAACCAAAACAGAAACAGAGGTCTATAGGACGCTTAAAAGAAAAAACGTTGAAATAATCATGTTATCAAGAAATCACGCAAAAGCAGTTCTCAATGGATATAGACTGATGGTTCATTCAATGCCAACGACACATTTCATGGGAAATAACAGAGAGTCATTTGGAATAATAGACTTCTCTGAGCATCCTGAAAAGGAAGATATTCACAATATTCTTCATGGCATGTTAATTGCATTTGGACATGACAATCCACGAGATTTTGTTAAAGGTCTGAATTCAATAAGGAACTATTTTGGTAATGTAATTGGAATGTATGGTCATTTTAGTGGAAAGAGAACTATTGATTGGGTGTATTACAAAAAACTCATGGCATGTGGCAGGAAAAAGGACTATAATATTCTAACATCCCATATAGACCATAGGGATCTTGTCAAGAGAGCTAAGAAGATTCAGGTTCAGGGAGTTAGCAGGTTTGCCAATCATGTAAGTCTGATGTCAGCAAAGTGTCCGGTAATCAAAGAACGCATGTGGCATCCGAGAATGCTCTATAATGACAGATATGTAGGACTTGGAAGCTGGGATTTTGCTCAAATAGAAGATCAAAAAGAATTACAGTTATTGATTGATGTAAATTAGTAACTATTCAGCCGATCTCATTTCCACTACACTGATTTCTCTATCTGCGATCAATTGATTGTACTTACAGAAGTGCAGAATAATGTTACGAAGAGAAATTCATTTGGAACTTTTTATAGAAAATGCTTTGTCTAAATTAGAATGGGGTATTTTAGAGCTAATTAGAAATCATACTATACAGTTAATTAGTATACAATTTATTTATATACTATAATTACGTATTATCTAGTACATACCAGGTTTGATTATAAGATGGAATATCTTCCTATCAGATCAGCGGATGGACTATTACATAGCAGATGTTACTAAATAGTTGCTTTTGTAATAGAGACATGACAATTTTGATATATTTGTGACTGTTTGAATTGGCTTTAACTATGGAGTGTTCCGACACTCTCGCCATTATTTACAAAATAAAAGAGATGTAATAATGAGAGAAATCACTCCATCTGATGATTTGAATGAACTGAGAAACCACCCTTTGATAAGAGAATATGCTTCTGTAGATGATAATATCTACGAGCTTATTAAAGCTACAAATCCTACACTTAGGATGTTTATGGACCTAGCAAAAAAAATCGTTTCAGGGGAATAGATATATGTTCCCCAATTTGTTTTGAATTATTTCTGTAACAAATTCAGATTGTTAAATCATTTGAATTAATAGCATTCACCATTTCTCTAGCTTTTTCACTCTGCATAATCATCTGTAAAATTTCTGGTATTTTATCTTCATACTTCTTAATTTCATCCTGTGCACTGTGGTCTAAAACAAGAGAACATTGTGAACAAAATTTATCTTCTGGTTTTAATACATTGCTGCATCTTGGACATTTTTTGAGAGTTACATGACGTTTATCCTCGGTCTTTAGGCCACATTTCTCAAATATTCTATCATTCATCTCTTGGTCTGTAAAATTGGCATAGATCTTGAACATTTGAGTTGATCCTTTTGACCAGCCAGCTCGATGCTTTATTTCCTGTTCATTGTAGCCATCAAGGATCCAATGAGTTATTGCTAAATGTCTGAAACTATGAGGATTTACACGCTTTTTTATACCAGCTTTCAAGCCAACATTTTTGATCATCACTCTTGCAGTCTTGTAGCTTAAAGGCTCCATGTTTTTATCACGGGTAATCCACAAAGGTGCTTCTGGATCATCTTTTAGTGGGTGCACAGCTAACCATTGATTGAGATAGCCAGTTGACCACGTAATTGGTATTCCTTTAGCGTTCATATTTTTCTTGCTTCTTGAAGTACTTGATACGTATATAATAGCACCATACTGATTGAAATCCACATTTTTAATACGGCATGAAGCTAGTGCTCCAATGCGCATTCCACTATCTGCCAAGACCGTAATAAAAGCTTTATCTCGTGGATGTCTGCATGCCTCAATCAATTTATCGAATTCTTCTTGTGTAAGTAGATCTTGAGGTTGTACTGGAGTTGCAAGACTTTTGAGTTTAATATTCTTGACCCATTTTGGAGGCTCATCATCATGATACCAACGCATGAACTTCTTAACAAATTTCTTGTAATTTCTGATACCCCCTTGGGAAAGACCTTTCTCATCTTCAAGGTGCATTACAAGTTTTTCAAAGTCCATCTGGTCAAGTTCAATGATGTCTTTATTTATCCCAATATCACGCAGGTAGCTCAACATGCGTGTACTGTAGTTAACATAACCTGTAATCGTGCTTTTTGCCAGTCCTTCATGTCTACAGGATACAACAAACTTCTCCAAAAGGTCGATGTTATCCTGGCCGATATCTGCCTTACGCAATCTTTCCATTGCCTGTACAAAGCCTGAATCTGAACTGTGGATATCATCTACGCTTTTTGTCATAGTTATGTATTAGATATTTAGGACTATAAAGTTTTGTTAGATAGTCCGGTTAGGCCCACTAAAAAAACTTTGGGCTAACGATTTCTTGATAGTTTTTTCCTGCTCTAAAATAGAACTACTTTTTTCTCAGATGTAGATAGCGTTTCTTCCGGACAAGCGTTGATCAGACAAATGCAGAAATATTATTGTAATTGGCCAGGAACCACAGGCCAAAAACCGCCATAAATGCTCCACAGAAGTAGAGTATCTTTTCATGTGTGCGTGGTGAGAAGAGCTCTTTTCCCCTGGAAAATGATGATGAGACTGCTACAAGGAAACCAAGGTCTGCTATCCAGTGTCCCAGGATAAATGCGATCACTGCGGAGATACCCACCAGATATTCCTGAAGGATAATAGCGCTGCCTGCGGTCAGCCACCATATGACAAGCGACGGGTTCAAAGCAGAGGTTATGACCCCTGTGGATACAGGGCCTGATGACAGTTGCTTTTTACCGGATGATAAGGTAATATCCATTTTTGAAACCCTCTTCGCACTTCCGATGAGCATCATTCCGAAAAGAACCATTACCAGACCACCTATTATGGATATGCCCGACATGATGCTTTCTCCCAGAAAAGATGCAGCACCTGCCAGGATGAGCAGGAAAATAGCCGACTCCACAAGTGCATGTCCAATGAACACCGATGGACCTGTTCTCCATCCATTTTTCATGGATATACCAATGGTCGCAAACATCATCGGGCCCGGGATAAGGGCAGCGGATACGCCTACTGTGAATCCAAGAGCAAGAGCTTGTAGTAGTTCTATAATGTATATCACCTGATTGAAAATGAAGGGTCTTTTATATACTCCTATAGTACAGTTATGCATTTAACAGGTTTGCAAGGCAGGGTTACCTTCGATTTCCCCGCATTTTGACCTATAATTCCATCTGTAAGCATTACCAAAAAACCTAAGTAATGTCCCCCCGTGAATTGAATAAAAATGAGTGGAAACTTGTTTTTGTATAAACCGAGTTGATATTTTGGCAATAAAAGACGGAGATACAATAAAGATAGATTATACCGGCACACTTGATGACGGTACTGTTTTCGATAGTTCTGCAAATCATGACGAGCCTCTTGAATTCACAGTGGGTACTGGTCAGGTCATACCAGGTTTTGAAGAAGCTGTAAGAGGCATGGAAGTAGGGGAAGAGAAGACTTTCAGGATAGAGGCTGCTGAAGCCTATGGTGAGGCAAATCCGGCTCTTACGCAGACAGTTCCAAGTTCACTTCTTCAGGCTGATGCAGAGATTCAGGCTGGAATGATGATTATGGTAGGAACTGCTGACGGTAATCAGATGCCTGCTAAAATCACAGAAGTGACGGATGAAACGATCACACTTGACATGAATCATCCACTTGCTGGTAAGGCACTGACTTTCAGCATAAAAGTAGTCGAAGCATAAATTAATACTTTGAACTCGTTATTCGGGTTCAATCTCATTTCTTTTAGATATGTATCTTTTTTGAAACTGAACCGGAATTTGCAAATTCTAAAAAGAAGGATCTTCAATTCATTTTACTGATCGTTTTCTCTTTTAGTTCCTTTATTTTAGGATCATCTGGCTTTTCCTTTAAAGCCTCATCAAACATCTCAATAGCACCAACATAATCACCAAGCCTGTGAAGGGCTATACCTTTGTGCTTCCAGACAACGCTTTTTGCATAACCCATTCCTATCAGCTTATTAAAGCATGAAAGTGCCATCTGGTTCTGGCCAAGGTGAAGGCAGGTTATGCCCTTGTTCATAAGGGCAGTGGCATTGGAAGGCTGCAATTGCAAGGCGGCCTCGAAGCACTCATAAGCAAGCTCCTGATCTTTCTGCTCTCTTCCAGCCTTAATGCCTTCCTGTATCCACTCTGCTGTACTTTTTCTGTCACGTTGACGCAGTTTCCTTCTTGCTCTGTTAAGTGCAGCATTATGATCGAATGGCCTGTCTTTACGTTCAGTGGTTATGGGTTCAATGGCCGTAGGTTTCTCTGTCTTTTCAGATCTTAGATGAGACTTTTTCTTTTGAGGAATGTAAGCAGACTTTCCAAGCATCTTCCTCAGCATCATTATTGCTGCATCCTTGTCAAGAGGATTATTATTGTTTCCACACTTTGGGGATTGGATACACGATGGGCAACCTTCGATGCAGGGGCAGGTTTCAATAGATTTTAAAGTCACTTCCAGCATCTCAACTATTTTACCATAGCCACTTTCAGCATAGCCAACTCCGCCGGGATGTCCGTCATACACAAATATTCCGCTGCTCCCTGAAAGGTCATCATGCTCCGGTGTGGAAACACCACCGACATCGTTCCTGTCAGCCAGCAGGTGCAGTGGGTACATTGCTATCATGGCATGTTCAATAGCATGTATGCCACCTGCAAAATCACGTTCATGTTCATTTACCAGTTCGGTGAACACATAAGGTAACTCGAGCCAGAGGGCTTCAGTCTCCAGCCTGAATTCGGGCATGGTTAAAGATAACTGTCCAAGTTCGGTATCTGTCCGTTGCTGGAATTTCTTGTAGCCTGTTACCTGCTGGGTAACATCTACGTCACCAAAGCCAACTTTAACATCGGGAAATGTTGGCAGAGCTTTTGTTTCAACAACTTCTTTGATGACTATGTCCGATGATACCAGGGACTTTGTGTAATAACCATCCTGTGCTATCTCAACATGTATCTCCTTTTTCTCATGGTCCTGTTTTGTAACACAGTAAGGAGTACCTTTGTTGATGTAAACCGCACCTTCAAAGGCTTCCCTGTAGGCACGAAGTTTTTCTATATCCTTTTCAAGTGGTTTTCTGCTTGTCTTATCGATTATCGTGTAGTTATCATTGTCAATACTGCGAATAGAGACCTTCATATGCGGATTAGGGTCAAGAGATCGCTTTTCACTAAGTCCTTCAAGCAAGCCTTCTTCTTCAAGTACTTCAACTATGGTCTCAAACTCAGAACCGAAATGCCCGCTGTCCTCAGTTCTCAACGGTAGTTCCCTTGCAGCACAAAGCAAATGAACTGCCTGTATGTAGCGGTTAGAGGCATTGATCACCGCTTCCTCACATTTCCTCCGGAAGAAGTCTTCGGGATTTCTCATGTAGTACTGGTCAAGTGCATTGGAATCTGCAACAAGGGTGACTATACTTTCCCGGCTTCCACGGCCTGCCCTTCCTGCCTGTTGCCTTGCACTCATGATAGTTCCCGGAAAACCATCCATAATGCAGGCATCAAGTCCTCCGATATCAATTCCCAGTTCAAGTGCATTGGTGGAGATTACGCCATCGATATTTCCATTCGCAAGCTCTTTCTCAATAGCCTCACGTTCGTTACCATGATATCCTCCGCGGTAAGGGCTTATTTTTTTATCCACTCCTCTGCCGGCAAGTGTGTTCTTTGCCTGGACATACATCCTCTCGACTTTCTGCCTTGACCTTGCAAAAACAATGGTTTGAAGGTCGCTTTGTACAAGAGTGGTAAAAAGGTCTACAGTCTCCCCGAAACTGGCTTTTCTCTGGGTGAAATTCCTTGAATTGGCATAAAGCGGGGGATTCCAGAAAACGAATTTTTGTGCACCCTGGCCTGAACTGTCATTGTCTATCAGGGTTACGTCTTTTCCTATGAGTGAAGAACTATGTTCTACCGGATTGCCGATGGTTGCGGTGCAGCAGATATATTGGGGGTTTGAGCCATAGTGCTCGCAAACACGGTTCAGTCGTCTTAGCAGGTTTGCCATGTGACTTCCCATGACTCCGCTGTATGAATGGCTTTCATCTAATATTATAAAGTTGAGATTTGAAAGGAAATGTTTCCATTGATGCTTCCATTGCAGGAAACTTAAATGAAGCATTTCCGGATTTGTAAAAATTATCTTGGTATTTCCGTATTTCACGTTATCCTTTTCAGCCTTGCTCATGGAACCAACAAATCTGTCGATGTTCACATTGAGTCCCATTGTGTGGCTCAGTTTCCTGAAGGTCTCAAGCTGGTCATTAACAAGAGCATTGAGGGGGGATATGTATAGTGCTGTAGCATGTGGTTCTTCAAGAAGTCGCTCAAAGACTGGCAGCATGTAGCACATAGATTTGCCACTTGCAGTGCTGGTTGAAAGAACAATATTCTTCTTTTCCCTTGCAGCTTCAACAGCATCAGCCTGGTGAACGTAGAGTTGATCAATTCCGTTTTCACTTAAAGCATATCTGATCAGTGGGTTCAGCTCTATATCCCTGTATTCTGCTTCCCTGGCGGGCACGTCCTCAATGTGGGTGATTTGCCCTTCATATTTTCTAGAAGATTTTATTTTACTGATCAGCTGGGAAATTTCCATTTTTGGCTAGCTCCGCTGACTATTACGTAGTTCATCCTTTAAAGATTATATTCTGCGTTCAAATCATATTGTTGGTATGGGCTGACAGAACTTTCCACCGGAAATAAGCTCTTAATCCCCTTAAATACACATGCTGAGAATAAGATTTATTTTTCAAATTTCATTGGATGCACTATGGAATTTGCTCCGCGCATAATGTTCTTATATGAGGATGCAACTTCCTGTCATTATAGTGAAATCGAGATATCAGTTTATGTGTAGAAACACAAAATACGATGAGTTTCTGGAAATCCAGATTATAATATGATAAATAAAGTGATGGTTAAAATGGTTCCAAAAAATTGCTTTTTGACTAAAGGTGTTGGTGTACACAAGGACAGGTTAGCATCTTTTGAATTGGCACTGCGCGAGGCGCAAATTGAAAAATACAACCTTGTTACTGTTTCCAGCATACTTCCGCCAAATTGCAAACTTGTGTCCAGGGAAGAGGGAATCAAGAAACTCTCAGCTGGAGAGATAGTACATTGTGTTCTTGCAAGGAATGATACAAATGAACCACACAGACTTGTGTCGGCGGCTGTTGGAACAGCAGTTCCTGTTAATGAGGACAACTATGGTTACATCTCTGAACACCATACTTATGGTGAGGATGAAGTCACAGCAGGGGAATATGCTGAAGATCTGGCGGCAACAATGCTTGCAACTACTCTTGGGATCGAATTCGATGCTGATTGTGCATGGCATGAGAGGGAACAGGTCTACAAAACAAGCGGACACATAATAGACACAACTCATTATTGCCAGACCGCATATGGTGATAAAGAAGGTAAGTGGACAACCGTTATAGCCGTAATGGTCTTTATCGAGTAAAAGAGATTAAGAACCATTTTTCTCTTTTTAGACGAAACTTTTCAGTTCAATTATTCCAGTAGTCTTTTATTTTATCCATTAATCTTTCTGACCATTGATATGTGTTCGATACCTGCATCTAAGTAGGTGTTACCATATTCTTCAAACCCGAATTTACTATAGAAACCGGTTGCATATGCCTGTGAAGACAGATGAAGTTCTTTTGCTCTCATTGAGATGGCTTTTTCCATTAGTTTTTCCATCAGCAAGGTTCCAAGATGCATGTTACGGTATTCTTTGATAACACATATTCTTCCTATAACAAAAGCGTCTTTGTGCTCAAAGATTCTCCCGGTGGCAACAGGTATCCCATCGATATAAACTACCAGATGCAGGGCCATGGCTTCATATTCATCGAGTTCAAGACTTTCATCGATACTCTGTTCCAGCACAAAAACTTTTTTTCGAACTTTGTAGGCATCACTGTAGTCTTCTGATTCTTTAATCCATTTTAACTGCATATTGATGTTGACCATGTTCCTTAAAAGAAATGATAACATGGGCTTAAATAATTTTTCTAATCCATACACTGATGTTGTTGCAAAAATAATATGCTATCAAGAACCCTCATAAATCGAAAAACTTAAGTAACTTATAGTTTATCGGTAGACGTCTATAGAATATATAGGCATATAGCAATCGGAGAGTTAATATGAATAAATTTTTAAGCATACTTATGGTTTTCCTGATGGTCGGACTTGTAGCCGTATCAGGTTGTGCAGACACAGCTGAAGAACCAGCTGTTGAAGATGTAGCAGAAGATGTTGTTGAAGAAGCAGATGCAGCAGAGAATGCAACAGAAGACATGGCAGAAAATGCAACAGAAGAAGTTGTTGAAGAAGTAGCTGCAACAGAGGATGTTGTTGAAGAAGCAGCAGAAGAAGTTGCTAACGAAACAGCAACAGAATAAATTACTGTAACTATATATCCGTACCTTGGTGGTCTTTTGAACAAAGATTCAGAAGGCTGCCAGTATGTATTATTCCTCTCTTATTTTCCATCTGGTTTTTTCATTTCTCATTGTTTAACTGAATCTTTTTTACACGATTACACATTCATTTTTCTCGAAACATAATATGTATCTGTATCTTCTGTTTTTAGAACATTATCCTGAAATTTAAAATGGAAAGCCTTAAGTCTATTGCAAATTTACGCATATAGGTCTATAGTCTATATAGAGGACATTTCAGGGAGGATTAAAAATGAAAAAATCATTGAGTTTTTTACTTATAGGAATATTATAGTTAATTACCTAACTTTTCTAACTTATTATCCAGAAACTTCTCAATCCATTTTCTTGCAAAACTAAGATTTGATGAACAACTAATAAACGTCTCAG
>OBLN01000364.1_pt1 | contig 16672 bp, 11 predicted proteins | sample 1519301 | NCBI WGS metagenome assembly OBLN01 (sample SAMEA2452533, study PRJEB22499) | sediment metagenome | reverse complement strand
CTTCTCTGAGAGCTTTAGGGTCATATGGTCTGCTCTCTATCCGTTCTTTAGACGTTATCTGAGCAACGGTTTTGTTTTCAAGTTCCAGTTTATCAAGCACCTGCTTAGTCGCCTTCACCAGAGAACAGTAGCCGTATTCATTGTTTTCTATAAGCTCTGCTTTTGTTAAAGAACCGTACTTTGCAACTTTTATCGATATGCTGTTGTTATCGGCAAGAAGGTAAGCAGCATAGTTATATTTCTCGCATTTAGTCAGCAGTTCAAGATTGTATGCGAACTGGTCGTTAAGCTGTTTACCCTTTTCCTGATAATAGATTTTGAGCTGTTCAAATGTGAGTTTATTAATCGGCGACTCAATCTTTCCGATTGAATTTCTGGTACGTTTGGAAAACAGGTCTTCAATCATCCTCTCTGGCATCGGTTCAGCTGACGATCCTACCCGAAGATAACATCCTTTATCCGTCATGCCATTCCTTTTGATGTAATAAGGCTTTTCAGAACCGCTGGCTATTGTGACCTTAATAACTTTACCGTCTTCAACAGAGACATCAAAAAGTCCCATAGTTGACGGTTCTATATTGCTTTTTATTCTGTCTTTTATTTTAAGCTGAGTCTCGTCAATATCAGCAATCGGAAAATATGCTCCGGTATTATCAATTCCGAAGTAAATAACACCGCCATCCTTATAATTCAAGAAGGCGACAACCTCTTTCTCAAATTTGTTATCATCATCATTCAGCTGTCGTTTAAACTCTATGCGGTTCGATTCAATCATATTTTCCTCATAGACAATTTTAAACATTATGATGACGTCTGTAAATACACAAAAAAAGCCGAAGCACTTTAGTACTTCGGCTTATATTTACGCGCCTGGAGAGATTCGAACTCCCAACCTTTTGATCCGTAGTCAAATGCTCTATCCAGTTGAGCTACAGGCGCATCGGGAAAAGTGTTATATATTATTTAAATGCAGTTGTCAACATACTAATCAGAAAACTGACGTAAATTCCCTGTAATGCCTCTCGGTCTCGTCCTTTATCTTGACCAGCTGTTTCTCGCTCAGAGGAATATTGGTCACTTTGAGCGCTTTAACAAGCCCTTGCGAGATATTTCCGGTCTGCATGTATTCAACCATATAGTTAGCTATGTGCAGTAGCTTTGTCTCGTTCATATACTGGTTTTCCTGCAATGACTGGCAGAAAACGATCGGAGCCACAAAATCGTCGGCGAACTTCCATTTTTTCATGAGCGTGCCGCCCACAAAATAGTTGTTCTGGTTCGCTATCTGTTTGTATCCTTTGAGCTGGACATTCTCCGGGTCCTCGCCAGTAAGGTAATCCGAGATGATGGCCAGCATGAATATCTCGCCTATTCTCGACAAAATCCCGACGGAAAAGAGCTGGGTCTTGGAACAGACCTTAAAGAAATCCGCCATAACGTAGCAGAGCGATGCCAGAAGCTGAGAAACATGAACAGCGTCCGAAATATCGTTTTTAAAAAGCAGATTTTTGTTAGAAGCGATAGATTTATTGATAAAATTGACCAGAAACGCCTTTACGTTCGATATCCCCACGCGGACCAGAGCCTTATGGACGTCGTTCACCGAACCGAAACTGCCGCTGAAATATGTCGAATTAGCCATTTTTATGATGCCGGAGTGAAGCGCGGGATCAAGACGGGTCATTTCGTCTATCTCCTTAAAAGTGACGTTGTCGCTCTCCAGCATGCCGAGCACCTTCACAGCGCACTCGCCCTCTACGGGCAGTGTCACAGTACCTCTGGCCAGCATGAATTTGATATGCTCAAATATCTTCTCGGGCGATCTGGCCCCCGCCGCGTTCTCTTTGAGATACGGCTTACAGGCTCCTGCGCCGGACATGATATTGGCAAAGTCCATAGTGACGCCTCTGTGGTTGAGGACTATCACCTTGGGGTTTGTCACCTGCGGAATAAAGCTTTCGTCCAGACAGACGACAAAAATGTTCTTGGTGTTATAGTCGATCTCGTCCTTCAGCTTGACATAGACCAGATAATCATCCCTGTTCTCGATAACGATGATCAGGTTTACGATATTTTTGTCCAGTACAGCTCTCTTCATGCCGACATTGACCGAGTTATAAGGCTCGCTGATGCCCCCCAGCATTTCCATGAAAGCACAATAAAAACTGACCACTCTTGGGTTTGAACCGATAACAGCTGTTTTCATATTAAGTCACATTTGATATTTTCTATACGTTCAAATTACCATTGAAAAAAATTGCACGCAATATTTAAAATATGATAATGATAAAAATAATGACGAGTAAAAATTCGCTTGTATTATTATCAATAACTCATATAATTGCGTTAATACATAAGCAGGTAAAGCAATGAATATTCTTTATGTCGAAGATGAGAAATTCACCCGAATGCTGGTCAAAAAACTGCTGGAAAAGGAATCACTTAACGTGTACGAAGCCGCAAACGGCGTTCTCGGGTTAAAAAAATTCCTCGAAGTAAAGCCCGACCTGATAATAACCGATCTGGCCATGCCGGAGATGGACGGGTTTGAAATGATCTCCAAAATACGTGAACACAGCACAGACATACCCATAATAATCACAACAGCTTACCGCGAAGAAGCCGAAAGGGTCTGCGCAATGGTCAACGCCTGCATCTACAAACCAATAATAAAAGAAGACCTGTTAAAGGCCATAAATAAAGTTTCAGCATAAAAAAAGCCTCCGTTTCGGAGGCTTTCTTGTTTAACGAATAACCAGTCTGTTCTTTTTATACTTCACATTTGCCCACAGATAATACATTCCTTCCGGCTGCATGCCGCATCCGCCGTCAGCGACAGGGTCGGTAAGGTCGAAGAACATCTCTTCCGCTCTGGGACCAAAGGGGCAGCTGAATATTATCTTCTTGTCTTTCGGGAGCATATCAGCAACTTTTTCACAGGCGCCGTCCTCCTCAAAAAGAGCCACGGGAATGTTTATAGTGCCGTCGGTGTGTATTTTGCTGTACTCTTCCACGGTCCTAACGTCGACGAAAGCGTATTCGTCCGGCAGACCGTTATAAAAGAAGGGAGCCACATTCTCTACTGTGACTTTTCCGCTAACAGGCATAGGCAGGGGGTTGGCGATCTTTTTGCCAAAGTTGTTCACATAATAATAGTAGCCTCCGGCGCATGCCGCGCACACAAGCAGAACAACCGCAACAATAATAACTATTCGTTTCATATAATACCTCCGCAGATTCTATATATCAGACAATAAAAAATATCAATCCGCATGAAGGTTGCGCATCCTTTTTTTTAAAGGTACACTTATTTATCAAACAAACCGGTGCAAAATGGACATCCGAAGACACAGGTTAAAACGCTATTATTTTATAACAACTTACGCAATAATCTCCATTGTGACACTCGCGTTCGGTCTCGGACTTGTCATCGAAAGGCACGAAGGTTTCAAACGCAACCTCACAAACCATAAAGAAATCATCATAAACGGCAAAAAAGAGACAATGAAACAGATAGTCTCAGCCTTTGCCCAACGCATAAACGCAAAATCTCTGGACACAACAAAAGAACTCCACAAAAGGATAAACAGAAGACTCGACATAGCCTACAACACAGCAATGGCCATTTACGACGCCAATCCGTCCCCTGAATCTGCAGAAACAATTAAATCCGCGCTGTCAAAAATGATTTACGACAAAAATTATGTTTTCATATTTGATATGAACGGAAAAATTATCAGCTCACCTCTGCAGAAAGACATGGAGGGGATGAACGTCACCACCGCCATAAAAGGCAAAAGCAGTGAGCTGATGTTAAAGACCCTCGACATACTGAGATACGACAATACGCTAAGCTTTGTCTCCAAATGGCCGAAACCGTCCGATGCCTCGCGCAAGCCCTATAACAAGCAGATAAAGCTGAAAAAATTTGCTCCGCTTAACTGGGTGATAGGCTACGGTGAATATGAGGACGATTTCGTCGCGGAGACACAGAGGGCGGTAAAAGAGGAAATGGCCGACATAAGTTTCGACGACGGAGGCTATCTCTTCGCCGCCACATGGGACGGCGTATCCATGACCCAGCCGGTCCTAAATAAGAATATGTACAACGCTGTCGACGCGGAGGGCAAGCATCTCGTTCAGGATATGATAAACCTGTCCAAACACGGCGGCGGATTCTATGAATACACCATGCTAAACATCGGCGGCCAGAGAAAGGAATACAAACTAAGCTATGTCGAAGGCATACCGGAATGGAAATGGTACATCGGCACAGGCGTCTATATCACCGACATAGAGAGCGATTATAACCGCATGATGAAAAAGAACAAAGCCAGCGCCAACAAGGAGCTGGCGGCCGTTGGCCTGCTGATCACAGTGATATTTCTGATGACAGGCGTGGCGATTTATATTCTCGCAAGCCGACTGGACAAGCTTATAGACAGCCACGAAATGGAGATAAGGCAGAAAAACGACGAGTTGGAAAAGCTCAACCTGTCGCTTGAGACAAAGGTGCAGGAAAAAACGGCGGAACTGCTCGAGCTTAACGCGTCGCTGGAAAAACGAGTGCGTGAGGAAGTCGAAAAGAACAGGGAGACTGAGCACATCATGTTCCAGCAGGGCCGTCTGGCCTCTATGGGTGAAATGCTCTCAAACATAGCACACCAGTGGCGTCAGCCCCTCAACAACATAGGCCTTCTCGTTCAGGATCTGCAGGATTCATACGAACTCGGCGAATTTGACAAGGACTACCTGTATAAAAACGTGGAACAGTGCATGCACATAATCAACCACATGTCCAACACTATCGACGATTTCAGGGATTTTTTCAAACCGGACAAAGAGAACCTGACCTTCTCCGCCGACGACCAGATACGCCACAGCCTTAAACTGATAATGGCCAGCCTGGAAAATAAAAATATCAAGGTAAGAACAGACCTGAACGCTGAAAAACTCATCAGCGGCATCCCCGGCGAATACGCGCAGGCACTTATAAACATCATAACCAACGCAAAAGACGCTCTTGTTGCCGCAAAAATAAAAGCCCCGTTCATCCTTATCAGAAGCGGAAACAAAGACGGATTTGTGACGGTCGAGGTGGAGGATAACGGAGGCGGCATTGACAGCGCAATAGCTGAAAAGATATTCGAACCCTATTTCACAACGAAAGAAGAGGGACAGGGGACCGGAATAGGCCTGTATTTCTCAAAAACGATCATAGAAAAAAATATGAAAGGCAGCCTTACTTTCTACAACACGGACAACGGCGTAATTTTCAAAATTTCCATTCCCGAAGTGTGAGTTAAATATTTTTACAAACGTCATTTATTTATAGCGTTACAATATTTTCATGCTATACTTTTAAATAGCAATTAATGTAAGTTTTTTACACCACTAAACAATTTAACATTTAACAATGAAAAACAAGAACAATAATTTAAGAAACACTCTTTTATTAATCTCAGCCGCCGCCGCTTTTCTGCTTCTGGCAGACGTGCTGATCAACAAATATTTCAACGATAAAGAACTGTCCGCGTCCAGACAAGCCGTGACAGCCTGTCTCAACGACCTCAGCAAGACCCTCCAGAGCAAGGTGGAACAAAACCTGAGCCTGCTCGGCGGACTCACGGCATACGTTTCACAGGACCCTGACGTATTGGAACAGGAGTTCAGGTCCATATCTTCCAACATAATGAACCAGCCGAATATTCTGGAAACCATTTCCATGACGGACGGCTATCGCATTAAATACATCTATCCTGACTCAGGTGTACTGGACACTCTAAAAGGCGTCAATCTGCTGAACATTCCCCGCCAGAGACAGCAGGCCATAGACGCGTCAAAGACAAAACAGATAGTTCTCGACGGCCCTGTCAAGCTGATACAGGAAGGTTCCGGCATAATAGGCAGACAGGCTTTTTTCTCCGGCAAAAACTTCCGCGGCATGATCTCCGGTGTGATCAACATCAGCTCCCTCACAGAGATAGCGTTACAGGAGGCAAAAGAACGCGGTCTGCAGATAGCAATACGTAAAACAGACAGCGAAATGGTCTACGGCAGTCCACGGCTTTTCAGCATAGATGCAAAAGTTCCTACCGTTCCGATAATGATGTTCAACCTGACATGGGAAATGGCGGGCGAACCGGACGGTGGCTTTCAGGCTCATAACGAATCCGAAAAATATGTGCACGCAGGCACTTTTCTGTTATTCGTATTCGCTGTGGTCTTGTTAATTCTCAAGCACAGACAGGACGAACAAAAGACCAACCTGAACACCCTGCTCCGCCTCTCACAGCGCATGGGTCAAATGGGCAGTTTCGTTTACAGCAGAAAAAAGGACACCGTGTCGTTCACAGACGAAGTGCTGGTCATCCTGCCGCAGGCGGTTGAAAAAACGCTGACGTTCGACGATTTCATCGAAATAGTGCGACCTGACCACAGAGAACAGCTGATAAAGCTCTTCAAAGGCGGTGTGCCGCAGGCAAGGTTTGAGACCGAGTTTTACACTTCGGCGGGCAACACATGTCTCCGGATGACAGCGGTCAGCACACATAATATCAACAACGAGTTCTCAGGCTATCAGGGCATAATCGCCGACGTTTCCGAACAAAAGAACATAATAGAGGACCTCGCCCTCAGCGAGACCAGATACAGAGACCTGACCCTCTGCACATCCGATTTTATCTGGGAAATGGACACGGACTGTCATTACACCTTTTTTGACGGCAAGCCGGAACACAGAAAACTGATGCCTCAGGAACAAGGCGCAAAGCCGCTCTTCTCTGACAGCAACGCAGGCGCTCAGGAGCAGTTCTTCTTCTGCAACACCATAGTCAAGAACGGTCTGCCTATCAAGGACATGGAACACTGGGTGACCGACGAGGCGGGCAACAGACGCTGTTATCTTATGAACGGCGTTCCGGTATTTGACACAGCCGGAAAGCTCACCGGATACAGAGGCGTGGATAAGGACATCACCGAACAATATATGCTCCGGCTTGAGCGTGAGATGATATTCAGAGTGTCCAGAGACGGGCTGGCCATAGTCGACATGGACGCCAGATTTATCGACATGAACAAGGCCTATCTCGACATGACTGGCTACGACAGAGACTATCTGCTCACCATAAAATGTTACGACATCACCCACCCCGACGACATGGACAAGAGCATGAAAGTGCTCAGAGAAGTGTATGACACAGGCTTTTACGACAAATTTGAGAAAAGATGCCGCAGAAAAGACGGCGAATATATCACAGTGCAGATGACTCTGTCAGTAATGGACAGTAAAAGAATACTTATAGCATCCAGAGACATCACCGAGATAAGAACATACCAGAACGCACTGGAAGAAAAGGAAAAACTTCTCTCGTCCATTATCGACGTATCCCCCATACCTCTCTGCATAATGGACAAAAACGGACGGGCAATAAACGTGAACAGGGCCTTCACCGATGTTTTCGGCTACACTCTGGCTGATGTAAGCCGTTATAAGGCATGGTGGACAATAATATATCCCGACAAAGCGCAGAAAAAGAACATCAAAAAACGTCTGAAAAAATATATTGCCGCCACGTTGGAAGGTTATACTCCGGCCCCTGTACAGGCCCACGCCGTATGCAAGAACAAAGAAATCAAGGACATAGTTTTCCACTACGCAGTTCTGACAGACATGGCCGTGGCCGCTTTCTATGACATCACATCAAGAGTTCAGGCGGAAAACAAACTGCAGGAATACATCAAGATAGTCGACACAAACATCCCCATAAGCAGAACGGATATGCAGGGATACATCACGTCGGTCAGCGAAGCCTTCTGCCAGCTCTGCGGATTCAAAAAAGAGGAGCTGATAGGCCGCCGTCACGAGATGCTCCACCACCCCGACTTCACCAAAGAGCTTTACGACAACCTCGTGAACACCATAGCCTCCGGCTACGAGTGGGAAGGCGAACTGAAAAAGATACACAGGGACGGAAGCGTTTTCTGGACCAAGACCCTCATTTCGCCGATATTCTCCGACGGTATCCAGACAGGATTCATGGCGATAGATCAGGACATCACAGATAAAAAACGAATAGAAAAAATGTCAGTGACCGACAAACTCACCGGAATTTACAACCGTATACGCCTAGACGAGGTGCTAACCAAGGAATTTGCGAGATACAAAAGGCTCGACGACACTTTTTCGGTCATACTGTTCGACATAGACCACTTTAAGAACGTGAACGACACCTACGGACACCTTGTTGGCGACGAGGTGCTGAAAACTCTGGCCTCCATAGTCTCGTCCTCCGTGCGGGAAAGCGACATATTCGGCCGCTGGGGCGGAGAGGAATTTCTCATCATCTGTCCAGCCACCGAAAAAAGCGGCGCCTATACACTGGCGGAAAAACTGCGTGAAAAGGTAGCGGCTTATGATTTTCCCACAGCAGGCATAGTGACATGTTCCTTCGGCGTGGCCGAAATTGATATAAAAGGAACCGACGCAATGATAAAGACCGCCGACGACGCCCTCTACAAGGCGAAACAGAGCGGCAGAAACAGAGTTGAAAATTGAAAGCGCTGATCATATACGCCACAATATACGGCTCCACAGAAACGGTTTCCGACTGGCTGGCTGAAAGATTCAGACTGGCTGGCATAGAAACATCCGTATGCTCCGTCTCAGACGCTCCCGCCACAGAAGACTGTGACCTCGTTATCCTAGGTTCTGGCATATACGCCCATAAGTTTCTGCCGGACATGGAAAACTATATCAAAGACAACTGTGACGCTCTGAAAAACCAAACCACAGCCCTCTTCGGCGTGGCCATGCGCACGGAGACTTTTTTCAAGAACGGAAGGGCCTTCGGCGGAGAAGTGATGCTGGAAAGATACGGCGCTATGCTGGGCGGAAGCTGTATAGCCGGAAAAATATTTGGCGGCGAAATGATATTCGACAGACTGTCAGAGAGTGACAGGGAAGGTCTGGAAAGATTTTATACGTCTATCAGGCTTTCAGAGACCGACAAACAGAAAAGACGCGAGCCGAGAACTCTGCTCAACAAAAAACAATGCTGGGACTTCGCCGAATACCTTATCTCAGCCGTCTTTTGACCCGCAACAGGCAGGTTGTCCTCCGCCTTCCTACATGCTTTAACGCTAACTCAGGATTAAATATTTAGAAATTTCTTTAAAGATTCAAGCGCGCGAATCGCGTATCTGGCTTTTTTCAGCTTTTTATCCCTCTCCTTCTCAGCGAAAGGAGGAAGCATGCCGAAATGGAAGTTCGACGGGACATAATCTTTTTTATTGGCGGCTACCTCGCCGGAGACGTGACGTCCCAGAGCGCCGAGAGCAGTATCCTCGGGAAAACCTTCGAAATCAGGATGTGTTACGGAATAAGCAGCCAGAAGTCCGGAGGCCGCTGATTCCACATAGCCTTCAACACCTGTCACCTGTCCGGCGAACCAGAGCTGACCGTCGTCTATCACCTGAAACGTGCGTTTGAGGTATCCGGGTGCGTGGATATATGTATTTCTGTGTATCGAGCCGTAGCGAAGAAACTCGGCGTTCTCAAGGCCGGGTATCAGCCTGAACACCCTCTTCTGCTCTGGTATCCTCATCTTGGTCTGACAGCCCACAAGGTTATAGGCTGTGCCGTCCTTGTCCTCTTTTCGCATCTGGAGGACTGCGGCGTATTTCTGCTCTGTGACGGGGTGTCTCAGTCCGACGGGACGGAAAGGGCCGTAGGTCAGGGTTTTGATGCCTCTGGCCGCCATTTCCTCTATAGGCATACAGCCTTCGTACACGTTGAGCTTCTCAAAATTTTCAAACTCCACCTTTTCGGAGGCCATAAGCTCGTTATAGAAAAGCTCATACTCCTCCTGAGTCATGCCGAGGTTAAGATAATCGTTGTCGCCCTTCTCCCACCTGCTTTTAAAGAAAGCCTTGTTCATGTCAACGGAATCGAAGCTGACCACCGGAGCTATAGCGTCGAAAAAGTAAAGACCGCCGCCGAAGCGCTGTTTTATCTTCTCTGCCAGAGCATCGGATGTGAGAGGGCCTGTGGCCACTATGCAGGGGCGATCTGACGGAATATCAGTTATCTCCTCCGTAATGACCTCTATATTTGGGTGATTTCTGATAGTGGAATCAAGAGCCGTGGCGAAAGCCTCGCGGTCAACAGCCAGAGCGTTTCCGGCGGGAACGGAGTTCTCTTCCGCAATCTTTAGAATGATACTGCCGATGAGCTTCATCTCCTGCTTGAGCAGGCCGCTGGAAGTATCCTCCGCAGTGCTTTTAAGTGAGTTGGAACACACCAGCTCACCCAGACAGGATGTCTCGTGGGCGGGGGTGGTTTGCACGGGACGCATCTCATACAGCTTAACTTTATAGCCGTTTTCAGCAAGAAAAAAGGCGGACTCGCATCCGGCAAGCCCGCCGCCTATTATCGTGATCTTTTTGTTCATTAATCTTTTACAGTGATAGTGCCGTCTTCGAGCACCTTGACTGATTTGATATTCTTACACTCGGGGTAGCCTGTACATGCGAAGAAACGGCCGCGTCTGCCCTTGCGGAGCACCATTTTTTTGCCGCATTTTTCGCATTTGATGTTCTCGTCCACCTTGTCTACCTGCGGGTGGATCTCGCCCTTCTCGTCAACCTTCATGTTGGCGGTGAAATCGCATTTCGGGTAGCCTGTGCATCCGATGAACATGCCGTTCTTTCCGGCTTTCACAGTCAGTTTTTCGCCGCATTTGGGACATGGGACGGCTACTTCAGCGCCTGTGGCGAGTATTTTCACGGTGCCGTCGGCGAGTTTTACGTAGTTCTTTATGTTTTTACATTCAGGATAGCCGGGGCATGCCAGAACGTTTCCGAATCTTGTGGATTTAAAGACCATTTCTTTGCCGCATTTTTCACATTCGATGCCGGAAGGTTCGTCACCGCTCTTTTCGGTCAGAACGAATGAACCGTCCTCCTTGCGCTCGTAGTTAGATGTGAACTTGCAGTCCGGATATGAGGTGCAGGCTGCGAAAGAGCCGTTTCTCCCGTGTTTAATTATGAGTTCTTTACCGCATATGGGGCATTTCAGATCAAGTTTCAGGTCGACGGTGAATTTTTTCTCCGCCTTCTCGAGTTCTGGGCTGAATTTACCATAGAAATCCCTCAGAACGCCCTTCCATGTGAACTTGCCCTCTTCCACGCCGTCCAGCTCCTCTTCCATTGAGGCGGTGAATTTTATGGCGAAGAATTTATCGAAGTTGGCCAGAAGCAGACTCCAGACGATGCGTCCGAGTTCTGTGGGTTTGAATCTTTTTTCCACCATTTCGGCGTATTCTCGGTCGAGCAGTGTGGATATGATAGAGGCGTAGGTACTGGGTCGGCCTATGCCTTCCTGTTCAAGTGTTTTGACAAGAGTGGCTTCGGAATATCTGGCCGGCGGCTGGGTGAACATCTGCTTGCTGTCGTGTTTGGACGCTTTCAGGTTTTCGCCCGGCGCAGTCTCGAATATTATCTCCGAGTCCTTCTCAACGGCTTCGTCTGTGCCCTCGATGTAGAGTGTGCGGAAGCCGGGGAATTTCAGCACCTTGCCCTGAGATTTCAGTCCGTAGGCGCCGTTATCTATGGTGATAGTGTTCTGATCGTATATCGCGTCGGTCATGTTGCTGGCGACGAATCTGTCCCAGATGAGTTTATAGAGTCTGTACTGATCGTTGTCCAGACGGCCTTTTACGCTTTCGGGTGTGCGCAGGACGGATGTGGGGCGGATAGCCTCGTGAGCGTCCTGAACGTTTTTGCCCTTGGCCTGAGTTTTTGCATGTTTTGCGGCGTAGGCTTCGCCGAACTCTTTTTTAACATAGTCCAGAGCCTCTTTCTGAGCGTCGGGAGACACCCTGGTGGAGTCTGTTCTCATGTATGTGATGAGACCGACGGGACCCTCTTTGCCGAGTTCCACGCCCTCATAGAGTTTCTGGGCTGTCATCATGGTCTTTTTGGCGGAGAAGCCCAGCTTGCGGGCAGCCTCCTGCTGGAGTTTGGATGTGATGAACGGAAAAGGCGCTTTTTCGGATACGTCCTTTTTCACCACGTCGGCGACGATATACTGTCCGGCTTTAAGCTCCGCTATGGTCTTTTTAGCCTCGTCCTCGTTTCCGACCTTTATCTTTTTGCCGTCCTTTTTTTCCAGACGGGCTTTGAGTTTTCCTTTTTCAGCCTTGTCGAAGGTTACGTCGATGAGCCAGTATTCTTCCGGCTTGAATTTTTCGATCTCCTCTTCACGCTCCACCAGCAGGCGCAGCGCAACGGACTGAACACGTCCGGCGGAGAGGCCGTATTTAAGCGGCTTCCACAGAAGCGGGCTGACCATATAGCCCACGAGACGGTCGAGCACACGGCGAGCCTGCTGTGCGTTGACCCTGTTCTCGTTGATAGGTCCTGTATGTTTTATGCCGTCCTCGATACCTTTTTTGGTGATCTCGTTGAACAGCACGCGAGTTATCTTGTCAGCGTTCTTTTTGCCCAGCTCTTCGGCTATATGCCACGCGATAGCCTCCCCTTCACGGTCGGGGTCGGGCGCGAGGTATATTTTTTCGGCTGTACCGGCTTCCTTTTTAAGGTCGTCGATGACCTTTTTCTTGCCTCTGATGACTGAATATTTCGGTTCGAAATCGTTTTCTACGTCGACTCCGAGGTTGTTGGCGGGCAGGTCTTTGATGTGGCCGACGCTGGCCAGCACTCTGAAATCCTTGCCGAGATATTTTTCGATTGTCCTTGCTTTCGCAGGTGATTCCACAATAACCAGATTTTTAGGCATTATAAACTCATCCGTATCAATTTAAATAATCTTCTTCCTCATCAACACCGGATGCGTAGAGAGACTTGCGCTCCATAAGTGAATAAAGCACAAGGTTCTTAACTGACTCGACGTCCACTTTGAAGGTGTCTGTGTTGAGAGCGTTCTCTATTACGTCCTCAAGCCCAAGCGGGTCGAGTATTCCGGTGAGATGCAGTTTCTGCAGGTAGCTTATGGCATCCTGAGTGAGTACGTTCTTTTCTTTTTTTGTGAATACACGAAACCAGATATTACCGTCAAAATTGCTGATGTCAAGGACAGTCATCACCTGTCTTATGACATGATCGTCGAAACCTGTATTGAAAAGATAATCTTTGATAGCTTTTTCGTTGATTTTTTCGCTGGATTCCAGAAAGTCAATCACGAGATTGAGAGCTATGACTATTTTGTCCATAGTTTCCTCCTGCAGTCCTGTACTTTCCGTCTATTTCCCTAACAAGATAGCCCTCTAGCTCCATCTGCACAAGGTTTATTGTGACGGCGTCGATGTTTATGCCGCTCAGCGAGCTTAATTCGTCCGGAGACAAGGCCCCGTCCTCAATCAAAGCATAAATTTTCTCAGCATCAGGACTAGTAAACTCTATCTCATGGGAGTCGGCATTGTCAACCTCTTTAAGTCCGTTTATGCGGTAGCGAAGTTCGTCGAGTATGTCGTAATAGCTCTCTGTAAGCCTCGCCCCGTCTTTTATTAAGGAATTTGTCATACAATGTTTGGTATCCGGAAAGGCCGGAACGGCGAACACCTCCCGCCCCTGTTCCGCGGCGTATCGGGCGGTTATCAGGCTCCCGCTTCTGGGGGACGCCTCCACCACGACTATGCCGTATGACATGCCGCTGATTATCCTGTTGCGCTGGGGAAAGTTGCCGGCGTAGGCCGGAACGTCGGAGAAGAACTCTGTGAGTATACAGCCGTTTTTGAGCACTATGTCCTGATAGCGTCTGTTGGCCTCTGGATAAAAAAGGTTCATTCCGCAGCCCATCACCGCCGTGGTGACTCCCTTATTGACAGCTCCGGCATGGGCGTAAACGTCTATTCCGAGAGCGAATCCGCTCACCACGTTGAACCCAACCTCCGCCAGATCCTGACCCAGACGTTTAGCGAAATCGCACGCCTGTCTGGTGGCGCTTCTGGCACCGACTATGGCTATGGCTGGCTTTTGAAGAGTATCTCTTTGCCCTCTGACAAAAAGCAGAGACGGCGCGCCCACTGTCTCTTTCAGCAGAGCGGGATATTCATCATCATCTATACAGAGAACGTCCGCATGATGTTTTTCTATCGCCGCAAGCTCCCGCTCGAGCAGTTCGTCGTCAATGTCGCCAGTGACTATGTTCTCCGCCAGTTCCTTTTTGATGCCCAGAGAGAGCAGAGACATATAGTCCAGCTTAAAGACGTTGTTCAGGCTGTACTCCGACTGATAGATAGCGCTTATGACAGGGTCGTTTATGCCTTTGATACATTTCAGCCGGAGAGCGTTCAGAGCCTTGGAGCTTATCATCAGCCCTCCAGAAGGTAAGCGGCGAAAAGATTTATGCAGGGATAGACAGCGTCTTCCGGTACTGTGTAATTTTTACTGTGGAAAGGAGCGCTGTAGAGGTCGCCCTTTCTGATGCCCTGCCATACGTATCCGCCGGGGGCGTATTTCAGGTAATAAGCGAAATCCTCGCCTCCCATTGTCTTATGGTCGAACGGCGAAACGGGGATATTCTGTTGTTCGCAGACGGTTTTCAGTTTTCTTGTTATATCAACGTCACAGATAACGGGCGGTGTGCCCTCGTGTATCTCAAGGTCGGCTTTTACGTTATAAAAATCCTCGACTGATTTGAGCCTTGTACACATGGCGTTCTCTATGGTGCTCTTGACCTCTTCGTCGAAATATCTGTAAGTTCCGGATATTCTCACTTCTTCCGGCAGAATGTTTGCCGCTGTTCCGCCGTTTATCTTGCCGAAGGATATTAAGCCCGGCAGTGTGGGGTCTATGAGGCGGGTGATAGCGGTCTGCATGGACATGATGAACTCGCAGGCGGCGGTGACTGTGTCTGTGCCGCGGTTGGGCATGGCGGCGTGGGTTGCTTTGCCCCTTATTGTGATGTCGAAGTGATAAGAGCCTGCCATACATCCGCCGGAAAAGAGTATTACAGAGCCGAGTTCAGCGTCCGGCGATGTGTGAGTGCCGAAAACCTCGCTGACGCCTTCCATACATCCGGCCTCTATCATGGAGACAGAGCCTCTGACCAGCTCTTCCGCCGGCTGGAATATATATCTGAGGTTATATTTGAGTTTTGTTTTGTTCTTTACGACGGCCCCGAGTATGCCGAGAAGCGTTGTCATGTTGGCGTGGTGGCCGCAGAGGTGGCGGTACTCAGTCCCCTCCTCGTTATACGGCAGAGCGTCCATGTCGCTTCTGACGGCGACGGTCTTATCCTTGCCAACGTCTATTGTGCCGAATATCCCTGTGTTGACCACTTTGAAATCGGTCAGTCCCATTTCTTTCAGGCGTTTCTGAACGTACTCGGATGTCTTAAACTCCTTGAACGAACATTCCGCCCTGTCGTAAAGCTCTTTTATATCAACTGAGGCCTGTTCTTTATCAACGTATCCCATATTCCACGTCCTGAATTTATTTTCTGCCAATTTTATACCAGATAAAGCGATTTGTGAAGCTTTGCCCATGTAAATATACACTTTATAATTTTTTTATTTTTCATTAATATACCGTTATGGACAAAAACCTTTTCTTACGCAATCTTCCTAAAATAGATAAAGTAATGGACGACCCTTCTTTCAGCGGTTTCGAAAGAACACTGCTCAGGGAGGCGGCCAGATGCGCTGTCGACTCAGCAAGAGGGGCAGCGCTTAAAAAAGAACAAATGCCTGACTGGCAGTCAGTTATAGATGAAACCGCAGAGCTTTACACGGCTCTGGCCGAAGGAAGCTTAAAAAAAGTCATAAACGGCACAGGTATACCCATACACACCAACCTCGGCCGCTCGCCCCTGCCACATGCCTGCATGAAAGAGATAGAGGAGATAGTCTGCGGCTATTCCAACCTTGAGTACGACACACAAAAAGGCAGACGGGGCGACAGATACCACCACGCAGTGACCTATCTGAAAATGCTCACAGGAGCGGAAGACGCGGTCGTCGTCAACAACAACGCGTCTGCGGTATTTCTGGTGCTCAATACCCTATCCAAGGGCAAAGAGGCCATAGTCAGCCGCGGCGAACAGGTGGAGATAGGCGGCTCGTTCAGAGTGCCTGACGTTATGAAACAGAGCGGCGCGAAAATGGTGGAGATAGGCACGACCAACAAGACACGCCTGTCAGACTACGAAAACGCAGTGACACCAAAGACCGCCGTGATGATGAAGGTGCACAGAAGCAACTACGAGATAACCGGATTCACGGAGGAAGCCAGCCTTAAAGAGATAGCCGACGCGGCGAAACAGGCGGGCGTGGCATCATATTACGACGCCGGAAGCGGACTCATCGTAAAGATCCTGCCGGACAGCGTGTGCGGCGACAAAACGGTGGCCGACATAATGAAGACCGGAGTCGACCTGCTCTCTTTCAGCGGCGACAAGATGACCGGAGCGTGTCAGGCAGGAATCATAGTAGGCAGAAGCGACCTTATCAAAAAGATAAAGAAGAATCCCCTGATGCGCATGCTGAGGGTGGACAAGCTGACACTCACAGTGCTCCAGTGCGTGCTGAGGAGCTATCTCACCGGAGATATTAACGACATCCCCGTAAACGCCATGATGTCCGCCGACGATAAATTTCTGAAAGACAAGGCGCACAGACTGGCCGATATTTTAAGCGATATGTGTCAGGCA
>OBLN01000363.1_pt1 | contig 16686 bp, 12 predicted proteins | sample 1519301 | NCBI WGS metagenome assembly OBLN01 (sample SAMEA2452533, study PRJEB22499) | sediment metagenome | reverse complement strand
CAGCGCGCTGAACCGGAACATCCGGGCCGACAACGCGGTCTACCACGATTTTATTCAGACGGATGCATCCATCAATCCCGGTAACAGCGGCGGTCCCTTACTGAATATCAACGGCGTGCTGATCGGCATCAACACCGCCATTTATGCCAAAGCCCAGGGTATCGGGTTTGCCATCCCCATCAACAAGGCCTCAAGGGTCGTTGCGGACCTCATTGCTTACGGAGAAGTTCCTCAAACATGGATCGGGGTCACCGTTCAGGGAATCACGGAGCAGATGGCCCGATATTTCAATCTGTCCGTTCAAGGCGGAGTCCTGGTCAAGCAGGTGGAGCCCGACAGTCCAGCCCACGCCGAAGGTGTTCGGGAGGGCGACATCATCCTTTCACTGCGTAATATCAAGATCCAATCGGCAGGGGAATTCAACGCAGCAATGAGAGGAATTACGAAAAAAACAGTCAAGGCCGACATATTTCCCCTCGACAAGGCGTCTGAACTGGGGTACCGCCTTCTGGGAGTCAAGGTCAAGAATGCTCTTTCTCCACAGGACCGAAACAACGGAGCGGTCATCACCACGGTACGGTCGGATTCCTATCTCGCCGAAATCGGGGTCCAGACAGGCGACATTATTCGTCAGATAGATGAGATGAAGGTCGAAAACACCCAGGACTTCGAGCGGGCCGTTATCAAATACCGGAACAAAGGATCGGTGGTCATCCTCTTGCAGCGCGGTGATCGAGGGTATTACATCACCGTTAAATTATAGACCTTCGGAATCCCCCGGACCCGGTGGGTTCCCAAATCCGTCTCCGGATGCTTGACACGATATTGGCCATGTGTTAATTTTCTGAAATTTCAGAATTATAGAATACAGAAAAAGGCGCCTACGCGTAAACCTACAGGCAGAGAAAACAGCATGAAACCAGAAGACGATGACCACGGGGGGTCCGCCGAGAGAAAGCGGTCGACACTGATCGTTCCGGGAGGAAACCTGGACAGCGTTGCGCCGCTTGTTGAAGGCCGGGATGCATCGTCTGGAACGGAAACAACACCGCCGTTCGATCACAACAGCTTCGAAGCAAAGAGGATCATGGCCCCCGGCGGAGACCTCGATGCCATCGATTTGAAAGCGGGAACGATGGTCAGGGGCAGGCACACCGGGAAATCGAAGCATTCCGTCGCCCCACCTGAACCCCGACCCGCCGGAGAAGAAAAAGAGATGATGTTTCGGGAGAGGGGTACCTTTATTGATTCAGAACCGGACGAACGTTACGGCCAAGGCCGCCAGTCCATTTCCAGAACCGTTCAGGTGAGGACGGACCGTCCGCGGCAAAAAGAGACGGCTGGATTGAGGTTTCAAGACGGCGACGAAGATTCACCTGTCTTTTCAAACACCTTCCACGACGGGGAAGAGGAGAGCCACGGACGACCCCTTCCCGAGCCGGAAATGCATTCCGGACCTGAGCCCATAAAAACCTCGGGCCTTCGCGACGCCGCAGCACCGTTCCAGGCTCTTCGAGAGGTCGATTACCGGACTTCGGACAATTCTCCCCCCCTCCGTTCTCCGGTCGTGAAGATGACCCCGTTTTCCCGGAATGACGACGTCGGCAAAACAACTGAGGAAGACGTTGCCTACCTGGATGTTTCGACAGCTCAGTTGGAAGCCGTGATTCAACACATTATGGAGCGGGTCTTTGTCGAAAAGATTGAGGCGATTTTAGAGAAGGTTATAGAAAAAGCCGTTGCGCATGAAATGCAACAAATTCGAAAGGTTTTTATGGAAGAACTGGGCCGGCCCGTCGGATTCCGGGATGACGAAACGCGGTAAAGCCGCCCCGGAATAAAACGCCCAGACCCATAATGACCCGATCAAACAACGCCAGGACCGCAGACCAGGAAGAAACCGGACCCTCAAAGAGGACCCGTTATCCTTTTTCGGTCACTGCGGTCCGCTGTTTTATTGTATGGCTAACACCATATGGGCGGACGGGTAACAACAGCCGGATTTCAATCGATTGAGGAGTGGAAGTTCATGAGCATCGATCTGCTTGACAAGGGGTATGAGCCCCATGACGTGGAACAACGCTGGTATGATTTTTGGGAAAAAGAAAGACTGTTCGCCGCCGAAGAGCGGAGCGATAAAAGGAGTTATGCTATCGTCATCCCCCCGCCCAACGTCACCGGCGTTCTTCACATGGGACATGCCCTGAACAATGCGCTTCAAGACATTCTCTGCCGTTACCGGCGGCTCCGCGGCGACAACGTGCTCTGGATGCCCGGTACCGACCACGCCGGCATCGCCACTCAGAACGTGGTGGAACGACATCTTGCCGCGAGCGGTTTGGACCGCCATCAGTTGGGTCGGGAGAAATTCATAGAACGGGTATGGGAATGGCGTAAGGAATACGGCGGCGCCATCATCCGTCAACTCAAGCGGCTGGGTGCATCCTGCGATTGGGAGCGAGAGCGGTTTACCATGGATGACGGTCTGTCCAAAGCGGTCCGGAAGGTGTTCGTCCAGCTTTACGACGAAGGCCTGATCTACCAGGGCAATTATATCATCAACTGGTGCCCCAGATGCCGTACGGCCCTGGCCGACCTGGAGGTGGAACACGAGGAAGTGAACGCCCATCTCTACTACATCCGATATCCATTTCCCGACGGGTCGGGCGCCGTCACCGTGGCAACGACCCGACCTGAAACCATGCTGGGTGATACGGCCGTTGCCGTCAATCCCGAGGACGAGCGGTATTTGAACCTTCCAGAGGAAGCCGTGATCCTTCCTCTGCTGAACCGCTCCATTCCGATCATTCGAGACAGTTATGTGGATACGGCATTCGGAACCGGCGCGCTCAAGGTTACGCCGGCTCATGATCCCAATGACTTCGAGATCGGTCGGCGCCACAACCTGCCTGCCGTCAAGGTCATTGGCGACGACGGCCGCATGACGAGCGACGCAGGGAAATATGAGGGCATGGATCGGTTCGCGTGCCGGAAAGCCGTGATCGAGGATTTGCGTGCCCAGGGCCTGCTCGAAAAAATCACACCGCTTGTCCACAGTGTGGGACATTGCTACCGGTGTCACACGGCCATCGAGCCCAATCTCTCCAAGCAATGGTTCGTCAAAGCCAAGCCTCTGGCGGACAAAGCCATGGCCGCCGTCAAAACGGGAAAGACGCGCATCATTCCAGATATATGGGAAAAAACCTATTTTGAATGGCTTGAGAACATCCGGGATTGGTGCATCTCCCGCCAGATCTGGTGGGGCCATCAGATTCCGGCCTGGACCTGCGAGGCCTGCGGAAATCTGATGGTGGCCATGACGGCACCTTCGGCATGCACCGAATGCGGGAGCGCCGATCTTGTTCAGGAAACGGACGTCCTTGACACGTGGTTCAGCTCGGCGCTGTGGCCCTTCTCGACCATGGGATGGCCGGAAAAAACACCCCTCCTGGAAACCTTCTACCCCACGTCGGTGCTTGTTACCGGATTCGATATCCTGTTTTTCTGGGTCGCCCGCATGATGATGATGGGAATCCATTTCATGAACGACGTCCCGTTCCGCGATGTCTACGTTCATGCCCTTGTCCGGGATGAAAACGGCCAGAAAATGAGCAAGTCCAAGGGTAATGTCATCGACCCTTTGAACGTCGTCGAAAAATACGGGACTGATGCCTTCCGCTTTACCTTAGCCGCTTTCGCCGCTCAGGGAAGAGATGTGAAGATGTCCGAAAAACGGGTTGAAGGTTACCGAAATTTTATCAACAAACTCTGGAATGCCACCCGATTTTCCCTGATGCACCTGGACAAGGCATACCCCGACATCCCCACAGACCGTATCTCCCTGGCGGATCAGTGGATCTTGTCGCGGTTGAACCGGGTCATCCGGACGGTCGAGGAAGCACTTTCCGGCTACCATTTCAACGAAGCCGCCAACACCCTCTATCAGTTCGTCTGGCACGAATTCTGCGACTGGTACCTCGAGGCCGTCAAACCGGCCCTTTACGGCAATATGGGCGATGCGGCAAGAGATGCGGCACGAAGCGTCCTGTGGCGGGTTCTCAGGGAAACGCTCATCCTGCTCCATCCGTTCATCCCCTTCGTCACTGAAGAGATCTGGAACAAGTTGCCGGGCACCAAGGGATCCATCATGCGGGCCGCCTTCCCCCTGGATAATCCCGACACCGCGGTTATTGTTTCAGCACCCGAAGCCGAGATCAAAATGAATACGGTCATGGACATCATCACCGGTGTCCGCAATATTCGGGGAGAGATGAATATTCAGCCGTCCGCCGCCCTGGAGGTCATCATCCACTCGCCGGATGACGCGGTGCGTACGACCATTGAGGCGCAAAGCGGGATTATCAAGGACTTGGCCCGCCTCAAATCCCTCATGGTCTCGACGCCGGGGGAACGACCGAAATCGGCGGCGACGGCCGTTCTGGAAAATGCCGCCGTCTTCGTTTCCCTGGAGGGGATCCTTGATATCGATATGGAAACCATGCGCCTGGAAAAGGAGATGGCCAAGATCGACAAAGAGTTGACCGGAATCTCGAAAAAACTCAACAACGAGGATTTCCTGGCCAAAGCCCCCGAGGACGTAGTGGAAAAGGTTCGGGAGAAGCATCGCGGTCTGATGGAAAAACGACAGAAACTCGAAGTCAATATGGAGAAGATCAAGGCGCTGGATCTCAATTAAAATCCAGGATCGAAAACATTCCCCAGATGCTTCCGCAGCGGAAAAGCGCCGTCCGATCCGGACGGCAACCCCGCCCTGTCCTTTGCAAAGGCTTCAGGAGACCAAATGGCATATCGGCGACGGCGAACTGATGAAACAATAGACCGAAGACTTGATCAGAGCGGGGGCGATACAAACAGATGCACCGCCAAAATCGATTTGAGAGGAGCTTGGGTCCGCGTCATCCCCAGAGATCGGTAATGCTCCCCGAACGGCAAGGTCGAGACGCAATAGCGCACCGTTTAAATGTCCTGATCACGCTCGTTCGAGCCGCCAGGTTCTTCGACATCGAAGCCCGGGCGAAGGTCGAAAAGGAACTTTTGCTGGGCGGCATCAGCCGTATCGCTGTCGTCGGCGAAGCGGCTTCCGGAAAGTCGACTTTCATCAACCGAAAAGTGCTTTCGGAAGACATTCTCCCCATGACGGGCGGCACCGCCGTCCCCGTAGAGATCCACAACAGTCCTGACAGGCGTATGGAGATCATCCCCTATGTCGAACGTTCAAATTTCCCCATGACGGGAAACGGAATGAAATCAGGGGGGATGACCGGTTTGCAGGTATGCGAAGGCCCTGCCGTTATCATCGCCGATCCGACACCGGCGGATGTAATGCGTCATGTGTCGGGATCAACCCTTGAAGCACGAGAACGCCTCGCCGAGACCACCGCTCGGGTCAGAATTTTCCTGGATACATCCGCGCCGACGGGCCTGATCCTGGTAGACACCCCCGGCATTGGTCCCGTGAACCGTGCAACCGTCGCCACCCGCTATCGCATTCTTCCCGGTTGCGACGACATTTTCTTTCTGCCCTTGGATAGAGGGCTTTCATCGGCCGAACGAGCGTTTCTCGATAGTCCGGCACTGACGGGGCGTCGGATCAGATCATTGCTCCCCGGCGCCGGGTGGTCCCGACAAGACAGCGACGAGAGCTCGTCGTGGTCGGTGGCGGCCCACGACCGACGGCTCACTTTTGCCGTTCGTGCCGAACCGGTGATCCGTCACCAGGCGTTCCTGGCCCGAACCCGTTGTGATGCGGAAATGAGCGCGCGGCGGAAGTCCGCGACGGAATGCAGACGCATCGAGACCGAGATCGGCATCCTGGAAACAGAAATCCGTATTGAAGCGGCGAAGCAACTGTCCCGTCTGAACGTCGACCTCACAGCCCTGAAGACCCGGATGTCGGAAGTGATCGAACGAAAGATCACGACCGCCGCGGAAGGCATTTCCCTCCCGGTCCTGACCACGCTGGAATCGGCCGTAGCCGGCTGCACGGCGGAAACGATGGCGGCAATTCAATCCCTTGCCAAACAATACGAATCGAAAAGCCGGGAACTCCTCGCCCCCTGGAACGTTCTGATCCAACGCGAACTCGGCGTCGTCACCGTGCCGGGGGAGCACAGGGGATTTCATGCCCGGGTCCTGGCCGCGATCGCTCTGGCGCGAATAAACCCTTACAGCATTCTCGCGGATATTCTGCCTGGGATGCTGACCTGCAAACCTGCCGTCATCGTCCACCGACTGGAGGCGATCGCAATGGATGTGCCTCGTCGCGTGGAAAGCGTTTTCCGCCCGGTCGAGGAGCTTTTTCCGGCGGAATGGAATGACGAAATAAACGGTCGAATGAACACCGTTCGTCAAGGGATTTCCGCGGCCAGACGCGGGCCCATGGAATTCGAACGGGAGTCTCTGCTCAGAACGATCCGGACAAAACTCCATGCGATCGCAAGAAAAAACAGGTTGTAACCGGGAAGCGAACGAAAAAACAGCGAAGAGGAGTGATCGATGATTCCCATTCGAGATATCAACCCGTCAAGAACCGTTCCGATGGTCAATTATGCCATCATCGGGGTCAACGTGTTCGTATTTCTGACCGAGCTTTTTCAGGGCGGCGACATGGCCCGCTTCATTTATTATTATGGTTTGGTCCCCGCCCGTTATTCCGTTCCTGAGATCGCCTCATACTTCAGCTTCGGGCAGCAGATCTTCTCATTCTTCTCTTTCATGTTTCTTCACGGCGGCTTTCTTCACATCCTGGGAAACATGTGGTTTCTCTATATCTTCGGCGACAACGTGGAAGATCATCTGGGCCCTTACCGGTATTTGGCCTTCTATCTCCTCTGCGGCATATCGTCGGGCCTTTCTCACATGCTCCTCAACATCCATTCGAACGTCCCGGTCGTCGGTGCCAGCGGCGCCATTGCCGGCGTCATGGGAGCCTACCTGATTCTCTATCCCCGATCCCGTGTCCTGACCCTGGTTCCTATCATCATTATTCCTTTTTTCTTTGAACTGCCGGCTTTCATCTTCATGGGCATCTGGTTTCTGATTCAGTTCCTCAATGCGGCGGGCAGTTTCGGCAACGCCACGGACATCGCCTGGTGGGCACACATCGGGGGGTTTCTCTTCGGCATCCTGTTCCTGCGGCTATTGGGGAGAGTTCCGTCTACCGGCGTCACCCATTTCACCCGGCAACTGGCTGAACGGAAAACCACCCATCGCCTCCAGGTCATTCGGCCCACCGGTCCCGTGGAAGACCAGAACCTTTACGGCACCATTCTGATCACCCCTCACGAAGCGCTTCGGGGTACCCAAAAGGTCGTCAACATTCCGTGGGGGTTTCACAACCAAATGATTCGCGTTACGGTTCCTCCCAACACCCGGGAAGGAAATATTCTCAGGCTCGACGGCATGGGCAAGCGGATGCCCGACGGACGACGAGGGGATCTGATGCTCACGGTCAGATTCGAGGCCTATCACAGGTAAGGCGTGAACAGCCAGGAAAACGAATCGCGAAGCTTGAGAGCAAGAGGCCTGGCCACCATCTCCTCGAGTGTGATCTCCCGAGCCTTCTCGAGTTGATGTTCGAAATGCGGCAGCAAGTCCTGAGCTACGCTGCGACCGTAGATTTCAACCATGAGCTCGAAATTGAGGCGAAGACTCCGGGTATCGAGATTGGCGGAACCGATCTGAGCATAATGATGGTCGATGATGATCAGCTTGGTGTGGACAAATGGGGGGGGTTGAAAAAAGATACCAACCCCCCGCTCCAGCAGATCGGGAATCAGCCTCATGGAAGCCCAGTGAACGAAGGGAAGGTTGTTTTTTTCAGGCAGCAGAATCCGAACCGCCACCCCTTTGAGAGCGGCGGCTTGCAGGGCGCCGATAAGCTCTGACGACGGCAGGAAATACGGGGTCATGATGGAGATGGACTTGCGGGCGAAGGAGACGGCGCAAAGCAGCAGCATTTCCAGCCGGTCGATATGGATATTCGGACCGTCCACAACAACGCGACAGATCGTATTGCCCGTATTGAATGAATGAACGGGGCCGGGAGTAAGTTGCTCACCGGTAGCAAAGCGCCAATCCTCAAGAAAGGCATGCTCGATCTGGCCGGCGATGGGACCGGTAAGCCGGAAATGGAGATCGATAACCGGGTGTCGATTTTCCGTCTTGTTGACCAGGTGCCCGTCGCGAATGTTCATGCCGCCGACAAAGGCAACCTTTCCATCGACGACCAGAATCTTCCGATGATTACGAAGATTGATTCGAAATGTCGGAGGATAAAGCCTGGGCGGCAGGAAGCGGGCGAACCGAATCCCCCGCTTGGCGAGAAGCCTGCCCGCCCGTGGAATACTGTACCACTCCCCCACCCCGTCGATGATTACCCGGACGTCGACCCCGCGTTCCCGAGCATGAGTCAAGGCGTCGACAAAGATCCGTCCCGTCGAACGGGTCTCAAAAATATAGGTGCTCAGGTAAATGTATTTTTCAGCTTGTTCAATCGCCGAAATCATACTCGGATATGTTTCCTCGCCGTTCACAAGAGGCGTAATCATATTTCCGGCGATAAGGGGCCTCCGATTGACGGCATCCGACATCCGGACAATCTCATCCAGAGGAGGGGGGATCTGAAATGCCATAATTTGCCGCTGGTCCCGCATTTCATGCTCGATCTTGAACGGCGAATTCACCTCCAGCTTTCTCGCCCGAGAGCGGATGCGGTTGACCCCGAAAAAAAAATAACAGACAGGGCCGGCCAAAGGAAATGTCAGACAGATAACAAACCACCCCAGAGCGGAGCGAGAGTCCTTCTTGAAAAGAAGAGCATGCCCGGCCGCAGGAATTGCGAGAACCGCATACATCAGCAGAAACCATCCATCAATCATAGGCATCTAAAAAACCATATCTTGAAAATTAGCAAGAAAAATCTGAGGTCGCCGTCCGGACCGGGTCTGAAACACCGCATCCGCCGGAGGAGGGCCGGTGCCCGCGAGGAATTGCAATCTCCGCGTCATTATGATACCGATCGGCAGAGGTGAGGTCTACATTGAACTCAACTTTCGACTTTCATAAGCCGTATCTATCCGGTCAACATCATGAAAGTCGAAAGTTGAGATTGAATTTTAAAAACGTCTATACAATCCGACGGAAAACGGTGCTGCCATCGGTAAACCGGCGCCCGAAATGCGTGAACCGTCCGCTCTAAAACAGCCTTGAATTTTTGCCCATTTCAGGACTACGGGAAACCCCGACGGCAAGGGAAAGGATACTGGCTATGGCCTGTGATGAACAGCAGCGAATTGTCGTATTTCAGCAGCATGCCTCCGGTGCCGGTAAAATTCGAGGTATCAGACTATATGGAGGTGGGCAGTTCAAAATTCAGACGATCTCCATTGACGACGACCTTCCCCCGATATTGGACGAGACGGACCGTTACTTTCCGAAGACCCTTTACGCGGATCTGGTCCTGAATTATCTCAACCATCCGGATCTGTCCTGTGATCTTGTGGAAAAATGCATAGCACAGGGGATTCCGGTAGTGGTTCCCGGCAAGAAAGGGGGCTTGAAGGGCGTCTATACCGCCCCCACCTGATGCGGTCTTACCCGGCAGGTCGGCCTGGGACGTTATGGTGAACACTTTGGTCTACCCGAGTACAGCATCGAAATTTGCCGCGAAAAAATCGCAGACATAAAGGTTGTCCGCGGCGCCCCTTGTGGCGCGACATGGCAGGCAGCCCGGCGGATTATCGGACTCGATGTATCGGCGGCCGTGACACGCATCGGCCTGGAGGCTCAGTTTTTCTGTATCGCGGATCCGGCCGCTTGGGATCCGATCTATGGACACAGCCCCGTCCATTATGCCGGAGAATTCCACATTGCCGCCGTCCGTCGTGCACTCAAGGGATTGAAATCAAAGAGCGTTGGGTGATGCCGTCAAGCATTCGGCAGGAGATCGTTTTCAACAGCGGTGATGATAGTCGCTTAAGGCCCATATACGGCTTTTTTTGAAAGCCTTTCTCGGAAAAATAAACCCACAGACAAAAACAAACACAGAATGATGCGAGATCATCTTTTTGATTTTCTTGTAAAAATTAAATATTTTTTTGACAAGGCCATGACTTTAAATTATATTCCAGAATTCCGTCTCGCCAGGGTTGGTATTCCAGCTCCCTGAAAGGAGAAATTTATAACCTCCCGCACTATAGGGCAATCGACCATCTTTCATGAAGAAACACCTCGTGGCAGAAGATCGGGCCCGAAAGGCATGCCGAATCGCTGCTTCGTCGGCCACGTTTTCCCGGCCACCCTGAACGCTCAAATGAAACCGAATCACAGGCGATTCCGGAAAAAATACCTTGGATGGCATAGCCGCCCCGCATTCCGGACATTCCCGCCAAATCGGTAGGGTAAGAGAAGAGAAGAGAAGAGACAACATACCAGGGAAAGGAAGGAAAAATGAATGATTTTTTGAAAAGCCTCCGCTCCAACAGCAAGGACAAACGCTACGATCGCAATGACCGTAATGAAAGGCCGAATCGCCGGCAATACGGGAACGGCAACTACGGGAACTCGGCCTACAGCGGCAATCCCCAGTACAAGAACGACAGAAATAACGGCAATCTCAGAAAACCCCACAGACCTTTTGAGGACAACAGGATGTCCCTCTTGCTGGAAGAGGCCCTACCCGAAATCAAAGAGGCCGTATCGCGCCTGGCGAATGCAGGCGAACGGCTGGTCGCAGCGGAAGAACGCAAAGCCAACGCCATGGAAAGGCTCTCAAATTCGCTTCAGGAACTCCTCCTGGGCGGTTCTCCCCTTGCGGTTTCACGAAACGAGCCCCCCGGCATCGATGCCGCGTCGGCCGCAGCAGCCCACGACAATGCACAAAAGCCGACCAACAACGTAACAAGAGAAGCCGTTCTCGACATCATTCTGACGATGCGCGAAGAAGGTGCTACCTACGGCAAGATCGCCGACCATCTGGAATCGGAAAATATCCCGACATTCTCCAGGAAAGGAAAGTGGCATGCCCAGACCATTCATCGGGTATGCCGGGAATGCGCCTGAATTCACATCCGTACCGATCGATTAAACGGCACTTGGTCGCGTCTTGCGAAAGCCACCACAAGACCGGGGATGTTCAACCCTCGCTCCTGTGTGATTTCAAGGAAAGCGATTCCGCAAAATGATGTTTACTCAACTGTCGACTTTCATGATGGTGACCGGATAGCGGTGCCGGGAGGATACGGCCTATGAAAGTCGACAGTTGGGATGTTTGAAAAAAATGTTTCAGAGAATGGTGGGATTCAATGGAGCGGCGAGCTGAAAGCGGTTGTGCACCCCCTGGTCGAATCTTTTCCTTTCAACACGCCACAGATTGACCGGGATCGATCCGCGACACAGACGCCATCACTTATTGCTGCTTCCTTCCGGACCTGACAAGGTTCGTGAGTGTCTGTTGCGCGGCGGCCGGTCAAAGCGGCACGTATCGGGGACAAGATCCTCGAGGGGGAATTCAGCCCCGCATAAAGCGGATTTCGGGTAGAGGGCACCGCTAGCTCCCCGCCTAGCACAACCACCTTTTTATACTCGAAATGATTTTGTTAATCAAGTGAAAAGATGTTTTCTTCTCTCCGCCGTCCGGATCCAACCCTTTATAAAGCGCCGAATGGGGGTTTTTCTGTTGACACCGCTCTCACCGCATCGTAAAAGTATATCTTTTACAGACAGATAGTACCAAACCGAAAAACAGGGATACACTCCCCATGCCCAGACATTCTTCAGCCCTGATCAGAAAACGTCCAAGGCTGCCCGGGCACCTCAAAACCGGCGTTCCCCTGACATGCCGAACGGTGGGAGAATCGTGCGCCCCAGGTTCTGAAGCGATTCGACAGGGACAGACCTTTCGGATCTCCGCATCGAAGAAGCAACGGCGGTGGATGAGAGAAAGGTAAAAACCGTGAAACAGCACAACGCCATGCAGTCCTTGAAAATGGTCATTTCGATGCTCATCAGCTGTCAAACCATCATCGGCTGTGCCTTTTTTGTTACCGGCGCGGTTGTTGGCGCGGGGGCCTACACTTACGTCAACGGAGAGCTGAAACGTTCATATCAGGCAGCCTATGAGCAAACCGTCCAGGCTTCCCTGTCCGCCATGAAAGAGATGAACATCGAGGTGATATCCATCGAAAAGCAGGGGTTGACAACAACTATAGAAGGAAACATCAACGGAAAACCTGTCGTAACCCGCATCTCCAGAATGGATGTCAACATTTCCGAGGTCGCGGTTCGCTCCGGCTATGTGGGGGTATGGGATAAAAATTTTTCCACTGCGGTTCATGAAAAAATCGCCCTTCACCTGTGATCATAACCTGATTCAAACTGTCGTTAAAACCATTGTCCGGCATGATATGCTCACGCCGGGAGATGTTGTTCTGGTGGGTGTTTCAGGTGGTCCGGATTCCGTCGCCCTTCTTCATGTCCTGGTCCGGATAGCTGAACGATTGTCATTCTCCATCGGCGTGGCGCACCTCAATCACGGACTCCGCGGCGGGGCTTCCGACGGAGACGCCCGATTCGTGGCTGAGATCGCCGATGCACTTCATCTCCCCTGCCACTCCGCGCGTCGGGAGGTAGCGGCTTATCGGCGGACCCGAAAACTTTCACCTGAAGAGGCGGCTCGCAGTGCGCGGTATGAATTCTTCGAGGACACTGCCGTAAGCCATGGATACAACAAGATCGCACTCGGTCATCATGCCGACGACAATGCAGAACTCGTCATGATGTACCTTCTCCGAGGCAGCGGACCCGCAGGCATCGCAGGGATACCGCCCGTCCGGGACGGTCGTTATGTAAGACCGATGTCAAATGTCAGCCGACGACAAATCATCGCTTTTCTATCGAAAAACGGGATTGGATACCGCATCGATGGGTCCAACGCCGATGTGCGCTTTACGAGAAATCGCATCCGACATCGGTTGATCCCAATGCTTCAAAAGGACTACAATCCAAGGATTTCCCACACCCTGAATCGCCTGGCTGACATCCTCAGGGCCGAAGAGGAATGGCTGGATCCCCTTGTCCGGGAAATGTTCGAGCGTTGTCGGTTGAAGGGAAGTGTCGATTCCGTCGTCCTTTCCGTGCCGGAGCTCGACAGGATCGGATTGGCACCCCGGCGGCGGATAATCCGCATGGCTATTTCGAGGATCAAAGGTGATCTTCGGCGAATCGAGCTGGCGCATATCGACCGGGTGTCGGTGGAGATGCTGGCGGTCTCTTCCGTGCGGACAAAGACCATCCACCTGCCGGATCGGATCAGGGTAACCCGGACGGATGCAGCGCTTTGCATCTGCCGTGAATCGGTCCCGCTCCGGCGAATGTCCCTGTCATCATCGCCCCCGGATTACGACTATCAGGTAGCCGACGTTCCAACCCATTGGAAACCGACAGAACTCCGGATCGCGGAGATCGGTGGGCGGTTGCAGTTTTCAATGGCGTCCGTCGAAGACGTGGACGGCTGGCGAAAGACATCTCCAGATACCGCATTTTTCGACATGGCAGCGATCCATTTTCCTTTGACCGTCAGGAATTTCAGACCCGGTGACCGGTTCACCCCGCTGGGATTTTCAGGAACACAGAAGTTGAAAGCATTTTTCATCAACAACAAGATCCCCGTCGCGTTACGTCGGCAATGTCCCCTGTTGTTGAGCGATGAAAAGATTATCTGGGTCGTGGGGCACAGGATCGCCGAAAAGGCCAAAGTCGTCGCATCCAGCAAAAACCTGCTTAAGGTACAACTTTTGCTTGCCTAATTTGCAATGATGGTTAGAATAGTTCAATTGTACCCATAATTACGTTGAGGAGGGATTTTTCCTTGAACCCGTTTTACAAAAATTTGGCTTTGTGGCTGGTCATCACCCTGATGATGATCATGCTCTATAACTTGTTCAATCAACAGAATCTGGCCGAAACCAACGTCAGCTACACCGAATTTTTGGGAATGGTTAATGCGGGCGAGGTTTCGGAAGTGACCATACAGGGACAGGAAATCGTCGTCACGGATAGAAACCGAAAACGTTTCAAGGTCTACGCACCCGAGGACAACGACCTGATCCGCAGGCTGGAAAACAAGGATGTCGTTATCAAGGCCAGGCCTCCGGCTGAATCTCCCTGGTACATGACAGTCCTCGTTTCCTGGTTTCCCATGATGATCCTGATCGGGGTATGGATATTCTTCATGCGCCAGATGCAGTCAGGAGGCGGAAAGGCGATGTCCTTCGGGAAAAGCCGTGCCCGCCTGATGACGGACCAGTCGGCCAAGGTAACCTTCGACGATGTTGCCGGCATTGACGAGGCCAAGGAGGAGTTGGGAGAGATTGTCGAATTCCTTAAGGATCCGAAAAAATTCACTCGACTGGGTGGACGGATCAGAAAAGGTCGGTGTCACCCGCCAAACACTTATGAAGGCGATCAAGACAGGCAAAACACTTCTTGGACGGGCCATTGCCGGTGAGGCCGGCGTACCGTTTTTCAGTATCAGTGGATCGGACTTCGTCGAGATGTTCGTGGGTGTAGGGGCCTCCCGCGTTCGGGACCTGTTTCTCCAGGGCAAAAAAAATGCACCCTGCATCATCTTCATCGACGAGATTGACGCCGTAGGGCGACACCGCGGCGCCGGTCTTGGCGGCGGCCATGATGAACGGGAGCAGACCCTTAACCAGCTTCTGGTGGAAATGGACGGTTTCGAGTCCAATGAAGGCGTCATTCTGGTGTCTGCCACCAACCGCCCCGACGTTCTGGATCCGGCTTTGATGCGACCGGGGCGTTTCGACCGTCAGGTGGTGGTCTCCCTTCCGGATGTCAGAGGTCGGGAAAAGATACTCAAAGTACACATGAAAAAAACCCTCATCGCAAACGATGTAGATCCCGTGACCCTCGCCAAGGGCACGCCCGGATTTTCAGGGGCCGATCTGGAAAACCTGGTCAACGAGGCAGCCCTTTACGCTGCCAAACGGGATGCGGAAAAGGTCGCCATGGTCGATTTCGAGGAAGCCAAGGACAAGGTCTACATGGGGCTCGCGCGAAAATCCAAGGTTATCAAGGACGAAGACCGAAAGGTGACGGCCTACCATGAAGGCGGACACGCCCTCGTAGCCCGCTTTATGCCCCATACCAGCGTCGTGAACAAAATTACGATTATTCCCCGCGGTCGGGCCGCGGGCGTGACGTGGTTTCTACCGGAGGAACAAGACTTCAAATACAAGGATCAGCTGGAAAGCGAATTGGCCGTGGCCTTCGGCGGCCGGGCCGCGGAGGAAATTATCTTCAAGCGGATCAGCACGGGAGCCTCCAATGACATCAAACAAGCCACCGAAATAGCCCAGAACATGATTCGGGCCTGGGGGATGAGCGAAAAACTGGGCCCCCTCTCGTACGCCAAGGGAGAAGAGCAGGTTTTCCTCGGTCGGGAGATCGCCCAGCATCGAGACTACTCCGAAGAGACGGCTCGGCTCATTGACAGTGAAGTATCCGCCCTCATCAACGGCGCCTACCAACAAGCACGTAAGGTCCTCGAGGAAAACATGGACATTCTGCATAAGCTTGCGGAACTTTTGTTGGAAAAGGAAACCGTTATGGGATCTGAACTGAACGACCTGATCCTGACGATGCGCCCCGGCATCCGCCTCCCGTCGTTTCATCCTTCACCGGAAAACAAAGACGATGCCGATGACGCCTCTGCCGATGAATCCGACACCCTGAAACAAAAGTCGGACACTCCGGACGATGTGTCCGACTCCGGCAACGATGATCCCGAGCGACGCGGCAAGCATTAGTCGTCCATAGAAAGAATCTCATGAAACACTATACGTTAACCCTGAAAAACCGTCAGATGGAATTGGGAGAGCGGACCTGCATTATGGGAATTCTCAACATTACCCCAAATTCCTTCTCTGACGGCGGGCGTTTTTTCGACACTGAAACCGCCTTGGCCCATGCGGAGCAGATGGCCCGTTCAGGGGCCGATATCATCGACATCGGCGGGGAGTCCACCCGGCCTTTTTCCGATCCTGTTTCCCCTGAAGAAGAGATCAAACGGGTTGTACCGGTCACCCGCCAGGCCATTGCAGCCGGAGCCGCCGTCATCAACGATATTTCCGGTCTTCGCCTGGATCCGGAAATTGCCGAGGTTGCGGCACAGTATGGCGCACCCCTGATTCTGATGCACATGAAGGGAACGCCCAAAACCATGCAGGCACATCCGCATTACGACGACCTGATCGGCGAAATCGGGGAGTTTCTCGAAAACGCCATTGCAAAGGCACGAGCCGCCGGTGTTCCCCAAAACCGCATCATCGCCGATCCGGGGATCGGATTCGGAAAGACACTGTCCCACAACCTCTGCCTGATCAACCGTCTGAACGCTTTTGAACGCCTGGATGTACCGATCCTGGTAGGCTCTTCCCGAAAATCTTTTATCCGCAGCCTCCTCAGAAAGAACGATCAGCCGGATATCGATCCGGCCCACCCTCGGGTGGAAACCGGCACCCAGGCCACCGTGGCGGCCGCTATCCTGAGGGGCGCACACATCGTTAGAGTCCACGATGTGGAAAATACCGTCGTTACCGCGAGAATCATCGATGCCATACGAAACGTTTCCGACAACCCATGAGG
>OBLN01000362.1_pt1 | contig 16686 bp, 17 predicted proteins | sample 1519301 | NCBI WGS metagenome assembly OBLN01 (sample SAMEA2452533, study PRJEB22499) | sediment metagenome | reverse complement strand
AGTGACCTGCCTGCCGCAGGGGCAGCCCCTGAATGGATGAGTGAAAAAGATATGGATAAGAAAAAGGCAGCTAAGAAAGAAAAGATGCAGGAGCTGGAAAAAATGGCTTCCGCAGGCAGCAAGGATGCAAAGAAGAAACTTGCAAAGGAAATGAAGAAAAAATAATCTTTGACAATCTTCTTCTTTTTGTTCGATGTTAATGAGAAAACCCGGGACTTCTAAATTCGTCCCGGAAATTTCTCTCCGTGAGATGAAATTAAGGATCTTTCATCTTCTAATATGTAATTAAGAGCTCTTTTATAGTTTTTTGACTTTTCTTGAATTCTTAAATTTTTGGATATTCGGGTAATATTCTTTCGTAATTTCCTATATCCGGTCAAGATTATTAAATATTTTAGACACTATACGCATATACTTGTAGAAATAGGTATTGAAGTTAAAACTGCAAAAATAATAAAAAGATTGATGATATAATCTCATAGAAGGGTCGTCATATGGAAATTGATAAGCAAGACATGGAACAGATCTCTAACTCTAAGGCTCGCAAGGAAACAGAAAAACTGCAGAGGAAAGCTTCTTCAGGCGATAAAGCAGCAAAAAGGACGCTTGAAAAAGAGAAAAAGAGAAAATAACCGGTAAATTTTTTTCAAGCGACTTATGAGAGAATAGAGAAATGTCAGCAAAAAACCCTTACCTTAAATTTTCCATTTCAAAATCAAATACCAATTTACACATACACATGTTTATTAACGCACAATCATCGGCTTCTCTTCTTAGTTTTTGATCTCTTTATAAATTTATTCGTTAAACTTTATATATTTATTTAGAATTATTTTTAAAAAGTTTTATATGCCCAAAAATAGGGATATAGTTGGTGATAATCATAGAAACTATAAGTTTTTCAGAAGCTTTTAAATATCCTTTTAAAACGCCGAAAAGGCTACTTTATGCACTCTTGTTATTTGTTCCCATTATAGGATGGCTTGCACTTTTCGGTTATGGTGTAAGGCTTGTTAATGAATTTATTGAAGGTCGATATGAAGAGCCAATAAAACTTGACTTTATGGAAGACCTGAAGCTTGGATTTATGGTTTTCCTGAAGTCTCTCCCCTTCTACATAGTATATATAATCATATTGTTTGCTGCAATGTATGTTAGTGAAACTTTTGGGAACATTATCAGCTTCCTTTTAGGGTTCTTTGTGGTCCCTATGCTTGCCGTTAACTTCTTCAGGAAACAAACTGTTGAATCTTTCTTTGAGTTTAGTGTCCTGAATGTTGTTAGGGATAACCTCGGAGAATATATCGTTACGGTGCTGAAACAGTATGCTCTTGTTATCATATTTATGGTTCTTTCAATAGTACTTGTGGGCATACCTGCAATGATCTTTACAAACTCAATATTTGTTGCAAATATGTACGGAAGATTGGTAGAAAGGAAAGCAGACCCCGGTCTGTAAAGGTTGGAGTAAGATTATATAAGTTTCAATATATCAGTTTCCGGCCAGATTTTCTTATCTGGACATTTTTACTTTTTTTGAATACATTTTGCTTCCTGAGTCAGTGCAAAGAAGATAATTGCCAGATATACTGCAATAACAGGAGCAACCATTCTCTCTCCAGATAATCAAACTATGGGGAAAAATAGAATTTTATTTTTGATATTGTTTCCTGCGGAGCTTGTCCCGGTATGCAGAAGCGAATTTTCAAATCTATCTTTTAGCTGAAGAAAGGTTATATATTAGTTAGGCTAACTAACTAGTTAGCTTAACTAACCAAATCCCACTAATCTCGTTAATGGAGAGCAAAAATGGCAATCTCTCAGTTTTTTGAAAAAATTGACCGATATTATCAAAAAAATTTAAAAGAATATGAATTCTCTGAGGAATATGGCGATATAAGCTTCAATACCTTTCTCTACATGAGGAAAATATACTCCCTGTGCAATCCCACAATGTCCGAACTGGCAAAGGCTATGGAGGTCAGCAAACCCTCTGCCAGCAACATGGTTTCTAAAATGACGGAAAAAGGCCTGGTGGAAACAAGGGCTTCTCCAAAAGACGGAAGGGTTTGCTTGCTGGAGCTTACGGATAAAGGGAAAAAGGTAGTTGAGATCGAAAACGGGGCTGACATGAAGTTTTTCGAAAAGGTCCGAGAAATTCTGGACGAAGAAGAACTTGATGTTCTGGAGAGGCTCTTTGAGAAAATCGCTGCCGGGCTTGAAGAGGAAAAGGTATGACCGATGAATGGGAAATGAGGTCTGCAAGTATCGGAAAACTTTTTCTGAAATTCGTTTTCCCGGCAACCATAGGATTGATTGTTGCAGGAATTCAGGGAGTTATTGACGGTTTCTTTGTAGGGAATGCCGTAGGATACCAGGGGCTTGCAGGAATAACTCTTGCATTTCCTGCACTTCTAGTCATAGTTGCAGCAGGACACATGATAGGGATCGGGACTTCAATCCTTATTGCCCTTGCCCTTGGCAGAGATGATCGGCAGGAAGCCCTCAAGCTTGTACATAATGCTTTTCCCCTGCTCCTGCTTGCGGGAATAGGGCTCATCGCTATCGGGGTTTGCTTCTCAGACTCTTATCTCCGCCTGCTGGGAGCTTCCGGTCAGGTATTTGGTATGGCAAATGCTTACCTCAGAGTCTTATTTTCAGGTTCGGTATTCCTGATCTTATCAATTGCCCTTGATCCATTGGTTCGAAACGACGGGAGACCAGGACTTGCTATGATATGCCTGGTTGCAAGTGTTCTCGTAAATCTGGTTCTTGACTATATCTTTGTCATGCGAATGGAAATGGGGATTACCGGGGCTGCCGTAGCCACAGTAATCGCTTTTTCTCTTTCCGGAATACTTCTGTCACTCTACCTTTTCAGCAGGTGGTCCGGACTGAGGCTAAAACACCGGGCTTTCTGCCTGGAGCCGGGAACTATTTTCATGATCATGAAGGCAGGCCTCCCCTCCTTTGCAATGCAGTTTTCAACCTTTTTCCTGCTCTTTACTAACAATTACATGCTGCTCAGATACGGCTCGGAACTTGCGGTTTCAGGCTACGGTATCATAGGTTACGTTTTCTCGACCTTTTCCCTGATCTTTGAAGGAATCGCAGTCGGTACCCAGCCGATTATCGGTTTCAACTCTGGAGCCCGTTATTATTCCAGGGTTGCCGGGACCCTGAAGATGGCTTTCATCTCCAGCCTCGGCATTGGAGCAGCCGGGTTCCTGCTCCTATATATATTTCCGGAACAGGTTATCCACATCTTCAACCATGACAATCCCGAACTCTTGGAAATTACCCTCAACGGCATGGATATTTTCATGTTTGCCCTGCTTGCCCAGGGAACGGTTATGCTCGGTTCGGTGTATTTCCAGTCCATAAACAGGGTCAGTTCCGCTCTTTTCATCCAGCTCGGAAAAGTTTTTCTCTTCTTCCTTCCCTTACTCTTGATTTTACCTCCATTACTTGGCCTTAATGGGGTCTGGCTCGCAACCCCGGCTGCAGAGTTCCTGATGTTTCTTGTCGTGCTGGGCTTGCTCTGGAAAGAATTCGGTTTTCTCAAGAATGAAAATACTATAAGCAAGGGAGGCTACTTCCCTGCTTCTGAGACTATATAGACTTCAAACGATTAAACTGGGCTTCCATGCCCCCGTGTAGCCTCCTGTTGAAAATCCTTACATAAGGAATAAGGATCATAATGTCAAGGGGGCAAAAACTGCCTTCTCTTTTTTAGAGGCCGCAATCAATGGCTGTTCGAAATAAAAGAGTATATAGTTGCCTTTAGCAACCTGTTTTTTCTGCATTCAGGCTTGTTTTGAATTCTCAGCTCATTTGCAAGGGGTCTGCTTTCATGTATTCCCTCAGCACGGTTGTAGCATAACTTCCCTTGGGAAGCATGAATTCAAGCACTACCTTTGATTTCCCCGAGTTCAGTTCATCCTCACTAACCTTAAACTTCGGTTCAACATGAAGTAGAACTTCCCTTCTGGTACCTTTTGAGCTCATCTCGGGGAATTCTTCTATATTAAAACCTTCGAGGGATACTTCAAGTTCATTTAGGACCCCATTTTCTATCTCCCTTGGGATTCCCGACGCAAATTCGGTACTGAAACCCGGCAGAGGGGCAGTTATGAAAGCTCTGCCATGTTTTATCAGGCGGTTCATGGCATTTACGGTTTCAGAAGTGACTTTTTCAGTCTTTGAGGAATCCGGAAGTCCGGCTTCGTTTCTGAAACAAACTATATCGCCGTCAACCGCCTGGTTCAATGGTATGCCGGCTTCTATCCTGCGGCACAGGATCATGTTGTAAATGTAAGACTGATACCCGTGTACAAACATCCTGTAAAGGTTCTGAGGAAGCACGCGGAAAGTTCCGGCATAGTCTTCAGGATTTGCAATCAAATGGTTCATCATAGCCCTTTCGTGTCCCAGGCGGAGAGGATAGGTTTTAAGGCCTTCCTTGAAATCCCGGGTCTCTTTGACAGACTGGCGGGCTTTTTTTGTTTCCTCAGGTTCTTCCGGAAAAGGTTCGGCAATATAGAGCATAGCTGCTTTTTCGAAGTCGCCTTCTACGATGGCTTTTCCTACCAGGTGCGTGACAGGACGGACAGAACCGAAGCGCTGGATCCCAAAGAAATTGGGCACTCCGCCCTGAGAAATAATTTCGTCGGTTGTCTTTTTGATCAGGGAGTCTGTCTTATCAGGGGAGCTTTCAATATTCCTAACTGTAATAACGAATTCATTCCCCCACAGGTCTCCAAGTTCCACGGACCTTCTGGAGCGCCCCAGGACTTTCAGTTCTACGTCCTTCAGGCGGATTTTTTCAACATCGGACGCGTCGGTATCAAATATGCTTATTTTCTGCGTGGTGAGCGCCCTTTTATCTTTTGTGCCTGCAACACTGATTCTTTTCTGGCTTACCTGCAAGATCTTTGCAAGAGTCCTTGTCAGGTGATGTGTATCCCAATCTCTTTTTGTAAGTTCGAGGATCAGATACTTTCCTTCTTCCCCTTCCTCGCGATTTGTTATTTCTTTTACAATAAAATCCTCAATCTCTTGGCGGAGCTGTCCTCCAAGCCCTTCGGTATCAGTGGAGTAAAGATTTATTCCTATCTGTTTTTCAATTTGCGGGACTTCCATAAGTCGTAAACGCTCCTGATAATTGGGTAATTTTTATGGGTAAAAAAACCTGCCGTGCAAAACTTAAGGCCGGATAAGCTGTATGGTTATGCTGGCAGTGAATTAAAAAGTTAAGGTATAGTGTTTGCCTGATAAAATAAACCGATAAATATGGATTTCCGGGAAGTTATTCTTTCCCGGATTTGCTCGATTTTTATACAGAGATTTGGACAGGGAGTTTTTAATTTGATGGTAATATCATGCTCTGGGGCGGATATCGATAACTCTTACTTCGGTTGTATTTACGAAGGTCCAGCTCCTGTGAGTTTCGTTTTCTCCTACCTGAACCTTCGTCTGAGCAGTTTTTCCGGGAAGCCCGCCTGCGTAGAGGCTGGAAGTCGGGTCAAGCATAAGCCATGAACCGTATTCGTCTGTCAGGTAATTTACATCGACATTTCCGTAATATGCTCTGACTCCTCTGACTGCAGCATCGGTTGAGTCTGTTCCTTTACCCAGATAAACAGCTGCAAAGGCATGGTTATCCGTGATATATACCCTGGTAGTGCCCCCTACGGCTTCGAGCATGGACGACAGGAGAATTGCCTGGTCCTCACAGTCTCCGGCTCCTATTTTTAGTGTAACGTTGGCAGGTTCCCACACATCATTGCCTCTCGGGTCGCTTACATACTCGACTTCTTCTTTTACCATATCAAAAAGTGCACAGACCTGATATATATTGTAAGCTCCGGGATATGAGCGGGCCGTTTCTGCTGCTTTTGCCCTTACGTCGGGTTCGGACGGTTCTACCAGCCGATTTATTGTTCTAAAGTAATAATCCGGATTATATCTGTATTTCGGACTATATTTTTCGGGCATCGGTTTCAGGTCCGTAGTAAACCCTTTCAGGAAGTAAGGGTCGTACTCATGCCATTTGCCTTCCGACGTTGAGGCAAGCAGCCAGAGGACAATGCTAAAACTGGCTTTTTCTTCTTCAGGAACCTGAACTGCAATCACCCCGAGACTCTGTTCTTCTCCCGGCGAGAGCAAAACCCCACAGTCTTCAGAAAAAATCTGGCTTTTGGAGGCATTAACCGAAACTCCGTATCTGTCAATAAATACCGGGTTTCTGCCTTCGTTTCTAATACTTATTTTAAGATAGCCTATCCCGCCCTGAAATAACTCTGAGGTCTGATAATTGCTGCTCAGAGAAAATCCGGGCTGCAATGGAGTTCTGAGGATAGGAGTAAGTTCTTTTTTCGAAGTGGAATATGAAGGTATTGCCGGAGAAGTAAAAGAAGCCATATCAGGTACAAATACTTCTTCAGAGTTCTCAAGCTCCGCACTCAGTCCTAAATAACCTCTTAACTCATGCGTAAGGCTACCAATAGAATCAGAAAAGAAAAATCCGGTCAACGTAACCAGTATAAGGCATACAAATAAAATCGCAATTGTCGAGGGTGCATTTTTTTCTAAAAATTCCGAGTTATTCATTAATGTCCTCCCGAATCGAACAGTAGGTAAAACTTTTTTCTGTCGGTGAAAACATCTTTTCAGGCATCCTCTGTTTGTTTTTTGAGATGTATCCTGTCCTTTTTATGGGGACTCTGGAAGTTAGACAAGTTTAAGATCCTTTGTAACTCTATCTATAAGCTCTTCTTTTGCCGGTCCGATCCCGAGCACGGTAACTGTCCCGGGAGGAATCTCAGTAAGACCCGCATCCTGTATGAGAGCTGTTGGGAGCCCTTCTCTTCTTGCTTTTTCCTTAAGCTCATAAAGGTCTTTAAGAGTAGGGACTTTCAGGACAACTTTTTTTTGCCCCCCTTCCTTCCATTTCTCAAGGTCACTTTTGCTTGCCCATTCAGCTGCGGAGAGCGCAGCATGTGCCACCTGTACGGCAAATTTGCCTTTAGAGAGTTTCAGGTCGTCCCGGGTAACTATGCATTGTTTGTATTCACTCATCTTTTGCCTCGGGATTATTCAAAGGCAGCCTATATCTTAAATGTTTTCTGTGAAGCTTTCTTTTCAGGCTCAAATCTTAAAACTTTCTAGCTTCTTGAGATTGATTTCTTAAGACTTCTTATCGACTGCTCAAACTGTCGGACTGTCTTGAGTCTAGGACTGCTTTATCCTTTCACAGCCTTGTAGCTTATAGATTTTGATTATTTGCAGGTTTAATAACTACAGATGATAACCTGCATTAAATATCTTTCTAAAATATGTTATACTATCTCCAATAACATTTATAGTTAATTCATAAAATATTTTGGAGGTATTCCAGAATATAATCGGCAGGGTTTATTCCCCATGCATCAAAAATTCCCTTTCCTGAAGGAGTTCCGTTAACTTCAAGTATCCTTGAGCCACGCTTCTTCTCTTTAACCTCGCTTCCAGCCTTTTTATTTTTGTTTTCAGCCAGGTTTTCGGTTCCTTCTATAATATCAATGCCTGCAAATGTTGCGCCTATTGCAAGGGAAGCTTTTTCAGCAATCTCTTTTTGTTCCTCAGTAAGCACACACCTGTCCGAACTTCCTCCCTGGCTCAGGTTGTTCACCCAGGAGCCCGGGGCAGCTTTTCTATAAATGGCGCCTACCGCAGTGCCTCCCACAACAAAAACCCTTATGTCCCTACCCGGATTTTCTATAAACTCCTGGATATAGAGCATCCCTCTCTCTTCTAGCAATTTTTGAAGAGTCTCTTCTACGGACACGGGTTCGATTTTTCGGTCTGAAAACCGAATTTCCTGATCTTTTACCCTTGCAATATCTTTCCCTTTATAACCAAAAACAGGCTTTATAACGGCATCTCCGAATTCGGATATTACTTTTAGGGCAGCATCTACACTCTGGACAGCTATTGTTTCAGGCACCGGAAGGCCGGCTCTTGCCAGAAGGTAAGAGGCGTGGTATTTGTTTGCTGCGTTCTGGATTGCTTCCGGGGAATTTATAACTGTAATTCCCTGTTCCTCCAGTTCTCTCAGAATATCAAACCTCAGAGATACGCCCTCAAAAGCTCCTGCTCCCACATCTCTTACAATCAGTGCATCCAGATCCGGGAGCAAAATTTCCCCTGCTTTAAAAACAGAAACCGGCTCGGAAATCCCTGAACCTATTCTGACCTCTGCATTCCTTAGATCAAGAATTGAAGGAGAGTATCCATTTTTCCTGGCTGAGTCGATAAGTGCCCGGGCTGTCCAGTCTTCCGGATCGGTAATTGCAATCCCTATTTTTTTCATAGGATATGATCTGATACTTTTATAATCAAGTTTACGATAAGACCCTGAAGGCTAATAGAGATATAACGATTGAAGATAAATATTGAAGATTTAAAGATAAGAGAGGCATTAAGAGACATAAAGATTGAAAGGACATAAAGATTGAAAGGCTCACATATATTTCAAGAAAATAAACCCAGCGTAATTATGAATCCAATCCAGCCGTGAATCCGGTTCATTGTGAGTCTATTTCTTGTGAATTTAATTCATGCGAATCTAATTCATGTGAACTTAATTCATGTGAATCCATTCAACCTTAAACCCGGGAGCTGCTACAGCAAGCCTCCAGTTTACGAAGCTTTTATACTGTTCTTTTCACATCTGCTCTGCTAGAGGTTCAAGTCCCTGGTTTTTACGGTAATCATTGATTGCCCTGTGAATGGCCTCTCTCGAAACTACAGAACACTCCAGTTTTCCTGGTGGAAGCCCTTCAAGCGCTTCAGCTACTGCTTCGTTCGTAAGTTCCCAGGCTTCCTCAAGGGTCTTTCCTTTTATCATTTCCGTTGCCATGCTGCTGGACGCGATTGCTGCTGCACAGCCAAATGTCTTGAATTTTACATCCTCAATTTTATTGTCCTGGATTTTGAGGAAAATCTTCATCTGGTCACCGTGAGGGTTTCCGGCTTCTCCGATGCCGTCTGCATTCTCTATTTCCCCCACGTTTCTCGGATTCATAAAATGGTCCATCACTTTTTTATTATACATAAAACTCCCTCTCACTATGCACTTTTTATTTATTTTTCGCATACACTTGCCGGTTTATAAAATGGAGATATAGCCCTCAGTCTCTCTACAATTTTAGGCAGTACTTCGAGCACATAATCGACATCACCTTCGGAGTTTGCATCTCCAAGAGTCAGGCGCAGAGAACCCTGGGAAATCTCAGGCGGGACTCCAATCGCATTCAGCACATGTGAAGGGTCAAGTGAGCCCGAAGAGCAGGCGCTGCCTGTGGAACTGCAGATCCCCATCTGGTCAAGCATGAGCAGCAGAGACTCCCCTTCTATATATTTGAAACTAAAGTTCAGATTCCCGGGAAGGCGTTTCTCCGGATGCCCGTTCAGTCTGCATTCCGGAATCTCAAGTATTCCTGCCCTGAGCCTGTCCCTCATTTTCTTCAGCTTTTCACTGTGCTCCTCGATGTTTGCAGTTGCAAGCTCTATTGCTTTTCCCATGCCTACAATCCCTGCAACGTTCTCCGTTCCAGCTCTCTTTTCTTTCTCCTGTGCACCCCCGTGCATATAGCTGTCGATTTCTGTCCCTTCTCTAATATAGAGTGCACCTATCCCTTTTGGTCCATAGAATTTATGTGAGGAAAGGGAGAGCATATCCACGTCCTTATCCTTTCCCTGAAGGTCAAGAGGGATATTGCCTATTGCCTGTACGGCATCTGTATGGAAGGGAATTTCGTGTTCTTTTGCAACTTCCCCTATTTCCTGGATGGGCTCGATAGTCCCTATTTCATTATTAGCGTACATGACCGAAATCAGAATAGTATCTTTTCTTATTGCAGCTTCGAGTTCTGCAGGGTCTACAAGTCCGTATTCATCTACAGGCAAATAAGTTACGTCAAAACCCTGCGTTTCCAGATATTCGCAGGGGTAAAGAACTGCATGGTGTTCAATTGGCGTCGTAATGATGTGTTTCCCTTTCTTTCGCCTGTTAAAAGCGGTGCCTTTAACGGCCCAGTTGTCGGATTCCGTTCCTCCCGAAGTAAAGTAAATTTCCTGAGATTTAGCTCCAAGAGCTTTTGCAAGCTTTTCCCGGGCTGTTTCTACCGCTTCTTTGCCTTCCCTACCTATTGAGTACAGGGAAGAAGGGTTACCGAAATGCTCTCTCAAAAAAGGCAGCATAGTCTCAATCACTTCCGGTTTTATGAAAGTGGTAGCTGCATGGTCCATGTATACGAATCGGTTTTCTCCCATCAGAACACCCTAGGAAAATAGGAGTTCGGTCAATATGAATTTATTGTGTGCCTGGTGTGTGCCCTTCAAAAACCTTCATTTTGTACCTGATATTGCAAATTCCCGGACGCTCCAGATTTCCGGGAACCCTGATTTTCTGATATGTCTAAATTTCTGAAAGCTCTGGCTGCTTCTAAGTTCTTAAAGTCTGGGCCGTAAAGTCTGGACCGGTGTGTTGAATTTACTGTTTAATTAACGGGCTGTACACTGTAAATAACTTTTCAAGTATCGGGAAGATATTTATAACTCGATTTCTTTAGTCCAGTTTCAATTAATAGGAGGAAAACAAGCCCTTGCTAAAACAATTCTCAATTATTCTCAGCATATACTTTCTGGGCGAGCTGCTTCAAAAGGCATTCGAGCTGCCTGTTCCGGGTAATATCCTGGGGATGTTAATCCTTTTTATCAGCCTGTACACGGGTATAATTAAGCTCGAAATGATAGACCGGATGAGTAATTTTCTTCTTGATAACCTGGCTTTTTTCTTCCTTCCTGCGGGAGTAAGCCTTATAACCTGCTTTACCGTGCTTGAAGGTAAATTGACTGAGGTTCTCTGGGTTTCTATTCTCTCAACAATAATTATCCTCGGCGTTACGGGTCTGACAGTGGAATTTGTAAAAAGGTTCACCCGAAAAAAGTCGATGAATCCGGTTTTTTTCGGAGAAAAGAAAGATAAAGTCAAAAGGAGTAGAAAAGAAGTTCAGGCACATGAAAAAATTCAGATTAACGAAAGAAAAGTAGAAGAGGTGAATTAAACTGCAAATGAATTTTATGAACGAGTTTCTTAGCACACCTCTCTTTGGGGTTCTTTTATCCATGGCTGCTTTTCAGATAGGCATCTTTTTCTATAAGAAAACCCGTTCTTCCGTCTTTAACCCTCTGCTTGTGGGTATGGTGCTTGTGATCCTCTTCCTCCTGTATTTCAGGATAGATTTTGAGACTTATAACTTGGGAGGAGACTATATTTCTTTCTTCCTCGGGCCTGCAACCGTAGTCCTTGCTGTTCCCCTTTACAAAAAAATTCAGCTCCTAAAAAATGATGCCTTCCCCATAATTGCAGGTATAAGTGCAGGCTGCATTGCCGGCATTTCAAGCATTCTTATTTTCTCAAATCTTTTTGGGCTTGACCAGGTAATAACCAATTCTCTTGTTCCCAAATCTGTGACCACCCCGATAGGAGTGGAGATTTCAAAACAGATAGGTGGATTGCCTGCAATAACGGTAGCTGCAATTGTGGTAACAGGGATAATAGGGGCTGTGCTCGGCCCATTTATTTGCCGCTCTTTCCACATAAAAGATAGTGTTGCAATCGGTGTTGCAATCGGCACGGCTTCCCATGCTCTCGGTACAACGCGGGCAATAGAACTTGGAGAAACGGAAGGCGCAATGAGCGGGCTTTCGATCGGGATTGCCGGTCTCATTACAGTTTTTCTGGCCCCGCTCTTGCTTTACCTGTTCGGGATATTATTTTGATGAATTGCGAATTACCTGAAATCTGTGTACACTCGCATCTGAAGGTTTCCTTGCTGTATTTTTTTTCTTATGATCCCTTTTGCTATTCCTACATATACTTCCCTTACCTGAGGGATAAGCATAGAAAACCCTATGGCATCGGTCAGGAAGCCGGGGGTCAATAGGGCAAAGCCTCCTATTAATACAAAAAGGCCGTGAAGGAGTTCGTTTCCTGGCATATACCCCTGCCTTGTTGCGTCCTGGATCTGGCGGAGCACCCGAAAGCCCTGGCTTTTTGTCAGGTAAGCTCCGAGGGTTGCAGTTATCAGAATAACAAGAACAGTGTTCAAAGCTCCGATTATACCCCCTATCCTGACCAGGAGATAAATCTCCACAAGGGGAATAATCAAAAACAGGGAAAAGAGTTTAAGAAACATAGCAATCAGTTTTAAGAGTAATTAATAATTACTTATAATTACTTAATAATTACTTATATGTTACTTAATAATTACCGGGTGTCTGTTAATTTTTATCGGTGGATTTATGTCGGTGGCAGATTTCGTTGGTAGATTTCGTTGGTAGATTTCGTTGGTAAATTTTCGCCGATACAGCAGGTTCATTTTAAATTTTCAGACTATAAGGAGAGTATAGTTCTCATATATTGTTTTTTTGGACCTTTTTAGATAATATTTCTTCCGAACCTGATTCATAATAAAAGAGACCTTTCTGGAGAATTTTTACCCTGACTTCAAGTATCATTTTACTCAAAAACATAGATATTCACTTAAAAAATACAGGTTTTCACTTCAGATTGCCTGGTAATCTATGATTCAAATCTGGAGTAGGGAGTAAAACTGAATAGATCCGGGTAAACCGACAAAACGGAACAAATATAGATTAAATAAATTAAATAGACTAAACTGGCTAAATAGATTAAATAGACAAACTAAACAAATACGGAATAAGCAGATGAAACAGCAGATGAAACGGGATAAATAAAAGGCCAGAGGAAAAATAAAATAAATGAAAAATACAGATTAGGAAGTAAAAATCGGGCAAAAAGAGCAGCTGGCAAAAAGAGCAGCTGGCAAAAAGAGTGTTCCTCTGGAAGGCGGATGCCTTCGAGAATCGAAACTGGGGCAGTGGTTGAGATATTGTTCGGGAGCTTTATCCCTGGCCCTCAAATGGGTTCACAGGCTATGGGGTCAGTTCTTGGAACGTCAATAGAAGCTGGTGCAGGGCTGCTTATTGTTTCGTATCTGGCTTGAAGGGAAGTCCTCAATCCGTATCCGAGAAATATAAAAAAGGCTAAAATTGTCAGTGTATTTTTCTGATCTTCTTTAATTTTCAGTGGTTTTTTCATTATTCCGAGACTTTTAATATCCTCTTTTTAAATAACCTCAATTTTTGAGGTTGTAAACTGTTCTTTGTTCTCTAATCTAAGGTAAGTAATAAACTATAGTTTAATACTGATAGATTATTTTTGAACCTCCGGTTTATACCCTATTCGAAATTTTTTAATTCTTTTCACCTCTCATCCATACTATCATTCGATATGCTTTTCTTTTCCATTCGTATTTTTATTAATTTAATTTTCAATTTTTCCTTCTAGCTCATTGTGTCATTTTTTATGTTTTTATAGTCCAATATTTATTTTTATTATTCTTCTGCTTTCCCTTGCTTGATTTTTATCCTGCAGAATTTATTTTTTTAGGAAAACGATGTCGTTCAATCCAATTACTGTTTTATTTTGCGTTGTAAAGGGATAGAGTGTTATATGATAATTGTAATATTATACTGGCTCTCTTATGCACTATTCAAACACTAATATTATGTCAAAAAGTCTTACGCAATATTCACTTACTAATATATCCAATTAAATGTAAAACTATACTCCGGATGTTACACTGACAATCCCCCCACTTAGAACATCCATTCTTCTGAGGTGCCGGAAATATGGACTTTGACGCAGTTGACGACTTTGTATATAACGTGATAGGGATAATCGGATCTGAACAGAAAAACCTACCCTGTGCAGCCGATTTCGCCATGGAAAATTCAAGAGAAAAATCTTTTCCCCCAGAACTTCTGCTTGACCTCTCCAGTGCATGCAAAAAGCAAAAAATGCACATGGAAGAATATATTTTTGCAAAAGTTTGCATGATGCAGGCTTCCGGAAAGCTCCGTGAAGAATCCTGCTATGCACTGGGCACTGCAGCGCATGTACTGGGCTTTTCCCCCGAAGCCGAAGCAAGTTACCTTGAAATTCTGAAAGAAAACCCTGAAAACCCGGATGTAAGGTGTGCTTATGCCGAACTTCTTTTAGAGCTCGGAAAGATAGAGGAAGCAGAAAATGAATATAAATTCGTGCTTGAAACCTCGCCTGATAATGTAAAAGCAAATGCCGGGTACGCCTACCTCCTGACTGAGTACGGGTACTTCAGAGAAGCAGAAGACCGCTATTTGAGGGCCCTTTCCGGTAACCCGGATTATGTTCCTGCCAGAGGCGGATATGCAAACATGCTTTTTGAGCTTGGAAGGTTCAGAGATGCCGAAAAAGAATACAGACTTGCAATGAAGCTTGATCCTGAAGATCCTAGTCTCCACCATAATTTCGGAGTTTTACTATCTTTCCTCGGACGCTCTTCGGAAGCCGAAGCCGAATACAGGGAGGCTCTTTCCCTTAACCCAAGGCACAGGAGAACTCTTTTCAATTACGGAAATCTGCTTGCAAGGGAAGGCAGGGTCTCGGAGGCCGAAGAACAGTACATGGAAGCCCTCGCCCTTGACCAGAACGATGCAAAGGTCCATTCCAACTATGCAAACCTTCTTGCTCGTTTCGGAAGAAGATACGAAGCTGAAATGGAATACAAAAAAGCTTTAAGTCTTGACCCTGAAAGTGCCGAAGGGCACTACAGCTATGGAAATCTTCTTGCAGAACTCGGGCGCTTTTCGGAAGCAGAAGAAGAATACAAAAAAGCCCTCGCTCTCAATCCTTATTATCCTCCGCTCCACTACAGCTACGGCCTGCTTATGAGAAAAATGAGGCGCTTTGACGAAGCTAAAATTCAGTATATGAAAGCGATGCAGCTTGACCCGGATATCGGAAGCAAAATGACAGAAACCTGGATTATTCTGGACTAAGTTAAATTAACCTGACTCATCAAAGGTTCAGGTATAATCAAAAATATAACAGGAAAATATAGTTAAAAAATTAAACCAAAGATCAAGGCATTCAGAATCATCTATTAATGATGTTAGAAGATGTGTATTCACAGCAGAATCCTGGCACCACTCTTTGAATTTTTAGACTTTTTATATTTTTTGCCTCAGATTGAAACCGGCTTACAACCGGCAAAACATAAAAATCCAGCTTGAAGTAGTGATTCAGGCTGGAACAATTTTTGTATTCCTTTATTCGCTTACTTTTTTATTTTTCATCTTCTATATATTTATTTTTTTCATATATTATTTTGTATATTCTTTTTTATCTTTTTCAATCCCTGTATTTTTATTTCTTTTATTTTGATTATCTGGCTTTTTTATTTTTTGTTTATTTGCATTCTTTGCTTATTTTTTACTTTAACCAGATATTTTTTAAATACAGCTGAATTCTCCATTTAATTCCTTCAGTTTCACTCGTGCTAACCTTCAAACGTAATAATCTTTATTTCTTCTTCCTTTATCACTCCGACAGCGGCAGCGTTTCCAAGCCCTACATAATCGGGGCAGGAAAAAAGAGAAAGCAGTTTTCCATCGAACCACCATTCATATCCGGTTCTTAGAGCCGTATGTCCTCTTACAATTCTTTTCAGGCCATTAGTATCCAGAAAACCGTCAACAATATCAGGTCCGAATTCCCTGACTGTAGTACCTCTTGACGAAGTGATCAGTCCCGGGCGCTCCGAAGGGTCATTCCATAGATAAGGAAAGGCACCTTCTTTAGTAATGGTATCAATACTTTCCTTCCCGTTTATCCCTCCGTGTACACAGAACGTATGGCCTGAAAGTACGGCTGCTACCGGCAGTCTCTCATATGTCTTGCTGATGTCGAGGAGGAAATCCCGGTCATATCCTACTTCTTCAAAAAATCCATAATAAATATTCATATCTGCGCTTTCGTGGTTGCCCCTTAGAAGGAAAACAGTCTCAGGTTCCTCAAGTTTCAGCCGGAAAAGCCTCATAAGGACTTCTACACCCCGGTCCCCGCGGTCCACATAATCTCCCAGGAAAAGTATTCTTTTACAGCCGAGCTTTTTTCTCATTAATATTACAAACTCAAGAGAATCAAGGTTTCCATGAATGTCCCCTACAAGCATAGTTAATTCAGGACCAAGCCTGAGCACGGCAGGTTCGGATTCCAGAATATTGTTCACATCTGGCAGAAGAAGACGTAAGTCTTCCTTTGTTCTTTCTTTCCTGAAATTATTTGCTGATTGCATAGAATAACCCCGATAAACCCCGTTAATTAGCATTTTTTTATCTTTATAACACTATCGAACACATTTTGAGTGCTTTCTTAATATAAAAGAGGAAATAATGTTCGATAAGTGTTTCTGAACCAGTCCTGAAAAATCGCCAGATTTCTAAACTTAGCCAGACCCGAAGATTAAGAGTTCTCTTGATTCTGTAAATGTTGATATAATTATCTTCAGGCTTAAAAATACAGGAACCTGAAATCAGAGTGTATCAGGAAAGGAGCTTTTTCGATCAAAACATCGCTTTATACCCGGAAAAAGGTCTCTCTGAAGCTGCAGCTGTAAACATGATTATCTGTATAATTCTAAAATATTATTTATTCTAAAATATTATTTATTCTAAAATATTATTTATTGGATGTCAATAAGGATTATTACGTTTGAAGGTTAGCACGAGTGA